>Ga0209000_1000681_pt1 | contig 28403 bp, 28 predicted proteins | sample RifGroD2_FD_183998 | JGI IMG/M metagenome (GOLD analysis project Ga0209000, IMG submission 183998) | Groundwater microbial communities from Rifle, Colorado, USA - Groundwater D2 (SPAdes) (version 2) | ecosystem: Environmental > Aquatic > Deep subsurface > Groundwater | place: Rifle, Colorado... | reverse complement strand
CTTTTATTCTTCTTGTTATAATGCTGTGTATACACTTGTTGTATTCCTTGCATTATTTTAGCCAATGGATTTCCTGTTACCTCTATTAACATATGTACATGGTTATCCATTAAGCAGTATGCATATATTTTGAATTTGTATTTATCTTTATATTTCTTTACTATATCTAAGTAGTGTTTCTTGTCCTGTTCATCTTTTATTATGTATTCCCCATTATTCCCTCTAGCCATTACATGATATAATGCTCCTTCATAATGTATCCTTTGTTTTCTTGGCATATTTATCACCTCTATGGAAATATTACCATATTTTTGTCAACTTGTCAAGCCTGACCCTATTTACTTATAATTGACATACACTCTACTAAGTAATATAATGATTATAATCTAGGGAGTGTACTCTAAATTAAGAATATTTTCAAAATTCAAAAAGACTTTAGGAGGAGTAAAAATGCACTATACAGTTAGTGAAGTATCAAAAAAAATGAATATATCGCCACATACTCTTCGTTTTTATGCAAAAGAAGGTCTACTACCTTTTATCGAACGTAGCAAAAGCGGCATTCGTATGTTTAAAGATGTCGACTTTGAATCGCTTAATATGATTGAATGTTTAAAGAAATCGGGAATGTCAATCAAAGACATAAGAACTTTTATGGAATGGTGTGCACAGGGAGATGAGACTATTGACCAGCGACTAAGTATGTTTAGAGAACAACAGAAAAAGGTTACTGAACAGATTGCTGAACTACATGAAACTCTCAATATGCTCAAATATAAATGTTGGTACTATGAAACTGCACAAGCCGCCGGGACATGTGCTATACATGATTCCTTAAAACTAGAAGATATTCCCGAAGGCATTAGTAATGCAATGAAAAATGGTAAATGTATTATAACAGATAATTTGAAGTTTAACACTATTATTTATTAAAAATGACTGTCGGAATCACAACCGACAGTCATTTTTATTTTTGTATTATTTATTAATTTCAATAAGTTGATACTGCATTGTTCCAAATCCAATTTTTTCTGCATATCGAAGAGAATCTCTACCTTTATCAAAAAGTTTTTTTCCACTGCTCTTTTGAACCAAGTCCAAGCATGCTGTATCCAGCGCAATAGGATCTTTTGCAGCAAGAATACCTACATTGTCCATGATAGGTTTCATTGCACAACCCACACAGTCACATTCCTCAGTAATATTATGTACAAAGGTAATATATATTATATCCTTGCCTTTTGAAGCTGCATAAGCATATTCTGAAAGTTTTTCGTAAAAATTAACCCCTTCCCATGAATTACTAATTGCACCTTTAGGGCAAACAGCAATACAGCCAGCGCATCCTACACATTTATTATTATCAATCACTGCAAAATATTCCACATCGATGGCACCATAGTTGCATTTATTCTTACAAATACCACAAGCAATACATTCCTCAGCTGTTACAATAGGTGCTATATCAGAATGCTGTTCCATCTTTCCACTTCGAGCAGCAAAACCCATACCAAGCTGCTTTATAGCCCCGCCAAATCCAGCTGCTATATGTCCCTTGAAATGACTCATAACAATAAATTGTTTGTATTTTTCATATCCTTTACCTATTTTGCATTTTTTAAAATGCTCTTTATTTATTTCTATTTCATTGTACTCTGTTCCAATATCTCCGTCTGCTATTATAATGGGAATCTGCGTGAACCCATGGAATTTTGCTGTTTCAATATGGCTCTCTGTGGTAGTCCTAGATCCCCTATATAATACATTGGTTTCTATATAAGATGGGGATACTCCATTTTCTTTCAGATAATTTATGATTTCATCATAGCTTTTTGCAGGAATAAAAGTCTTGTTCCCTTTTTCACCAAAATGAACCTTTATTGGAACTTCTTTTTCAAACTGATGTTCTGTTTCCGATACTATTTTTTTCAATAGCTCCAAAGCATCTTTTCCAAGTTGATTATAATCGGATTCTGAATTCTTAATAAAATATACTTTACTCATGTTTACACCTTCCATTCCTTTTTTTGATTTTACTAACATGTTCATATTTGTAAATTTTACAAAATATACTTCGATTAACTGCCTTATAAACCCTTGTCTAAGTAAGTTAATTATCGTGTAATATGATTATACACCTAAGAGTCCACTCTAAGTCAATAGTATTTTTCAAATTTTCAAAAAAATTTTGGGTGTCTTATTTCTATAAATATTGAGATATATTTTAAAATCTATTGCTTGCTTTTATAACATGTAGGGGTAAGTCTCACGCTCCCCTCAGTTGAACCCCCACATTTTTGCCACAAATCAAAAATCCCCCACAGCACTGGAAAGGTTTCCAATACTGTGGGGGATACGTTATTATGCGGATGACAGGAGTTGAACCTGCACACCCTGCGGCGCTAGATCCTAAGTCAGCCTTTGAAATCATACCTTGTGAAGCCTTTATTTATAAGGATGTACATTAGATTTATTTGAATTAGTATGCGTGATTACTTAAATATTAATATATCATATATTTGACAAGTTTGCAAGATGCTTTTTACACTTTCATTGTACTAAAAATCATTATTATCCTTGGCTTGATATCCATCTAAAAACATATCAATTATGTATGTATAGTTTTCATATAAATCAACATTATTCTTCATATTCTCAACTCTACTCTTTATTTCTTCTATTTTCATATAATTGGAGATGGTTTTATACCCTATTCTCTTTCTTGTTCTCACACCGTATTCCCCAATAGTATTAATAGTAGATGTAGATATGGTTTTAAAAATAAAACCAATTAATGTCTCATCTTCTCTTTGTATTTCAGAAACAATATACTCTAATAATTCTTCTTGTTTCCAGTCTTTTAGTACATACATTAGTCTTATAATTTCTTTTTCTAATACAAGTTTCTTCTTATTTTGATTTAATTTTTCTACGCATATTTTTTTTAATTTAGTGAAACTTTCCTCAGATAAAGACTCATTATCAGAATTGTCTTTTTTATTTTTTCTTTCTTCTAATGAAATATAATATATTGGCATATAATTATTTATAGTTTCTTTAATTACATTTTCTAGGGTTCTATATTTATATTCCTCATCGTCTTCCCTTTTTAATAATTGAAAAACTATTCTTGCAATAGTTATATCATTTTCAAATTCAAGCATTCCCGGCTTCTGTTCGGGCAATTCTTCAAACAAATCAAAAAGTACTACTATTAAATTTCCTATATCAGATGTCTTAATCTTATTTTTATCATCAGTATAACTTTGTAAGATATCTAATAGTTTATCAATCTTCTTAATATCTATAAATTCTCTTAGCTTCTCCTTTAATAATGTCTTATCTCTTATGCTATTTAATAATTCTTCTATTTCAAATTGATTAATTTCAGCATAGTCTCCAGCTGGTATTAATGTAAAATAAGCATCAAAGTTTTTTGTCGCACAAATTTTAAGAGTTTTTGTCCATTCTTTTTGAAAATCATTGCCGTAATGAGTGTTACCACTTCCCTCACACATTCCTTTAACTTGTGGAAATAATGCAAATATAAGTTCTTTTAAATCTTCTCTGTATTCTAAATTTATCTTTTCAAACTTTTGATTAATTTCATTTCTTCTTGTTTCACGTTTCTTTTCCCTTGTGCCTGAATAATCGCCTACATAACTGGATTCCGTTTCTGTAAAAAGTAAATTTCTGTCCTTCATAAAGCAATAAAAATCTGGTGTGAAATTTCTTATTGCCTCTATTGCTATAAAATCAATAGGATTCACTTCTAGCACGGTATTATTAATTAGTTGGGTTATATTAAATTCTAATCCACTTATATATCTCTTCACATCCCTAATATTTTTAAAAAAGTTTTTAAATCCTGAATGGTATACATTAGCCCAATGAGTGTCGGAATTATCAAAATATCTAGTAATATTTGTGGGCAATACTCCTATCACTCTGTCTAATTCTTTAAATAAAAATGATTGTACCTTTTTAGTGTTACAATGTGGTATATCAAAATTCACCTGAATAATTTTCTCTAAGAATTTTTCTTCAAGTTCACTCCCTTCACCTATTAAGTTCTTCTCAATAATGTTTTTATCAAATGCTAGCAAATAAATTGTATTAGGAAAATCGGCATTTGCCCTTATTAATCTAAAGATTTGCCTTTGTTCCGTTTTATTCAGCCTATCTATGTCATCTATTACTATAATAATTTTCTTGTTTCTTTCTTTTAAATTTTCTATTATCTCATTTTTTATTTCTAGTGCTGTCTTTGTCTTATAACTATATTTTTCAAAAATTATATTTGATATTTTTTCAAAATATTCTGCACATAACTCAACCAATATTAAAAATATAAAGATAAAACTTATTAGTATTCTTATCCAGTCAATGTTTGTAGTTTCAGATAATATTTGATTAATTGTAACTCCGAAAAAAGCTAATATAACCACCCATAAATGACTCTTTTCATTAGTGAGATTACTAGCCTTAGGAACTAGATTAAGCATATTCGAATATTCCCTAAGCTTTTCAGCTAATTTTAAATCATTATCTGCTTTTGACTTTAATTCAATACCTTTAGCAATCTCCTCAAAAAAGTGATTAACTAATTTATCGCTTTCCGAGAACATCCAAGGATTGAAATCAATTATTATTGGTTTATTCTCTGTTTTTTTGTTACCTATGTATTCCTTCGCCATATTTATTATAGAAGTTTTCCCCGAACCCCAACTTCCATATAAAGCTAACACTAAACTTTCATTTTCTTTCCACTCTAGTAATGACCTTCCTAAGTGTTCTGAAAAGTTTTTTCTATCTAAAATATCATCTTCTACATTTTCTATTGGTTTTTCGTGCATAAACATAATTTCACCCCCTGTTTTTTCAATCTTCGAGCATTCTTTTATGATATTCTAAGTCTTCTTCCTCAGCATCATAAATAACTTCCCTGTCAAAATGTTTCGAGAATTTAGAATAGTCATAATCTTTTCTATCTGTCCATGTAACTAAAAATATTTTATCTATCTTTTTGGATATCGTTAAATCTTCTACAAGTGTTGCTATATCATTATTCCTTATATATGCATCTAGTGGATATATAATAGCAAAATTGTAACTACTACTTGATTTACTCCATGAACTTTTATTAATAGTATCAAACTCATAGTAATTATTATATATTTTAATATTATCACCAATCTTAGGAACTTTCGTTATACCTGCAAATCCAACAAAATTTTCGCCAGTTAAATTACTCATTCCATTTATTCTAAATAATATTTTAGCATTTTTATAATTCTTATCTAATAATGCCATGATTAACTTATGTTTATTATATTGATGTGTTCCTTTTAAAAGCATTATTTTTTCGTCACTTTTTAAAAATTCAGTAATCTTTTCAATTGCTTGTTTTTTATTATTCGTCATAACTCCTCCTCATTTATCTTTAGTTTATTTTTAGATACCATTTTTATAAGAATCTTTCAAGTGTTTCAACATTAACATTTTGAATTGATAATAACTCGTATATCTCCAAATATGATAACACCTTTAATATTTTCTTGATTTTTATTAAATAATCTATATCTATTTCTTTTATGTATTTTACCTTTTTAATTTTAAGTTTTCCTTTTGGGATATAATAGCCATCATGAGTATAATGATTTCTCAGTGTTTCAATTTCAAGTCCTAAGTTTTCTAACTTCTTAAATTCAGAAAACAACTTGCTAATATTATCGGTTTTTTTATTAATATAATACTTTAACATATCCTCATCTTTATATTCTTTGTTAAACGGACTATCTAAGCCTGGCATTATTTTTTTCTTATAATTATATTCTAAAAATCTATAGAATTCGAGAATGCTAATTTCTACACTACTATGTTCATTATAATTATTAAATATAAATAGTGCATTAGGAAATTCTTTTTCATATTGTAGTAATTTACATATCCCTTCAAAAATTAATTTCATTATTTCTTCAGGATTTAGATCTTTTATCATCTCCTTGTATAATCTTTTTCTATAATTATCCTTATTTCTTAAGTCAATATATTTATGCCATCTGTTATCATGATTTTGAACTAAGAATCTAGTATTAGAGTTTTCGGTTAGTGTTAGTAAATGTAACATACAATTGAATTTGTCTAAAAGCTTTTTTGTATCCTTCATTTTTTTTGGACTATTCAAAGTTAATTTATATTTTATTCTAAAAACGATACTTGTATTTCTTCTATCCATGTTTACTTCATTTAAATGGTATTCATCAACTCTATCTTTGTTGTCAAGAAATATAGTCCTTATTGGTTCATAATTCTTATTAAATGCTATATCACTTATAGATGCATTTTGTTTTTCATGATTTATTAATTCAACTAATAACTCGTTTTCAAATATTAAGCCTTTAATTTCACTCTCCATATTTATAAAATTTTCCGTTATGCCCTCACTAATAAAATAATTATGGCTAACATACTCCCTACTATTTACCCCAAATGTAGTCTTAACTCCTATTGGGTTTAGAACTGTGTATCTCGTCCCTTCTTCATCTTCTATATAAACTTCATCAACATAACCACTTCTTTGAAATAAGTTTTTTGCGATTTCATCTTCATCTAGATTATATATCTTAAATTCTAGATTATTATCGCTTGCTTCAATCATTCCACTGTATTGTGTTTGTTCTTGTTTTGGACTCTTATAAAATGCAGCCATCTTACTATTCATGGTATCACCCCATATCTTTCTTGCATCGAATCATATTATACAATACATTATTTTAAATATTTTATTGTTTCATTGTTTATCTCAAACTTCTTTACGTTCATGGAGTTATTTTGAATCTTACCTACTCTTAGCTTTTGAATATTGTCTACATCTTTAGGATCTGCAACAACGTAATCGTTTTCAAAACTTATTGTTCCAGTATTTTTATCATAATATAAATGCTTTGCTATATAATTTCCATTATATTCACTTATAACAATCATCATTTCACTTTTATATATCATTGTAAGATATTCTTCATTATTTTCTATCGAATTTTTTTCAAACATAAAACATAATATAACAACTGCTAAAATCAAAAAATATGTAAATAATACTTTGGTTAGAGGGCTGTCTAGGAGAATATTTTTCATAAGTGTTTTTATTATATTAAATATGCTAAATTTATTATTAATTAAAAATTCAAATATCTTTCCAACTATCCCTAAAAACAGTATAAAGATGAATAAACTTATAATCACTGGAAATAAGTCTAAAATTACTCCATCAATATTTATCTCTATTGGATAGAATTTTTTATAATTTGTATTTATTATACCCCAGAATACTGTAACCAAAAGAATGGTAATAATATACATAGCCCATCGTGTTTTAGGATTAAATCCACCTTTTTTTTCTTCAGTTACTTGTATTAATGCAAATGAACCAAAGCTATATACGCATGGTATTAATATAAACAATATAATTACAATAATCGTAACAGGATAAAGGAAATTATTAGCATTTATATTTATCAAATGTTCCGGTATATTATATATTTTGAATCTCATAAAACTTTCCATATACACTGTTAAATAGGTTATCCCCACAAGTAAAAAGCTTAAAAAGGCTTGGTATACATCATAAGTTTTCAGTATATCTTTTACCGTTGTTAATTTCGCATTATTTACATCAATAAACTCTCTTAAATAACTATCCTTAAAAAACACACCTGAATTCATTATAATTTCAAGTTGGGATTCATTAACATCTGGATCTCTTTCTTTAATTCTTCGTGGAATAGATTCTTTAAAACCTGTCAAATGGTTTTGTATCATTTCTTCAATAAATTTTATTTCTTTAATGGAATACTTTGATCTATTAGTTTCAATGAGATTTTTAATTAATTTTTCGATTATAGCTTTTGTTCCTGTGCTTATACTCCCAGTCCAAAGACTAATTCTTGATTGTATTGCTTCTCCACTATTACTTAATCCCTTGTTTGCTAATTTTTCAAATAATACTCTTTCTTCTTGTTGTGCTTTTGCAGAAATATTTTGGTATCCACTTCTTATAATTGTTTCTATTACTTTTTCCATCTTACTCTTTTTCATCTGTGCCACTCCTCTATAATACCTTTTGTAAAATTATAGCATTTTTTTGTATAAATATCAATAAAAAGTATATTTATATTTTATAATATCGCTATATTAAAGTAACATAGGTCTGTAGGATGATGTAGTAGGGCTAATTTACCACATTAAATTTCCTTTTGAATTTGAAACTATCCCCCGGCATTTTCTATTACCACTACTCATACTCTCATTCAATATAACTGACATTATATTGAATGTTTTTGTAAGTTATCCACAGGTAAAATTAAGCAATAAAAAAAGTAATACATTTACAATTAATGTAAATACATTACTTAGATTATTTTCAACAAGTCACCTGCATTATCTTTTAGTTTATCTATACTATGAATATATCTATTTGTAGTTGATAAGTTAGCATGTGATGCAAAATCCCTAACTTTTTCTATAGATGCTCCTTTAACTATAGCAAGTGTAATCGCTGTATGTCTTGTACTGTGTACACAAAGCTTTTTATTTATTCCAGCTTTCTTACTTATCGCTTTAATCATATAATTTAATGTAGATGGATCAAGCCTATCATTATTTATACCACTTGTCGAATGCCCTTTAAACAAATAATCTTTTTCATTCTCTGGTATACTTCTATTGGTAGCTTGTATATATTCCATTATCAAGGCTTTTACTGGCTCTTGTAGTTTAACTGTATCTTGCTTTCCGCCTTTCCTTATTACATGTATAACATCATACCCATTTACATTAGATATATCTTTAATTTTAATGTTTATTATTTCACTTTTTCTTATGGCAGTTGTAAAAGCTAATCCTAACAAAGTCTTATTCCTCAATCCCACTTTACTACTTATATCTATACTTCTCATTAGCTGCAATACTTCGCTTTCTGTTAAAAATTCAGTCTCTTTGTTATTTATCACTGGCTTTTCTTCTGATATATTAGAAAATGGATTGTATTTGATTATCTCTAAATTATTTTCATTGTCTCTAAATTTCATCAGCCAATTATATAAACCACTCAAGCTGCTTACCTTTCTGTTTACTGTCGCACTACTTAGCCCTTCGCTTTCAAGCTTATTTATATATGATGTCACGTGTATCAAGTTTACTTTCCTTATTATATCTATTGTTATGTGTTTTACATTACTTACACCAAAGAAGTCTTTTATGTCTTTATCGTATGCTATTCTAGTACAATCACTTCTTTTACTCTCAAGAAACCTACTTATAAAATGTTTCTGTTCTATATTCATTATGTTACTGTAGTTATATCCTATTAGTTCATTCATGGTATCGCTCCCCTTTCTAATTATATTATATCTATTCCTAACATTTGTAGATAGCTTATTGTTACTACTATACTTATTATCATTGTAGATATGATGTTTACTAACTTTTCAATCTTTGCCTTTCTTCTTGTTTCTCTTTTTAATTTTAGCCTCATATCTCTTTTGTACTCTTCAAACAATCTTGCCTCTTGAATACTCATTTCCTTCATCTCCTTATTATTTAACTTTATAATGTAATTATAAACTATATAGTTACTATTGTCAAGTGTTTTTATAAACTTTTTAGTTTATTTTTAAATTACTTTATTGACAAATGACAAAAATAATAATATACTATAGAAAAGACGGAAAGGGAGTTGATAAAGATAGAAAAGAATAATATAGGTAATGAAATTAAAAGTTATATTGTAAGAAGTGGTAAGAAGATGACGGAAATCGTTGATATAATCAACCGGGATAAAGATGAGAAAGATAAAACAAGCCTTCAGAATTTGTCAAACAAATTAAGAAGAGGAAGTTTAAGATATGATGAAATACTAGAAATAGCTGAAGCTTGTGGATATGAAATAGCTTGGATGCGAAAAGAATAAAGAAAAAAAGGGTTATCGAAAGCCCTTTTTCGTTGTTTTTTCAATATCGTAAAACCCTATATATAATAAAGGTTTACTCTATTTTTTCTATTGTTACAAATACATTACAAATCAATGTCATATATTACAAGGGTTTTCAGTCCTTGTTTTTACGCGTTTTATATCGTATCGGCATGTAACAATGGTATAGAGTGCAATGTGTTAATACAATAAATTATCATCTTCTACATTCCTGATTCGAATTGAATTTTGTAAGTTTTAATTTTTATTTTATCTGTCTGTAATATGCTACTAAATGACTTTGTTTCGTTATTTTTTAAATTCTTTATATTAATACTTGAAGTTTCTAGTAATGCTCCATTTTCGTCATATACACTTAAAGTGAAAAAAGCATAATCATAGTCCTTACCTGACGTATTTGTCATTTCTCCAATTGCCTCTGCATAAATTGATGTACTTTGTTTAAAAGAAGTGTTTTTATAGATAAATCCATCACCTGCATTCAAAATAGATTGTCCTTTATTATTTATCCCCGCTGTATTAGTTCCTTCATCCCAACTAACTTCTTTTCCTAATATTTCAGCTACTTTTCTCAATGGTACATAAGTTGTTCCATCATAGAGTATATTATCAGCTTCTACCTTTTGTCCATTTACTGCAATATTAACTTTGTTAAATACAACCTCTATACTTGCCGTCAATGCTCCGGCAAATGTAATACTTGTAAAACATATTAAAATTATTATTAAAGCTATTATTTTATTCATATATTCTCACCCTTCTTATTTATTATATTTTTTAATCTAATTAATTAGTAAAATCATAATCATCTATTATATATCTCCACCTAAATTTACTAATTTTAACATCATCATAACCAAGCATTAAACCATTTGCATTATCTTCTTTAATAGACACATAATTTACCCAAGTTAAAAATCTAATAGATTCGTAGCCAACTCTTGAATAAGGATATTTGTAATAGCCATGATAATAACCACCTGTTATTTTCTTATTTGGAAAAATTTCAAATGAATCTTCTGCTATTTTTGTTTGAGTCTCTTTTAATATTTCTTTTGTTTTTTCTTTTTCTTTATCAGAATATTCTATTGAATATTCTAAATCAAACGGAGAAAAATTTTTCCAGTCTGTGTGTATTTCATAGTCGTGCGGGAAAATTGAACTACTATTTTTATTAATAGTATGTGTTAATTTTATATCGCCCATTGGAGTTTCTATTTCATCATATTTTTTACTTAAATAATCTTTAAAATCTTCAATACTTTCTATACCTTTTAACTCTGTATTTTTATACTCTTCCTCAACATCTTCTTCCTCTTTTTCATCTTCGTCATCATTTGAATTTATCACATTATTATTTCCAACAAATTTTCCATCTTTCCAAATTCCCTCAATTACTGCTTCTCCTGTTTCATTATATAATTTGCCTAAGCCGTTTTGCTTTCCATCTTTCCAAATGCCTTCAAACACCACATTTCCTTTTTCATTATATGATTTTCCAAAACCATTTGTTTCTCCGTTTTTCCAAATACCCTCAAATAATAAACTTCCATCTGTCTTATATAACTTCCCCGATCCATTCTGTATCCCATTTTCAAAATACCCATCAAAAACTAAGACTCCATTCGTATCGTACGCTTTTCCTTTACCGTCCATAATGCTATTTTTATACTCACCTTCATATGCTTTATTACTATTTTCATAATATTGTATAACATTCCCATATATTTTCCCGTTTTTATAATCAATATTATTTCCTTCTGTTTTTAGTTTTCCATCTTCACCGTAAAACTTTACATATCCATTAGGACTACCATCTTTAAAATATCCTTCAAAGCATATTGCGCCTGTTTCGTAATACCACATTCCAAATCCATTTTCTTTGTTATTCTTTAATTCTCCTCTGTATCTAAGTTTCCCACTATCATAATATAATTCACCTATTTCTTTATCTCTATCTTTTATAGTTATATTTTTTATGTTTTCATTCCACTTAACATCCAATCCTAATTCTTCACTTATAAATCTTATCGGCACCATTGTTCTTCCGTTTATTATTTGAGGTGGCACTTCTACAGTTTTATATGTATTATCTATTCTCGCAGTATTCGAGTTTATAAATAATTCTATTTTTTTATTTTCCTTTTCTCCAGTAATTTTTTGTGTTGTCTCATCCCATTTTACTGTCATTCCCAAAGTCTCAAATATTTTTCTCATTGGTACTAATGTTCTACCGTTTTTTATTAATGGTGTTTGATCTTCGAAAGTTATCTTATTTCCTGCAATTTCTACACTTATTTCATCTTCTGCATTAACAATACTAAAACTCAAGAATAATAATAAACTTATTATCAAAATATTACGTAATAAAAATTTAGCCACTTTCACAACTCATCATCCTTTCTTTTTAAAGTTTTCTAAATCTTCAGCTAGTCATAATGTTTTACTTCTAACTAAATCTTCCATCTGTAAGAAATTTATTATATTACTTTTCCTTTATAGATAACATGAAATTTATATCAAAGTTATTGCCAAGTAACGTCAACTCATATTCTGCATTATTTTTTATCCACTGATTTTGTAATATTAAATCTCCACAAGCTACTGCCAAACCATCTTCCATGTATGGATTTTTTTCAGCTAACCATTTATAATCAGATTTTCTAACGGGACTTCCTAAAGATTTTGTTAAATTTTCTTTAACAACTTCATAATTACCTATATAAACGTTATTATTAGAATTCTTAATATTATAAAGTATGCATATTTCATTTAATTTATCCATTTCATATCTAAACATTGTATATGCATCGTAACAATTATTAAAATCTTGTTTATTGGTTATGTACATACTACCTTTTTCATCGCCTTCTACAAAATCACCAATATAATAATTATTAACTTCATCTCGTGTCATTCCTATTTTAATAAGTCCTATATGTGCGTTTTCCTTTATAATCTCTTTGATAGCATTTAATTCATTTTTAATTTCAACATTTTCAGAAACTGTTGATAATGCGTCTAATTTATCGTATAGTTCGTAATATTTTTTATTTTCCTTTAATGTATCTATTTCATTTAATACTTCTTCTTCAACCTTTTTACATATTTGTTCTTTAAGATTTGTTGCACTTTCATAATTACTATCTTTTTCTGAAATATGATTAAAAATATTCAGTGCCTTAATCAAATTATTTTCTTCATAAAAGTTCATACCTTCTATGTATTTTAACTTTGAAGTTTCTATTTCTGATATATCATTAGAAAATTTCAAGCCCGTTTTTTCAAACTTTTCTTTATATTTATCGACAATAAGTAAATCACCTATAACACTTGTATTTTCCATCACTTCGTCTTTTGTCAATTTACCTTGATTAAACAAATCCTTTTGTATTTCTAAAAATTCATCTATTTCAATAATAGCTACGTTTTCTCTCTTTTTATTTCCCAATATATTTTCTGTATAATATTTATTTGCTTTAATATAATTTCCATCTTCAATATTAACCATAAAACTATCCTTATTATAAATGTATATAATACATGATACCGTAAATATAACGACTAACGCAAGTCCTATCTTTACATTGGTTTTATTTAAAATCCTAAGTTTCTCTTTCATAAGTAGTTCTCTCCTTTATCAAAATATACTTTATAATATAACATATTTAAAACACGTTCATCCTTGCTTTGTTTTACACTTTTAAATCTAATATATTCCCTTCTTTTTTATTCTTCTGTTTTTCTAGTTCTAATTGTTGCTTATTTACCTTTAATAATTCACCGAGATTACTATTAATTTCTTTCATTATCTCTATATGTTTATTTATTTTCCAATACCAACATACAATTTCTCTTATTAATAAAATAATTCCTATTATAACTAATATTATTATAATTACATTTAATATATCCATTCACATTCACCTCTATTTATTTGATAAACTTATCTCCACCCGCTGCTAACATAGACATTGTTTCTATTAGTTTTCCATTATTAGTATAATCCTCACCATAATATGCTTCTAAATTTTGTATAAACCATTCCGCATTAACTTTTAATTTTATGTTAGCCTCTTTCCATGTATACAGTACTAAGTTTACAACATCGTTTTTATCTTTATTACTCATTTTTACCCAAGAATAGCCGTTAATATCTTTTAATTGCATGTCAGCGGAATTAGTATTACTTTTCTCGTAACTTAAATTACATGTTTGTTTAAATTTAATAGTTTTTTTTATTGATTTTTTCATTTGTTATTTCCCCTTTCTATTACTTAATTTTATAAGACTAATTTTATATCTAATAACATAATATGTCAATACTTTCGACATTAACTGTCAATATGTTATAGCAAAGTGTATATTCTTACGTTTTTATATACTATTTCGTTAAAATAAATACTCATCCCAAATATAAGGAATAAAAAAAAGGAATAGTTTTTTACGCTATCCCTTCAATATTGTCCATTAATCAACTTGTCTTCACTAGATTGTTCATTTTTATCATAAATTCAGTTACATTTGGAGTTACTATGTCTCCACTAAAGTTATAATTAACCGTTCTATTATCATTTGTATTACCTTTGCCACTCATCATATTACTAATAAATGTTTTCATTTGGTCATTATTAAATACAAATTCAGGCTTATTAGGTGTTCCATGTAACATAGCTAATCCTGTAAAGTCATTTACCCCACCATTAGCAAACGATCCACCAACAGTAATTGAATTAGAAGAAACGTTTAAACTACTTGATAACTTTTTAACTTCGTTTAATTTATCAATTAATTTTTCAGATTGAATAGTCATATTTTGAATTGCACCTATTGAATCTAAATTAGCTTGTTGCCATTCTAAAGGAATAGATGATATTAATTGATTATACGTTATAATATCCTCATTATGATTTTCAAACAATTTTTCCATCTTGTCATAATACTTTTCTGCTGCTTCTAATTCCTCATCAAATGCATTAAGTTTATTTTGTTTTTCTTCTTCAATTCTAGCCTTTGCTTTTTCAAAAGCTTTTTCGTCATCATATTCTTTTTGTTGTTGTAATAAACCTTCAAGATTTTCTTCAGTAGATAAGGCTTCTTTGCCATTATGTGTCCAAATCCAGCCCTGAGAATCATCATAAATTCTAATGTTTTTTTCTTTTTTAATATTTTCTAACTGTTGCTTTGCTTTATTAATTTCTAACGCCCTATTATTTTCTTCGTTTACTTGCTTTGTTAAATTATATTCTTTTTCAAGCTTATCAAGTTGCACATCATATTTATCTTCAATAACCTGTCTTTCTTTTTTCAAGTCATCTATTCTATCTTTGACTTGTTCAGATAGGTACTTTTGATATTTTTCTATATTAGAGTGTACCGTCTTATTTAATTCTTCTTGTGCTTTCTTTATTTCTTCTGTTAAATCTATTTGCTTATCTATCAAACTCTTTATTGCAACCTCGTTACTCATATATTGGTTTGAGGTTTCATCCAAAGTCTTATTTAAATCTGCAAGCCTTTCTTTTAGTTCTACTATTTCATTTTTCTGTGTAATTGTAGGCTTATTTAGTTTTGATAATACACTTATATTATCTTCTATTCCTACCTTTTCTGCTCTTCTTTGTTCGTTCAATTCATGTAATGACGCTTGCAACCTCTTTGTTTCTTCAATCTCTTTATTAATTGATTCAATGCGTTTATTATAATCTTTTTCATCTATTAACTCTGTATCAAGTTTTAAACGTTGTATTTTTGATTGCTGTTCAGATATTTTATTATTTATATCATAGTATCTATCAAGTATTTTTAATTCTTCTTCTTTTTGTACTGTAACACCTGAAGTAGTAGATGGGTATTCATTATATACATAGTCTGTTACTACCTTCTTCTTTGTTTCTTCCGTTTTAGGTAATTCCGGCAATTTACCAGTTGTATTATATTCCTTTATCATATTTTCTAACTCTGCAATATCACCTAGTTTAGCAAAATACTCTTGTACTTTTTGTGTACTTTCCTGATTAACTCCATCAAAATATCTATACATGTCCCTTGTTTTTTGTTTTATTTCTTCTTCCGTTAAGCCTTTTCCCCACAAAGTTTTACCTGCATCATTAAATTGTTTTTCAAATTCTATACGCTCTTTAGAAGTTGCTCCGTATGTTTTAGCAACCACATTAAAACCGACTCCATACAATTCATCATAATCAATATTTCCTTGTAGGTTTTCCTTTATCTTCTGAGCCATCTTTTCACTACTGTTCGCTAGTCTTGTTTGCTCATTTATCATCTTAGAAATATCAGTAGTATCAAGATTCAAATCAAATAATGCTTTTTCTGCTCCCTGTTTTAATAACTGGTTTAATCTTGTTATATTGTTTTCAATTGCCTTTCTATTCTCATCTAATGCATTTGTCTGATCATATATAAGCCCTGTTAACTCAGGGAATTTACTAATCAATGCATCTTCTGCCTTCTTTAATCCACCCTTACTTGAAATATTATCATCTACATTGTTTGTTAGATTTTTATATTCTTCTGCTAACTTATATATTGCTTCCATCTCTTTAATAGTTTCATTAGTATTTTCCATCTGTTTATCTAATGCTACTGTTCGTTCACCTAGTGTATTATCCATTGCACTAGCTAAAGCAAGTAATCCACCTGTTAAACCTACTACTGCCCCTAATACAAGTCCTATCCCTCCACCAAAGATGGAAAGAGTAGCCCCCAATGCAATTAATGCAGAATTAGTAGTCCCAATTTCCTTTGTAAAATCAAGAAATCCTCCTGTTCCATCTAGTATCCATTTAATTAACTCACTATTTACTATATCACTTACTGAATTAAGCCACTTCTCATTTACTTGTGCAATCTTTGCTTCAAGTCCTTGCATATATCTTTCTTGCTCTTTTATTGCACTACCAGAACTATTTAAAGCAGTTTCATAAGCTTTTACACCATTTGTCATATTTTGAAGTACTGCTGCTGCTGTAGCTGCGTTTTGCTTTCCACCTATAACTTCAAGTAAACTTGCTCTTTTCTTATCTGTTAAATCTCCCCAAACTTTAGATAATTCATTCATGACTTGGTATGTACTTTTGAATTTATCAGCAGACTCCATTATTTCGACACCGCTCAAAGACTTAACTAATTCTCTAACCTTTGGAATAGCTTCTTCACCATCTAATGCAATTCCCCTAATTCGCATGCTGATTGTTTTCAATGCGTTTGAAACTTTAGCTGGGTCTTGTAGTATCTCGACACCAGCTGTATATAATCCAATAGTTTCTTCAAGCGTATTATTCGCTTGATTCATACTAGCAGAAGAACGCTTTAATGCTTGTCCTACATCAGATGCCGATATAGAAAATTTATTGCTTACTTCGTTTATACTATCTATTACTCTTCTAGTCTCGCTTGCTTCAAGATTAAAGCCTTTCAGCGTTGCAACAATATTATCTGTTGCTGTTTCAACATCAATATCTCCTATATTGCTATATAACAAGGCTTCTTTTCCAAGTTCCTGTGCATCTTTAAAACTATACCCCAATTTACTAAAACTTGCTGTTGCATTTATAACCTCTGCACTAGTCTTTCCCAATGAAATTGCTACTTTGTTTGAAGTTTCAAGAAATTTCCTATATGTTTCATCTGTCTCATTAGTTACTTTCTGAAGTGAAATAATTGCTTTATCTACATTTAAAACATAATCTTTTGCATTATTAATAGCTTGAATTATAGCATACACGGACATATATCTTCTAACTAAATCCGCCAAACTCATATGCCATTGACGGTTCCTTGCTACTATATTTTTTGTTTTATTATCAAGTTTATCATACTGTTGCGTTAAATTATTAATTTGTGTTTGTACACTCTTAATTCCGTTCAGATCAGCAATATTGATTTTCTTACCTGATATTTGCTCTAATTGTGATTTTACTTTTTCTATATTTTCTATACTTGCCAAAATCTTTAAATCAATTTTATTATTAAACCTCGCCAATTCTGTTTTTATTTGCTCGCCGTCCATTTTGATTCCAGCAAATAATGATAAATCTAAATTCTTTCCCATCTTATATATTCTCCTTTTCACTCTTTATATTAATATGCCATTTATTACTTATATTTGCCCCTAGAACACGTTTAATTTCATTCTAGGTCAAAACATACCACCTCAATACCAAACCTATTAAAATGTGCATTTTATCATCATTTACAAACCTTAAAAGCCTTTATTTATAAGGCTTCTAAATTTGAATTTTTTCATCATTTAAAAGTCTATCAAATTTATCTATCTTTTTCTTGAATTCAAGTTGTTCCTCCGCTAGAAGATTCTTAAATTCAGATAATTGCTTTTCTAAGAGTTTATACTGATTCTGTAAATTGAAATATTCTTCCCCTTCCTCTACTCTACTATCCTTATACGTTTTGCTTTTATTCTGCCTTAGACCTAGAAGACTAAAATATTTACCAATACTCTCGCTTTTCGATTTACTTGCTGCTTTCCAATAATCATATAAAAAAGGTAAATCTACAAGCCTTAGAATATATCTTAATTTGACAATATCTACTTCATCTTTTTCATTTCTAACATATGTAAATATACAGTCTTTGCAGATATGAATATGATTCACTTGGAATAAAGGGCTAAAATTCATGTAGAAACTCTCATTCAAGGATTTTAGTTTTCCACACATATAACATAATCCGTTTTTCCCATTCTCTATATTTTTTTTCATCTTTCGTTCCCCTTTTTAAATATTTTACTTTTCACTTTTTCCATAAATTCTCTTAGCTTCGCAAATCTTAATTCGTATTCACATAATTTAACTATCCATATTGGATGCTCGTTATATTTGTTTTCAATTCTACTTTCCAAAAATTCTACCGAAGGAGGGTTTGTTTTCCAAATCCCTCTACTCATGGTATTTAATAATGTTGCCATGTAAACATAATCAATAGCTATAGAGACTATTACCCATATTAATAATATTTTTATCATTTTTATTTTCTCCTTTTAAATTCTAATGTGCAATATAGGTTGTTTTTTAACCTATTTGCGACAAGTAGACTGTTTTGTAGTCTACGCGTAAGTGTCTTTACTATTTTAGTTTTATTTTTCATGAATTGGAAGTGACATAGTAGTGATACAGTAATGATATAGTATATCAGTTTTACTATATCACCTTCAACCATTGTTACATAAGGCTTTTCAAAGGGGTGATATAGTAGATATAGTAAATTTGATAAAACTGTTTGTACTTATATATTTTGTATTTAAAAACTTTTTCATTTTCACTATATCTACTATATCACTATCTTTATAACCCATATATAATAAGACTTAGAGGGTGATACAGTAAAATCAATTTACTATATCGCTACTATATCTACTATATCACTTTAGATTAAAATATACACTCATCTACATTCAATTCATTTCTGCTTTCATTGATACACATAGCTTTATACCTTTTACTTATCAATTCTTCGTCTCTACTATACTCATCTATATAGTTTTTAGTTTCTTTACTTTTAAAGTTAACATTTATTATTTTCCCTTGTTCTTTGTTTATAGGTATTTTAAAGTTAATTCCAATATAAAAATTTTCTCTCTTTCCATCAACTGATAGTAAACCCTTTTTCACTTCGCTAAAATACCTATTAACTTCTTTTCCAAAATTAACATTGTTATATGTCTTTAAATTTAACTTATTACAATACGTTACATATACGTTATACAAGTCTTTTGAAGATATTTTACCATTTTTATCTTCCTCTACATTCTCTTCGAAAAAGCTTAATACATGGTTATTTTCATGCATAAACACTTCTAACTCCCTTTGCACCAGACTAGATTTAGTAAAATTTCCATTTACTCCTAATCTTTTCAGACCTTCTACCATCTCCATAAATATCCCATCAGCTTCATCTTGTAACTTCTTATCTAAGTTGATATCTATCATGTTTTCAGACACTTTGTTTTTGAATGGTATAATAATCAATCGCCTATTCACTCCGTTACTCTTATCTTTTATCTCCGGGAAGTTATTTGTAGAAAATATCAGCTTAGATATATTCGTAAACTTAAATACATCTTTATACTTAAATTGTGCATCCAACTGTTCACCGCTTGTAATCTTTTTGAAGTATGCTATAGCTGTATCTGATATAGTCCCTTCCAACTCGCTACTCTTATTTACTAGTTTGTTGTATAAGAAAGACCTACTAAATGGATTATCTAAATCGTTTAATGGTATGTCAGACACATTATCTGTACCATATATGTACTCGATTAAGTTTAATATTTTACTTTTCCCTGTACCGCCATTACCATACAGAAGAAAGGCTTTCTCTAGTTTGCATGAAGGTTGCATGCAATACCCCAGCATCTCATGCACTAGATCTATTATCTCTTCGTCCTCATTAAACGTAGTCTTTAAATACTCCTTCCAGACCTTATTTTTTGCATCTAGTCTATAGTTTATGTTCAGCTGCACAGTACAATAATCATCTTTAAAATACTCGTTTTCATGGAATATTATATTTTCCCAGTTTTCAATATCTAACGTCCCATTCTTTAACACTAGTCTATTCCTGTTATTATTAATATATTTAATACTTACAACCGATTTCGCTTTTAGCAATGCTACTGTTTCTTTTATATTGCTATTACTAGTATAAATATCTAATAAATCATCTATTATATGTTTTATATCTATGTCTTTTTTTATTATCCATATCTTCCCACTATAACTCATAAAACCTAATTCATCAACATATATAATATTATACTTATCTATTATGTAATCCCTCAGCTTTACCGCATTAAACTTTCCATCATCAAAAAACTTATCTTTTGCTATATCGCTTTTTTCCATTATCTTTTTCTCCTCTTGTTTTAATCTGCTTTAGAGACTCCTTAAAGTTTCTACTAGTTTATCATCGTTTTTAAATACAAAAATCGTTTTATCCTTGTTTTCTTTTAATGGTTTCAAATCTATTAAGTGATACCCTCTTTTTAATAACTTTCTCGCCACTACAGGATTGAAAACAAGTTTTGTTTTCTTTGTCATAGTTTCCATAATATCCATCAAATCAGCCTACCTTTTCTTTTGTTGTATATTCTCTAAATGGATGTACCTTAAAGTCAATCTCATTTAATTCTACCTTGTCCTTTTTGAACTTATTAAAATCTGACCTTCTTATCTTATGTATTTTGCCATCGTACTTTATGTATAAATATAACAAATCTATTAAAATTATTTCATATACTTTTAATTTTTCCATTGACAAAAACCCCCAGATATGATAAACTAAACTTACAAATTTATTTACAAATGCCCTGCATCTACCAAATGCAGTTTTTTTATTTCTCTTCTTTTATCATACATTAACACCTCTATTTGCCTTTGCTTCTTTGGTATAGCCGATACAAACAGCTTTCTTTTATCTAACGCATCAAAGGTTTCATATGATACACTTCGCTTATCAAATAAATACTCCCATTCAAATTCTGGAACATCTACACTATCCCAACACATAAATTCACACACATTATCTAAATATTGTTGGAGTGATATTTTTGTTTTTTCTGTGTAGAATTCATTAACATTGTAGTTAAAATGTACATACCCACTTTTATGTATATATATCTCTTTTTTTACCTCCTCTATCTCTTCAGGTTTTATGCTTTCTAACTCTTCCAATATGTATTCTAAACCTAAATACTCACACCACGTTGTAAAGTTGTCTCTATAGTTTTTATAGTTTTCCCACACGCTATCAGCTGCATATATCAAAAGCCTCTGCTTGTAGTTAAAGGTTTCCAATAAATTTTCTCCATAAACCCACAGTAATAATATAATCGTGTTGAGAGGGCATTTTGAATGAAAATTATTTAAGTCATTTCTAATATTAGACGTTTTAGGGTTTAGCCTATTAACGTTGAAGTCCTTTGCATCATAAGAGAATTTCATATGATGATCTATAGACATACACCCTTCTTGACTCACTGCTAAATCAACAAAAACATCTTCGTCTTTATGTAATTTTTCTTCTGTAAGATATAATTTATTTGTTGTATTAAAACAATTAATATCGAATACGCCCTTTAGTTTCAAGTGTTTTTCTTTATTCATTAAATAAGTTGAACTTAATGCCGCATCTAGATCACTGTGAATCAATACGTTACTCTTTGTTTTTATTTCTTCTTTGAATCGTTCTTTGAATTCTATTTTACTCATATACTAGCTGACTATTACCTACTTGCCAGCCTTACACTCTAATTTGTATATTTGTTTTATTATTTTGTTTGTTTGTTAATTAAATCTTTGCTTCTCTTTGTTTGAAAGAGGGCAAAGCCGATAAATATAATAACTTACCAGCTTCACACCATCCTTTGTTTTTGTTTGTTTAGATTTTTGCAAAATTCTTCTATATAGCCTTGTAGACTAATTTCATTCTTTTTACCTAGATTAACTCTGCCATTCTTAAAGTGACTCAGCATTATCTCGCTAATACCAGTTTTGTCAGAAATAAATTTTATTTTTATCCCCTCTTGTTCTAGTAGTTTTATAAAGCCATCTCTTAAATTTTTTTGCATTTTTCCACCTCCATTCAATAATAATACGGATTTATTGCTATAAAATATCTACTTCAAACATCTATACTCTTTGAAGTAGATATTGTTCAATCAATCGTTCTTGTGTTTCTGTAATTTTTCTTTGACCTTTAAGCCATCTACAAATCCTATCAGTCCCACAATTGATCAGTCTTGCAATATGAGCCTGTGTTATACCATGTGAGGTTATATAACCTTTCAAAACGCTTTGTAGTTCCATGTTTTTCTCACTCTCCTTTAATTAATATGTTTTCATTGCTATAAAAAAAATATATAACTTTTATTTATTCTTCCCTTATAGAACATATGTTTTCGAAAAAACGTTGTATTTAATGGGTTTACATAGGCTTTATATTTTCGACTATTTTTTTAAAAAATAACCTATTGACAATATTGATATTTTATGGTATACTATAATTGGAGTATTATTTTCTGTACCTATATACTGGAATTTCGTTTTAATTAAATAAGCCTTACACTCCTTATGTATAAAGGGCTAGCAAGGTTTATATTTGTTTCAATCATAAAAAACTTTCTTTTCAAAACTTCTCTCCAAATATTTCATATTCTACCTTATTTTCTACTTCTATATTATTTTTTATAAAACATTCTTCTACCTTATCTTTGTGTGATGCATATAAAAGTAGTATAGTAATAAACTGATCTTTAGAGACTTTAATTTTTACACCTTTTCTGGTATTAAACCCTCTCTTTATTATCGTTAGTACTGTCGCCGTGTTTACCTTAATTTTTTTAATCTTATCCCTTGCTTCTTCAAATGCCAATCTGATTTTTAGTCTGTCTTTTTCGCTTCTATCCTTATTCCTATTTCCTTCTTTATATGAGTGTATAGCATCAAACTTCTTTTTATAATCGGTTATAATACCACAAATCTTCTCTACTTGCTTTTGTTGGTATTTTACCCCTAAATCTTTCTGCTGTACAAGCAAATCTTCAAACTTCTTTTTGCATGATTTTCTTTTTGCGTTTTTAATATCATCCAAAACTTTTATTAACTCATCCATCGGAGTCTTAAATTCTCTAAACTCATACTTTTTATTTGCAACTATGTTTTTAAAGAACATAGGCACAAATGTTTTCTTTACTTTCTTTTTTTTGGTTTCTTTTTTGACTTCATACTTTATTGTTTTCTCAATATGTTTTATATATTTGCTTCTTTTAATTTTTCCTAATTCTCTTTTAACATCAACATTGTGAAAATTCTTTTTGCTTTTATCTATCTCAATCTGAGACAATGATGATAGCCTACTACTTAAATTATATAGTTCATTAATTTCTTCTTTATCTTTACCAAGTATGATAGCTTCATTCATGTATGAATTTATTATTTGAGATAAGTTAACTATTTCTCCTATACTGTTATTTGCTAGAAAATGATCCAACTTGGAGATTTCAAACATATTATACTTTTTTGGTTCACTCATACCATTAATATCTTTTTTAGGGGTTTTAAACTCTTTCTCACAATACTTTGCTTTCTCAATTAAAATATCGTTCGTTGTTATTAACATAGTATCCGAATCTGTGTCGCAACCCTGTAATCTATCCGGGGCATCATTATCAAAAAAGTTAATTGTACAAATATGGTCTGTTAAGTTAAACCATTTGTATTCTTCATGATATTTATTTATTGTATACATTACATTACCTGCATTTATATGTGGATTTCTAGATGCACAAAACTCTTGACCTTCTTTATAATATGGACAATATACTTCTCTTCCTACCATTATTGACTTTGTATTATATTTTTTAACCGTTTTCAAAAGCATTTCATAAGGATTAGAAAATAGAGTTACATACTTTGTATCTTTTATCCTTATTTTTCCTTTTTTTAAATTTTGGATATAACATCCTATCGCATCATCTTTCTTCCTTATATATTCATCTGTATATTGTATATCCGAATTTATCATATTTAAATATATTAGTAATTGTATTGTATTAAAACTTTTATACCCTTCTCCTTCATCTTTTAAAACATATTCCTTGAATACATTAAAGTCATTCTTTAATAGCATTACATAATCCTTTTCTTCTTTAACAAGTTCTGTCAAATCTTCAGTTGTAATATTAGGTATACTATTAATTAATTGATATGTAGTCCTATTATAGTTTCCAAAGTTGCCCTGCTTGTCATATTTCACGACCCCAAAAGTATTATCAATATTATAAAACCAATGTCTACAACATTCTTCTTCCGTTTTGAATTTATTAGAAAATTTTAAGAATTTTAATGAATTAGGCGTTATAACAAGTTTTATATCCTTTATATTATAGGGATTGTCGTATTTATCATATATAATTTCTCCTACTTCAAATTTATTATATTCAAACCATTCTTGAAGTTTCGTATTGAATGCACAACACTTAAAAAAATCATTTCTTAATAGCATAAAGCCTTTATCTATCTTATTATATTTTTTAAATACAGACTCATCAAGTAAACCTTGTCCGTCTGTCAGACAATTATAAAGGGATATATCTTTGTTTTCTGTTTTTAATTTTCTATTTTCTTCGGTTGTTACGCTCGCGTTAACATCAAACCCTTTCCCTTCTATATCATCTATTATCAAAATTTCTTTTTTGGGGTCTAATTCTATAACATTTTCTATTCCACTTAATATAAGTGATTCGTATGCTAATAACGATGTTATATCTACCATTTCATCATTATCTTCAAATTTCAAGCTTAATCTGCTTTTATTAATCAGCTGCCCTTTCATTTTCTCGTTAATAAATAACGCATCGCCTTCTTTAGCCTTGCTTGCTGTCCTTTTGTAGAATATATACTTAACTCCATCAATATCAAAACCATTTTCATATAGATATTTTCTGATATTTTCTTTATCTTCACATGGTTTATATTTCCCAGTTTCTTCATTCTTTATCCAATATTCCCCATCAAAAGTCACATTTACAAGGTCATTTGTATACTGTTTATTATTATCCTTATAGATTGATCCATGAAATGTATCATTAATCCTGATAACTTCTAAGCTATATGGTAACGTAGATATAAATGCTTTTGAAGTAATTTCTTTATTTTCAATTATATTTTTGTATATACTCGCCCCTTTTAAATTCCTTATATATGTGTTTTCATTTCTCAATCTTTCACCCCCACCCTATTTCTTAATTTTATGTTTTTTTAATAACTCTATAAACTCTTTTTGAAATTCAGTTTCTTCGTTCCAAATTTCATCATCTCTTAAGCATGATAATATTTGTTCAAGTGAATTTTGCGTAACTTTTCGATTTTTCATAACATTATAAAACATGTTATATAAATTACTCCTATCTTGCATTTCATCGTATTCTCCACCATGCTCTATATTATCACTAATATTTTCAATTAACTCTGCTATATTTATTTTCTGAGACATATCAAAATCATTTCCATTCATGAGGTCAACCAGCTGATCAGCTGCAGGATATACTTCTCTATTATATGTTTCCCCTGTATTATAATCAGTTTCTTCTATGTCGATGGGATTCTCTTGTTTATAGGCAATGTCTATTTCTCTCTCAAATTCTTTTTTTATTTTCTCTCTTTGAATCTTTAATTTTTCACTTTCACTTAATTCCTTTTGGAAGTATTCACCAGGAAAATGAAATATCTTTTGCAATTGTTTTAATCTTTCAATAGGTATTTTCCTTCTTCCCCTTAACCATGAATTAATTGTTTGAGGCTTTATATCTAATTTCTGAGCAATTTCCTTGAACTCCACATTATAGGCTTTGCATATATATTCTAAACCTATCATAAATTGATCCCTCCTTGTCTTGTTTAATAAGTCAATTATACCATGTCTTATTAAATAAGTCAATACTCTTTTGCATTTGTAATGTTTTTGTAACAAAAAAGAGTAGTTTCTTGCTCCTACTCTTAACTTCTTTAAGCTGCTACTATATATTTCGCCTTTTTCATTTCTATAAGTAAGGTTTCTTCTGTGGCATCATCTTTTAAAACACTAATTGCTTTTTCAAATTCTTCTACTGTATACCCATATTGATACATGATATTTGATAATACTTGTAATTCTATGTAGTCATAATCATTACCATTCAGACTTTCAAATACATCTGTTTCTAAATCCTCTGCTTCTTCATTGTAAGAAAACAAATCATCTAGCCAGTTTAAATAAATATTTCTGCATTCTTCTGAATTTTTATTGTTTAACTGGTCATATAAATATGTAATATCTTCAGTATCATCTAAATCAGTCTTTTCTAATAATCTTTTTCTAATATTATGTACCTTTTCAACAAATGATAAATCTGCAACTCTATACATATTAATCCTCTCCTTTTTATGCGTTTTACGCATTTTATCTTTAAAGTATTATTACCTTGTATAAATATTACCATATGTAATTTCTTTTGTCAATACATTTTTGTTTATTATTACATTTATTTATTAATTATTACACTATACAGTTATTATTTTTGTAATCTGTTAATATTATCTCTTCTTTTTCATTTGTATAGCTTTTTTACTTTTGACCTGGCCTAGTTGGTCTAATGCACAGTATTGTTCAAAATTCTTTTTTAATTCTCCATTTTCTATAGAGAAGTACAACCTAGTAGTACTTATATCACTATGTCCTAAGATTGATTGTAAACTAAATATATTACCACCATTACAGACGTATGAGGTTCCAAACGTCCGGCGGAAGCAATGTAAGCTTGTTTTATAAACTCCTCTAGACTTATTGTATCTACCAATTGCTCCCTGAACTGTTTCCTTCTGCATTTGATTCCCAAAAACTGTGCAAAACAAGTAATCATCTTCATTCTCATAGCTTCTATATTGCATGTATTCACTAAGTACAGATGAAAGTGTGTGTGACATTGGTATAATCTGTTCTCTACGGCTTTTAGTTACTTTGAATTTTATTAAATTATTTGTAAAGTCTAAATCATTTATTTTTATATTTCTTAAAGTTCTCAATCGACAACCAGTACCTAGAAGGAAGTTGATTATAACCCAATTTCTATACTCACTAAACTTGCATTTTTTAATATCGGGCTTTCTTAGTAATATTTTAAGTTCTTCCTCATTATAAGTCTCCTTGATTCTCTTATTAGCTTTTATAAGTTTTATTTTAAAAGTATCCATTAATCCTATGCTCATTAAATAATATAAAAATGCTCGTATCCCTCTAACATATGTGTTAACAGTAATATCAACTATATCTTTCTTCTTCAAATATAAAATATAATCTTGAACATTTCCAAGTGTTAGATTTTTCAAAATAGTATCTTCAGCTATAACCCTTGTAAATTCCGTGTAGCATCTATTGTAGTACTCTATAGATGCCTCTGATAAATTCTTAACCGTTTGATATTTAATATACGAACTAAATCCATCTTTCAAAGTATAACCTTTGTCTTTCATACCTATTGTCTTCATCATTTCATCCTCCTTGTTTTCTATTTTTCAAGGAGTCTAGCATACTAAATTAATAAAACGTAAAAATAGTACACAAGACTACTGAATTTCAAGTAATCTCGCATACTATTTTCATCTAATTTGGTACGCTAGACTACGCAATTTTATCTGCATAATCTAGTGCCTTGTATCTATTGCTTCTACAAAAGAAAATACCCTACAAACCCGATAAATCAAGCTTGTAAGGTACCTCTGTTCTGCGGATGACAGGAGTTGAACCTGCACACCCTGCGGCGCTAGATCCTAAGTCTAGTGCGTCTGCCAGTTCCGCCACATCCGCAAATTTATTCGACATATGAAACCTATTCGGT
>Ga0209000_1000678_pt1 | contig 28575 bp, 31 predicted proteins | sample RifGroD2_FD_183998 | JGI IMG/M metagenome (GOLD analysis project Ga0209000, IMG submission 183998) | Groundwater microbial communities from Rifle, Colorado, USA - Groundwater D2 (SPAdes) (version 2) | ecosystem: Environmental > Aquatic > Deep subsurface > Groundwater | place: Rifle, Colorado... | reverse complement strand
CAGGCATTATCTTTACCAATCGGCTCAAAGGCTTAAACGCTCCAAGCGGTTGCTTTTGTCATGCGTCCGAGCCACAAAACTGCCATGGGAATAATATGATTCCTATTACTTTTGCAAAGTTCAATAAATGGTGTGCGTGTGGTGTTTGCCCCTGAGGCGCGAATTTATGCAGAAATACCTGATACTTTCAATGAATCAAAGATTCAGAGGGGACGATGGGATGTAGGAAAATTTGAGGTGAGGAACAGATATCTTCCAAAATTAATTAGAGAAGGGATTCGGAAAAGAGATTTAAGTTATTTTGATGCTGCACTTGAACTTCTTATCCCGCCTTTCTCCCTTTTTGTGATTATGGTTTTGATATGTTTTTCCCTTTTTCTTATCCTGAATTTTCAGGGACTAACCCTGAACTTTTATGTTTGGGCTTCTATAGTAACCGGTCTCGGAATCTATATTATGAGCGGCCTCATGTTAGCGCATACAGGACTAAAAGTTTATATAAACCTGCTCTATGCCCCTTATTTCCTTCTGTGGCGTGTGTGGGTTATTCTACAAGAGGCTTGGAATAGAAACCACAGGGTATGGGTAAAGACTGAAAGGAAATAAGAAATGCAAAAAGCGTTCAGAGAAATAAATAAGAGAAAACTAATCGTATTTTTACTTGTTTGCTGTTTGATGTGGTCAGTTAAATGCGCATTTACTCAAGAAACAAACAGAGAGGGATTAGAATCTGGGATTAAAGTTGATAAAATTGATAAAAAACAAAAAACAACAAACAATGGAATTCAATGGCTCTCAATATCTGGCAACAAAATCATAGATAAAAATGACAATGAGGTAAGGTTGAGGGGAGTCCAGTTTGATTTTGGCTCAATATGCGGTGATCTGGGCAGATATAAAATGACTGCTGATATAGTTGAATTTTGTGATGATATGCTGGATTATACAGTTACAGAGGAAGCTTTTGTTGATGTTAAAGAAATGGGAGCAAATGTCTTGAGATTCTCTCTAAACACATATAAAGATTTTGAATATGAACCATATAAATATAAGGAATCTAATTTCTTGAAATTAGACAAGCAGATTGAATTGGCAGAGAAGCATAATATCTATCTGTTGATAAGCATGAGACAAGCCCCTGGAGGTCAGAATGCTAGTCCAAACTCCGGCAATTTAGGCAAGAACGAATTTTGGGGTAATGAGGAATATCAAAATAGGATAGCTGCCTTATGGAAAAAAATCGCGGAAAGATATTCTGATAAACCAATAATCTTAGGATATGATTTGTTGAATGAGCCAGAAGCACCCAACAGAGCAGTGTTCAATAAAGTAATGAACCATATTAGTAACGCAATCCGAGAAGTTGATAGCAAGCACATCATAGTTATCGAAGGGAACAACTGGGGGAAAAATCTTGATCGGATAGATCCACCGTCTGATAAAAATACAGCCTTTAGTATTCATTTCTATGAACCTGGAATATATGCTGTTAAGGGGAAGGGTGATTATCCTTCAGTTATCAAAGGACAGCAATTTAATAAGGATGCATTAAGAAAAGCTTTAGCCAAGAGACTTAAACATTCTCAGGGCAGAGTTGTCATAGTAGGAGAATTCGGAGCAATGTCAAAAGCAGGCAATTATTTGGAGTATGATCGTGATGTTATTGATTTATTTGAAGGGCAAAACCTTAGTTGGATATACTGGAATTACCGAAATCTACGGGGCAAATCCGATACTCAAGCCATATATTATGCGAAACCAGACAATGAATTTAGCAAATTCATTAATGACATTCAACGAGGTAAACCATTTTCTTCATTTAGTGAGAGAGAAAAGGCTGATGCATTAGAGGCATTGGAGATTTCAAATTTTTCTGTCAAACAAGATCTAAAAGATTTATTAATTATTAAGGGGGTCATAAAATAGTTTGCATTTAGCCAATTATGCCCCCGATAAACGGGGGCGCTACGGAATTGGGAATGAGGGAATGAGGGTCAGGTCTACTTTCTTGCCATTAAAAAAATATAAGCAAGGCCAGGGGGTCAGGTCTTGCTTTTTGATGTTCTGAATTCATTCTCTCGCCGTTTTTTCCTGCTTCATCCTCTCATGCAGCCATACCTTTATCAGGGAGCATACTGGGGATCAGATTTGAAATCTGTCCCCAAGTGAGTATTTAGACAGCCAGATTTGACGCAGTATTTGGCCAAAGATTGTGTTTGTCAAAAAATGCAACTGCATTTTTTGGGTTAACAAAAATATTTACTACAGGCCTAAAATCGTTTATTATTAGCAAAAATAGCAAGTAGGGGGGCTGTGCCCACCATTTAGGTTTTGCCGCAAATTTGGCAGGCATAGCCCGCTATATCTCTTAGGCTGTGCTATAATAGCATTGGAGGTGAACATGAATATATCAATAAATCAAATGACGACAGCAGAAAAGATTCGCGCAATGGAAGATATATGGGATGATCTGTGCCGCCATGCCGCAGAAATACCATCCCCATCTTGGCACCGTGATGCCCTTTCGCAGCGTGAAGAATCTGTATCAAAAGGCGCTGAAACTTTCACAGATTGGGAGATAGCAAAAAAGAAAATTCGCGAAAAGTTATGAAAATCCGGATTCTCGATTCAGCAACCCAAGATCTGATAGAAGGGTTCCGTTTCTATGAGAAACAGGAAGCAGGTCTCGGCAATTATTTCATTGACTCATTGTTTTCCGATATTGATTCCCTGCAAGTATACGCCGGTATACACTCCATACATTTTGGATATCATCGCATGCTCTCCAAACGATTTCCGTTTGCCATTTACTATAAAATCACGGAGCATGAGGTTTCAGTATATGCAGTGCTTGATTGCCGCAGAAATCCGGCATGGACGAGGGAGCGTCTGGACAAAACCGGGAGCAGGCAGAGGGTCAGGTCTACTTTCTTGTCATTCAAAGTACTGAAAGGCCAGAAGGCCAGGGGCTCAGGTCTTGCTTTTTGATGTTCTGAATTCATTCTCTCGCCGTTTTTTCCTGCTTCATCCTCTCATGCAGCCATACCTTTATCAGCGTCAGCGACAACGACAACCACTTGACGCTTTGCTGTCATGCGGCTTGCAATAAATCGTAAGCAGCACGACAGATGTGCAAGTGAGCTTTGCGTTAGCTTTTTAAAAATAATATTTCCATTCCGCGCTATTTTGTGTATAATAAAGCATGTTTATACACACTGGAGGTAAAAATGAGAACAAATGTCGTAATTAACGATGATTTAATGAAATCAGCGCTTAAGTTTTCCGGGTTGAGGACAAAAAAAGACGCCATAGAAGCCGGATTGCAACTGTTGGTGAAGTTCAATCGTCAAGCGAAAGCTAAAGATTTTAGAGGCAAGCTGAAATGGGTCGGCAATTTGGATGAGATGCGGACAGACAAATGATGTTAGTAGATTCATCAGTCTGGATTGACTATTTTAACGGCAGGAAAACCGATAAGACCGATTGGTTGGATTCTGCCATAGGAAATAAACATATTATTGTTGGCGACCTCATTTTGGCTGAGATACTACAAGGATTTCAAAGCGACAATGATTTCAGAATAGCCAGGAATTTGCTCTTGGATTTTCCATTCATGGAAATGGTTGGCAGGGATTTGGCTATAAAAAGCGCATTGAATTATCGGTTGCTCAGAAAGAATGGAGTTACTGTTCGGAAGACTATAGATGTTATGATTGGAACTTTTTGCATTCATTATCAGTTCTCACTATTACATGATGATAGGGATTTTGAGCCTATGGAGAAGTATTTAAAGTTAAAAACAATTGCAACCTAACAACTCCATCCAGCGGACAGATGATGGCCGCCGCTGATTTTTATCGTTAGGCTTAATCAAAATATGAAGTCAGCTATTATTGTAACCTTAATAATAATTTTAATCGGGAACATAAATACGGCTATGTCCCAAAACAGTACTTCTAAACCTAAGGCAAAATTTTCAGTTAACGCATATGAGCAAATCTCTTCCGGTATGACACGGACAGAGGTAAGAAAAAGGGTGGGTGATCCCTCAACTATACGAGTAGATAGCTTGCCTAAAGGTCCATTTTTTGGTCCGCAGGAAGGAATTGACAACAATGCTTTGGATAGTCTGAGACGTTACGAGGAATGGCAATATGAACATAAAGATACGGTCTATCTCATTTGGTTTGGAGACCCAGCAAGAGAGAAAGGCGCCTGGCGCACGATTGGAAAAAATTCCTATCCAAAGGGGGCAGTATTTTAGACATAACAAACCACTCCAGCGGGCGCCAAATAACGGCGCCGCTGATTATGGTCGTTGGTAGCACATGGTGTCAGGTCTTGACGACCTGTTGAGGGTCTGTTGCCCAAATCTCTTTTTTAAGTCTGTCATGCCAAAATGACTCTGTTGGGCATCCATAATGTATTGAATTTATGAGAACTGGGTTCCCGATAGAAACATTCGGGAATGACTTTTTATTTTTTTCATAGTTCCGAGTAGAGTAATTTCTGAAAAAATGGTATATTCAAAAAATAAGAACTCGGAATGGTATGCCATAAATTTGAGAGATGTTGAAAAATACCGTGCCAATTGGTCTGCTTTCGGCAAATCTTGAAAAAAGGCAAATTATCAGGATTCTGGGTGTGTTATAAAGGGAGTTGTAATTGCGTTATTATTTTGACTGGGATCCAAATAAGGCAAAATCAAATCGAAAAAAACATGGGATTGCTTTTGAGGAAGCATCTACTATTTTTCTTGATCCAAGAATGATAAGCGTCTTTGACACCGAGCATAGCGAACATGAAGACCGATGGGCTACAATCGGAATTGACAGGAATGGCATTTTGTTGGTTGTAGTGCATACCTTTCAGCACTTAGATGCCGACTGTTGCAGAATTAGAATAATTTCAGTTCGAAGAGCAACTAAAAATGAAATAAAACAACATCGGGAGGGAAATAGATGAAAAAAGAATATGATTTTTCTAAAGGAGAGAGGGGCAAATTCTATCGTCCAGATGCTGAATTGTATCTACCAATTTACATCGAACCAGAAATGATGGAAGTGCTAAGAAAATTATCAAAGAAAAAAGGCGTCGAGGTTGCAACGATAGTAAATGAGTGGATAAAAAAAGACATATCCATCGTAGAAACAATAACAAAGTAACACATAACCAATCACTCCACAGGATGCGGCATAATGACCGCCGCACCCGTGAGTTGAGGCATTTCTCTTTTCACTCTATCACCCTCATCTCAAGTATCCTCTCTATGTGAAAGACCCTTTCATCCATCCTCTTGGTGCAGAATGCCTTTAAGCCGGGGAATCTTTTCCCGCTGTATTCAAGCTCTCCGACAGAAAGCGGGGTGATGACCCTCTTTGATTTTTCATCCTTTGTCTTGAGATATACGATTTCCAGCTGCTTGCCTGTCTTTATGGCATCTTCCAAAAAGGAAATCTTTTCATGCAAAGGGAGTCTCTTTTCCGCCAAGTGATATTGATACCTTGTAACGAACTCCACAACCCGCCTGTCCATGAGGATATTTTTTTTTGAAACAGGGATTTTCAGGACAATGCCTTCAAGGGTAGTGCATCTGCTCAGGGCGACATAGAGTTGGCCGTGGCAAAATGTGCCTCTGCCAATATCTATTATCACATTATCAAATGTCATGCCCTGGCTCTTGTGGATGGTAACAGCCCATGCAAGTTTCAAGGGATACTGGGTGAATGAGCCCACCGCCTCTGAAGTAACCATGTTCCTATTTTTATCGTAAGAGAATTTATACATCTCCCATTTATAGGGCGTAACATCCACTGTCTCTCCGTCAGGAAGTTCCACTAGTATCGCATCTCTCCCGTCTTCCTTTGCGATGCCAACAACCCTGCCGATGCTGCCGTTTATCCAGCGTCCTGCCGAATCGTTATTCAAAAGCATTACCTGCGCGCCGGTCTTTAAAACAATCTCCATGCCGGTCGGCAAATCCTTTGCGCTAAAATCGCCTTCAAGGGCGCCTGTATAGCGATATTCCTTGCCCTTAATCTCAGCAAGTTTTTTAATATTTATGCTGTCCGCAAGGATGTTTGTTGTTGTGAGATAGATAGAGAAATCCTTGACCCCGAAACTTGCCCTCGAAGGTTCCCCACTCAAAGCATGCGGTGACGAGTTTAATCGGGGGTCTTTAATCGGGGATCCCCCCTTTTCCCTAAAGTCTGGTATGTATCTCTTGTTTATCTCGTTCATATCATCGTCGGTTGCAGTATTATTTCTAATCGCATTCAGGAGTTTCAAAAAACTCGCATCCTTTTGACGGTAGACCTTTTCAAGTTCGATGAATTCCATGTTAAAGGTTTTATTGCCTCCAAATACCATAGCGTCAAAGAAATACGGGCTTTTGTAATAATCCATAAAAAGCGCCTTTTCCCTTGATGTTACAACAGGCGGCAGTTGATAGAGGTCTCCGATGAGTATCATCTGGATTCCGCCAAAGGGCATGGATTTTCCCCTTCCGTGCAAGCACAGGAATACATCCACGCAGTCCAGCAGATCAGCCCTCACCATAGAGATTTCATCTACCACTATGGCATGAAGTTTTTTATAGACGGCTTTATCTCTTGGTCTGATTCTTCTTACACTGTCAGGGGTTATATCAATCTTGAAATTAAAGAATGAGTGAATTGTCTGTCCCCTGACATTTACTGCTGCAACGCCTGTAGGCGCAAGCACAGCAATATCCTTTTTTGTGTTTTGCCTGAAATATTGAAGAAGCGTTGATTTGCCTGTGCCTGCCCTGCCGGTGACAAAGACATGCCTGTCCGTATCTTCCATCATATGGAAGGCGCGGCTAAATCCTTCATTGAATTCCAGCGTTAAGGATGACCTCTTCGGATGGTAATCTTTAAGCATGTAAATCCTCTTCAGAAGATGCTATTGCATTTTCTCTTTGAGCTATTTATTTTTTTCTTCGCTTACAGCAAAAGTGGGCATGGTTTAACTCCCCCCTACCCCCTCTTTAATAAAGAGGGGGTATAATTTCTCCTCCCCTTGAAGTGGAGGATGGAAGGGGTTATCATTTACTTTAAAACTACCACCGTCACCCCTCCCCCGCCCTCTGATTGTTCTCCCGCTCTATAGCTTTTTACCAACGGATGTTCTGATAGGTGTTCCTGCACAGCCTTTGCAAGGATACCCATGCCGACCCCGTGAATTATCGTAACCTCGGAAAGCCCTGCCATTGTAGCGTGATTCAAAAATTTCTCTAACCTTGGGAGCGCCTCATCAACACGCAGGCCAATAAGGTTTATCTGACTCTCTGCCGTCTCCTCACTGATTTTTTGGCGGACGGAGCCCGCCCTACTTGCTATATCTCTGCCTTTCTTCACCCCCGCATCAGTTATCGGCACTTCCATCTCAAAACTGCCTGCCTTCACCTTCAAACGATTCTTCTTTTTAAGAAGTTTTACAATAGCAGCGTCATAGCCGAGAGGTTTTACAAATACCACATCACCTTCTTTCAGCTCATCCATTGATATAGGCTCAATTTCAGAGACTTCGTATTGCTTTATCTTCTCAATGACCTGTTCTTGCGCAGATGCTGCCTCCTTGAGAAAGCCTTTCGCCCTTTCCTTATCGCTTTTCTTAATCTCCTCAAAAAGATTCTGCATCTGCCTCTTTATATCAGTAATAATCTCTGACGCCTCTTTATATGCCTTTGCAAGTATCTCTCTCTTACGCACATCTGCATCTTTAAGCAATTCATCTACTTTTTCTTCTCTTTCCTTCAATGCCTCCGATTGCCTCTCAAGCCCTTCAATGGCCTCTTCATAACGTCTTCGCTTTTGGTCAAGGTCGTGGATGAGGTTTTCAAGGTCAGCCTTTCTTTTGCCGAGCATCTCCTTTGCAGATTGTATAAGGCTTTCAGGTAATCCATATCTCTTGGCAGTCTCAAGGGCAAAGGATTGGCCAGGTTCGCCGGTTCTTAACCTATAAAGAGGCGCATGGGTATTTTGGTCAAATTCCATAGATGCATTGAGCATCCTGCCTTCCTTATGGGCAAATACCTTTATATCTGTAAGGTGCGTTGTGGCAAATATCAGCGCACCTCTTTCTTTCAACTCTTTGAGAATTGTGCAGGCAAGGGCAGCCCCTTCCTCAGGGTCAGTGCCTGTGCCAAGTTCATCTATCAGCACAAGGGTCGCAGTATCTGCCTTTTTAAGAAATTCCATCATATTAGAAAGATGCGCTGTGAATGTAGAAAGATTATCTGCGATTGACTGTCTGTCTCCTATATCCACAAGGAGGGCATGGAACAATGGGATATTCGTGGTTGCATCTGCTGGAATAGGCATACCAGATAACGCCATCATTGACACTAATCCAATGGTCTTTAAAGTTACAGTCTTGCCGCCTGCATTTGGGCCAGTTATTACCATCACAGTCTTATCCCCTCCCAGATGGACATCAATAGAGACAATCTCTTTAGCTTTATTCTTCTGTGCCGCAGCATATAGCAACAGTGGATGTTTTGCCTTCACAAGATGTATGACATTTTCCTCATTAATCTCAGGTATCTGCATATGGAATTGTTGAGCCACAAGGGCAATGCTACTTAGGACATCAAGATATACCAAAACCCTGAACTCCTCTTCCATTTCATCAGCTATTTCTCTTATATGAGAGCCCAATTCCCTCAATATCCTCATCACCTCAGCCTTTTCCTCAGCAACAATATTTTCATATTCATTGGAAAGGCCTATGATAGCGATTGGCTCAACAAATGCAGTCTCGCCTGTCCTTGACACATCATGCACAACGCCCGGCACCTGCCCCTTTGCATCCATCCTGACAGGAACGACCCACCTGCCTGACCTTTGGGTAATAAAATCATCCTGCAAAAAGATTGCAGTCTTTTCATCCCTTGTAATCTCCTCAAGCCTCTTTCTAATCCTTGCCTCAAGCCTCCTTTTCTCACTCCTCAGTTCAGATAGCTGAGAAGAAGCGCTATCAAGGATATTCCCTTCCCTGTCAATGGAGCTATTAAGGCTGTGCAGTAACTCTCCCCTGCCGGCAATATTTGCAATGAGTTCATTAAGGGAAACAAGCGAAGTATCCTTTCCAATCTGAATAACAGCCTCATGGATAGCATGGAGAACATCCATTATCCCTACAAACTCCAGAGGCTCAAGCATGGCATCTTTGGGGCGGGCTTTTTGCAATACAGGAACAATATCGTTAAACGGAAGGATGTTAAGCGGCCTCTCCTCTTGCGACATCCGCCGGATTTCTTTTATGCAGGAAAATCTCTTTTCAATCTTCGCTTTACTGGAAAGTGGCGCAATGGATAGAATGGCATTCCTTGACGCATCGCTCTTTGCATGTTGAGCGATTATCTCAAGGAGTTTGTTGAATTCAAGCAGGTCAAGGGAGTTTTGTGGAATCATGGTGAAAAGTTTACTTTATCTCAAAATGTTTTTCCATATGATTAATGAGTGGCTTGACACATAAACAGGGAACCATCTAAAATTTCGGCTTAAGTCAAGGTTGTGTATGGTTGCGGGGTATTGGTGGAGCGAAATTGTGGACTATGAACCAGAGCGGTTCATAGTGGATGTATGCAACTGCGATAACAGGCGTAAATGGCAAATGCTTCACTTTGTATAAAACAAGAACGAAGCTGTAGGACTGCCGGCACACAGACACCTGAAGCGTAACCAATACCCCGCATAACAGCCTTAAAGCCTGTTTCTACGGATACTTTCTTTGTGCCATAATGAGAGATGAACCGAAATTTTGGATGCTTACAGTTAGCAGGATAACCTTGACAACCTGCCATGTTTTATATATGTTTTCATAAAATACAAGGAGGGTATTCTGATGCAGATAACAAATAAGTTTGTTTTTTCTGTTTTAGTAAGTTTGTTCCTAATCTTTCTCCTATTCCCACATCTGGAAAATAAAATATCTGCCCAGGAAATAACAAAGGGCACGGTGATTGAAGTAAGGGATGGAAAGCTGGAGAAGCTTGCGAATGACGGCTGGAAACAGCTTGCGAAGGGCAGTGAGGTCTTTTTGGGTGATAAACTGAGAACCGATAAAAAAGGCCTTGCCATAATAGAAATGCCTCACATAGGACGTTTTGTCATAGGCCCTGATTCTGAAATAGAATTGGGAAAAGATAATAAGGACTTCAAGGCAGATATGCCGAGAGGCGCAGTATGGCTAAACGCCAAATTCCCCAAAGGCGCAAAAGGCTCAATAACAACATCCCTTGCAACTGCTGGAATACGGGGGACAAAATTTTCGGTTTTCTACGGCAGGGGCACGCAAGACCTCTGCGTCTGCACATGCATAGGAAGCGTGGAGGCAACGTTGATTAACGGAAAGACTCTCCCGGTCCCGAAGGGGAATATCCTTATCATAAAAGGCGATGCGCCTCTGCCAGAAAGCGCAGAGTCCGCGCTTCCCATCCTGTCTGGACAAGACGCAGGATTTGATTTCTGCTTTAACTGCCATGTAAGAAGCGGGAGGGGTAAATTAAGAAGCGACTGGAAGAAATAGCATATCCCGCTATAATTGCCATTGTTGCATCTCTTGCTGTAATTCTCAATCCCGGAGGACACCTATCTGTCTTTGAAAATAAGACAATAGATGCCCGCTACCGTTTTTATGCAAGTCCTACATCTCGCACAAACGATATTATCATCCTCGACATTACTGAAGAATCAATAAAGAGGCTCGAGCCTGTATATGGCAGATGGCCGTGGCCAAGGTCAGTGCATGGCGAGGTCATAGAGTATCTCAACACCGACGGCGCAAAGGCTATCGGTTTTGACATCATCTTTTCAGAGCGCGCTGTCAGGCGTGAGGTTGATTCAGACACAGTAAATGAATTGCGCTCATTTGCGCAAAATTCCGACATCCCTGAAGTAAGATCAGAACTGTTATACAGGCTGGACTTGCTAAAGTCTGATTTCAGCGATAGCCAATTTGTTTCTGCTGTAGAAAAGGCGGGCAATGTCTTTTTGCCGTCTGTCTTTTATGCTGATGGAAATGACATACGCCGGAATCCGGAACTCGGCTCTGATGAAGGCAACACGCTGAACATAAAATCCGTCCTTTCAAAATCATCTATACACATCTCAAATAATAATTTCAAAAACATCTATTTCAACGCAACCGTCCCTTTTGAAGGGCTTGCAGCAGCATCTCATGGCATAGGCCATATAAATTATTCCCCTGACAAGGATGGAACCTGCAGAAGGTTTTTTCCTCTCATATCTTTCCATGAAAAGGAGATAGCTTATCCTACCTTTCCTCTGCTGATAGCATCGTATGTAAAAGGCGTCTCACTCGAGGCCATCAAACTAGATAAAGAGAATGTATTTATCGGCGATGCTGCTCTACCGCTTCTTCCTGATGGAAGCGCCTACATCCGCTATCAGGGCGGAGAAATAACCAGAGACAAAGAGGATAAAAATGCTTTCGCCTCTTTTTACCAGTATATCCCTTATGATTATGTGCTGGCCTCAAAAGACCTCATAGAGGCAGGCAAGGAACCCCTGATTCAAAGAGGACAATTTAAAGACAAGATTGTCCTTATCTCAGCCTCTGCCGCAGGACTTACAGACCTGAGGCCAACACCTTTCAGCCCTGTAACTCCCGGAATTGAGATACACGCTAATATTATAGATAATATTTTATCCGGCAAGTTTCTATATCCACTCAACAAAGATTTAGAAAAGCTCTATATCTTCCTTCTTGCAGGTGTCATTGCAGTTGCCGGCCGCTTCTCAGGCCCATATCGGGGGTTCTTCATTGTTGCGATATTCGTTGGTTCAGTTGCATTTTTCCACTGGACTTTTTTCGAAAAGGGATATGTCCTTCCTATTGTAAAACCTGTTGTTGCTATGACATTTGTATATCTCGGCATTCTTTTAATGAAGTATGTGATGGAATACAGGGAAAGGAAATATTTAAAGTCAGCCTTTGGGTATTACATAGCCCCTGCTGTGCTTGAGGATATATTGAAATCGCCTGACAAGCTGAAACTTGGAGGGGAAAGAAAATATATGACTGTCCTTTTTTCTGATGTGGAAGGGTTCACCACATTATCCGAGCAGATATCGCCCGAAGAGATAAGCGCCCTCCTTAACGAATACCTGACCTCTATGGTTCACTGCATAACGCAAAACAGCGGCACGCTGGATAAATTCATCGGAGATGCTGTTATGGCATTATGGAATGCGCCATGCGAACAAAATGAACACGCAGCCCTTGCCTGTGAAACTGCACTGCTCATGATGAAGGAATTAGGCGGAATGAGGAAAAAATGGCAGGAAGAACAGAAACCGCTCATTAACGCACGCATAGGCATCAACACCGGAGATATGATTGTGGGAAATATGGGCTCTAAGAAGATTTTTGATTACACAGTGCTTGGGTCAGAGGTGAATGTTGCTGCGCGTCTGGAGCCACTGAATAAAGACTTTGGCACGCGAATAGCAGTATCCGAAAGCACACGGACGGAGGCAGAGAAATATAGACCCGAAAGATTTGTATTCCGCCGCCTGGCGCGGGTCCAGCTCAAAGGAAGAAACAAACCATTGGAGGTGCATGAACTTGTGGGCCTTCGCGAGGATACCGGCGAAGATATTTTAGGGATGATAGAAATGTTTGAAACAGGTCTGGGCTTATTTATGGACTCTAAATTTGCTGAGGCAAAGGCGATATTTCAGACTATCCCTGAAAAAACACCCATTGATGGGCCGTCAAAGACCTACATCTCACTCTGCGAATATTACGAAAAAAATCCTCCTGAAAATAGCTGGCGCGGCATATATGTTCAGGAGTCAAAGTAGACTGTGGGCGGTTGCTCAAAGCAACATCATCTGCCCCTTAATCGCTTCCCGCTCTACTTTTTCAAATATCTTTATCTTTCCATATTCGCCGTCATAGCCGGGGGCAATATGGACATTTCCTTTGCGCATGCGGGAGATGGCTTCCCTGAGGAGAGGTGAGCTTGCCTTTTCAATCTCTTCAAGTGGGGTATCCTTGAGGATTTTGAATTCGCTTCCTAACTTTTGAAGAAGGGCCTGATATTCACTATCTACCTTTTTGCTGTTTACGCCTACCTTCAAAACCTCGGAGATGATTTCAGGCAAGGGGATAATGGAATAATAAGGAAGGGCATTCCTCGGTTTAAAACCATCTTCCCTGTCTGCAAGTTTTTCAACCCTGTGCATAACGCCTACAGTGACCTTTTTACTACATACCGGGCAAAGATAATTGTGCTTGAGAGTCTCCTGCGGTGTGAGGCTGGCCTTGCAAAACCTGTGTCCATCGTAGTGGTATTTGCCCTCTTCAGGGAAAAATTCTATAGTCCCTGAAAATCCTTTCTTGGTTTTGATAGCCCCTGTGATGGCCTTATAAGAAATTTCTGTATCAAAGATATTTGCCTCTCTCCCTATCTTCTTCGGTGAATGGGCATCTGAATTGGAGATGAGGGTAATCCTGTCGAGGGCCGAAAGCCTCCAGTTCATTGCAGGGTCTGAGGAGAGCCCTGTCTCAATGGCATGGATATGCGGGGTTAATTCCTCAAAGCACTCTTCAAGCGTGTCAAATCCCGATGCCGAGCCGAACACGGAAAAATGAGGCGTCCATGCATGGGCAGGGACAAGCATGGCGTCAGGCGACGCATCAAGCACTATTTTTAAAAGCTCTTTTGCATCAAGTCCAAGGATCGGCCTTCCATCGGCAGCAAGATTTCCTATTTTGGCAAGGCTGGCATTTATCCGTGCGGCATCTTTAAAATCAGGCGCAAAGATGATGGAATGTATCTTCCGCGTCTTTCCATTCTTGCTATAAATACAGCTTATTTTGGCAAGGCTGGCATTTATCCGTGCGGCATCTTTAAAATCAGGCGCAAAGATGATGGAATGTATCTTCCGCGTCTTTCCATTCTTGCTATAAATACAGCTTATTTCGGCAGAGAGGAGAAAAGAGACATCTCCCTTGCAAGAATCAGGGATGTCGTCTTTCTGAAACTCTTTCTTTAGTTTGAATAGGCCGCTGCCTGCAGGTGCAATCTTTTCATTCAATTCCTGAAACCATTTGGGATGTGTGAAATCCCCGGTGCCGATGACCGTTATCCCCTTAAGCTGAGCCCACTTCCAAATGCTTTCAGGAGACATCTCCCTGCTTGTAGCCCTTGAGTATTTTGAATGGATATGGAGGTCTGCAATAAAACGCATGGAGGGATTATAACAAAATTCATTATGTAATCAATTATAACCTTTTCAATGAAGTTGCCTTGACAGGAGTGTGTTTGTTATATAGAATTTGTTCAGTTATCGCATAAAGATAAAAATATAGTTATGCATAAAAAAATTAAGCTTATAAATATTTACGGTGCTACTTTCATATGCCACGTAGTTTTATATGTATCGTCTCATTTTCTATTGCAGTTGACTTGAAAACTTTCAAGCAGGTGAACACAAAAATAGAAGCTGGACAATCTAAACAGACAATTCAAGAATTATTGGGCCCTCCCGGTAAGATAACAAACACAACTAAACACAACAAATATATTTGGGGACCAGAAGAGCGTTTTTGGGACGAAATCCCAATGGGAGCAAAGTTGGAAGTGTGGAGTTATACATTTTCTGATGGGAGCTTGAACTTATACTTTGTTGATGGAAGCGAAAAGCTTAATTATTTAGCATTTGCTCCTAAAGGAGTCGTATATTAGGGCAATAGTGAATCGCATAACAATAAAATTGACAGGTTTATTTATTTGACCTAAAATCAGCAAAAAATGATGTTGCGATATAAAAAAGAATGATAGGGGACTTCCACATTAAAATGAAGAACACAGGCGCAAATAAATGGGGAATCCCTCTACTTCTCCTATCAGCTTCCTTGATTGCTTTAAGCTTCTCGTTTGCAAAAGTAGGTGAGTTACAAATCCCAAGCACTTCGGTATCCGTTAGCCATAAATTACTTTGGTTACCTTTGTTTGTGGTTTTTCTATTCTTTATTAATGAAGTAAGGAGTTCTGACTTGCTTCTATCTCATAAATTAAAGAGGAAGTTCCATTCAGAGCTTGCCACTTGGTCACGCAAGAGGAAAGAATATGAACGACCCGGTTTTTATACACCTCAATACTTGCCAATTTCAAAGAACCGATTCAAGACAAAGTGGGAGTGTAAATATTGTCAAGCTGGCAGAAACCTTGAACCGTCAGTTACTTATGTTTCTGGCATACTTACGACAATTTCTTTATTTCTATCGGCATGTGTTAAAGTGTTTTTTCAATTGAGTATTCTTGTAAGATTTACCTTACCAGTTATTGTCTTTTTGGTGGCAATTATTTCGAAGGTTGTTGTTTCGTTTTTCTAAACCCCCAACAAGGCGCTGCACTGGACGACAATGCCACTGCGCCCTATTGCCACCAATGAGCTTGGTCGTTAGTGGTACAAGAGAAAACAAGATGAAAGGAAATAATAAATGTTACTTCGCACAATCGGACTCTTTATAGTAGCTGGAATCATCACCGTCGTGTCTTCAAAATTATTCCATATCGCAACAAAGGACATCGTGATTCTATCCACAGTATTAGCCCCACTATGCTTATTGCAAACAAGAGGTCAATAGGGTCAGGTCTTTAATCTTGGCATAAGAAGTAAAAGAAAGTGACAATGCTAATTTTAAAGACCTGACCCCAATTACGCTTTTAGCTGGACAAATAAATGCTCATAGAACACACGGGATTCAGATTCGGCGTTCAAGATCAAAAAGGAAGGCAATCTTCCGTCTACCGTATATGGAAAGGAAAGAAGACCAATGATATCTGACAAGCAATAGGGTCAGGTCTTTAATCTTGACATAAGAAGTAAAAGAAAATGGCAATGCTAATTTTAAAGACCTGACCCCAATTATGCCTGCTATGTTCATCACCTTAGTGCCTCTATTGCATGTAGTATCTTTTCTCTAACCCGTTTATCGAACAGTATGCTTGCGTGGTTGAGCTCATAATTATAGTGTTCATCTGACCATGGAAGTATAGAACTCTCGGCAGAGACCAGGCCATCACCCTCGCCCATTTTTAGCTCAGGAGGACAAAACCCCTTAGGAATAACTTTGCATAGAGTGTCAGGGATACGGATGCCGGAGATTTTAAAAAGGGTTGGGTATGTGCCGCCTATGGAAAGATAATATACACCCTTTCGGGGCTTGTCTTTTAATATTTTAAAAAATGGGGAGTCAGGTAAAAGCTCTTTAAGCGCCTCACTCTTAAGGAAATTCAGACTCCGCCTCACTGCTGAGGAAAACTGCCCTTTTGTCTTTGAAAACAATGGCTCTATCCTATCTGCGAAAGGAGAGAGATACATGGCATACTTTGAGAGGGAAGTGCCTTTATGGGGTGTAGAGATTGTTATGAGCGCCCGTATGGATGAGTTCCCCTCTAAAAGATATCTCCGTGCAACAAGCCCGCCCCTGCTGTGACCTATGAGGATAATGCCATCCTTTGTCAATCCTTTTGCAATCTTTGTCACTTCTTTTAATTCTTCCACTACTGCATCTATCGCTGCCATAGGTCTTCTCTGACTCCAGGCAATTACACTGTAGCCCTCATGCATAAGGTCTTCGTATACTGTTTTTACATCCTTGCTTTTACCTAAAATGACATGCAGAGGAAGCAGGCCACCAAGGATGCGGGACTTTAGAGGGTTTATCCATATATTTTTATCCATGCCAAGTCCATGGATTAATACTACCGCAGGCTTATTAATATTGCCTTTGTGATAGGAGATGTCGATATCCTTATGAGGATTCATTTGTTGAGCCCAATAAGTGCGCTAACCATGGGCATCAAAATTTCAGTGTTTCTCCCACCCTCATTTCACGCATCTTGGTCTTGACACGTTGTTTTTTAAGCGCTTTTCCAAATGCCTCTGGAGTGCCTGTCAATACCGGAAATGTTGCATAGTGCATGGGAATAGCAGTATCAGGCTTCACGAGCTTAACTGCCAAAGCAGCCCGCTCAGGCCCCATGGTAAAGCGGTCGCCAATACAGGCAAGCATTACATCCACCTTGCTGAACTGGCTGATAAGCGCCATATCTGAAAATACATCGGTATCGCCTGTATGGTAGAAGGTAGGGCCGTTTTTCACTTTAACGAGTAAGCCGCCTGCGCTCCCTGCATATTGCTGAAGGCCGGCATATTGGGTCCCCTCTGCTGCATCTATACTGGAGCCATGCAAGGCATTGGTAAAGGTTATCTTTACTTCGCCAGCAAGCATGCTGATTTCTCCGCCAACGCTTCCTATGGTATCAAAACCAAACTGCTCTTTGGGATAACCTCCATACATGACCATTGCCTTTACAAGGTCGAATGTGCCAACCAGCTTAGCGCCTGTCTTCTTACCGATTTCTGCTGCATTGCCCACATGATCTGAGTGACCATGGGTTACCAGAATAAGGTCTACTCGCTCAAGCTTTGCTATATCTTCTTTGCCATTTTTGTTTAATGGATTGTCAATCCACGGGTCAATGAGCAGGACCTTGCCTGATGGTGTTACAATTTTAAAGGCAGAATGGCCGTACCAGGTCAGCTCAGTCTCACCAGCCAATGCAAATACTGGCAGAAATAATGCAACCAGTAATGCCAAAACAATTTTGAAAATTCCTTTACTCATATGTTCCTCCTCCTGTGAGAGAATTGATTACACAGATATCAGGGATACGATTACACAGTTTTTTAGAATACAGATTCCAAATCCCAAATCTCAAATCCCAAACAAATTCCAACGATCAATTACCAAAATAGGTCGTTCTGTAATTGGAATTTTGGTTATTATTTGAAATTTGGCGCTTGTGCTTTGGTGCTTGCTCATATTAAATCGGTGGGAAATAATTAGGGTTGGAAATAATTAGGGTCATCCTGTTTTTAAGACTTTATACACCATCGCATAAAAGAGCGTATAACAAATCCTTTGAGCCAACGCAGAGAGACAGTGCATTGTTTCCTGTGATGTCCATGCCCTGCGCGGCTCAATGCGGCATTACAACGGTCAATAAAATCTAAACAACAACATTTTTAAATCAATGGAATGGTTATGAGATTGTAAAATAACGGCCGTTGTGGGGCTGTTGAAAAAGTCCTTTTGCTGTCTTTGCGAGCAAGGCGAAGCAATCACGCAGTTATACAAATCAACAAGTTAGGGATTGCTTCGTCGCTAAAAATGGTCCTCGCAATGACATGTTCGGAGTTTTTCAGCAGCCCCGTTGTCCCCAATTTCTAAAATATTGAACCAAGGAACTATTTTCCGGAAGTGATGACAATTTCCATGACAGCGTCTCTACCATCAAACTTTCTAAACGTACCCTTGGCATAAGATCCAGCATTTATGCTGGACAATGGCTTTCTTTCCCCGTTCTCAATAATTTGACTCATCGCTCTTACATAAACTTCAACATCTCCCTCATTGGTCGTCAAGGTGAAGGTATTGGATATGGTGTTTATATTGGATATCTTACCCTCCAATTCAAAGATGCCTGTCTTGTTGGCAGTAACTGGATTTTCTTTTTTTGTCTCACCTGTTGTGCCTTTCGGGGATTCACCGCCCTCTTTACCTCCGCAAGCTGTCAATAATGCTGCGACTAAAATAACTACTAATACTTTTGCATATTGTTTCATCGGTTCTCATCTCCTTTTAGATTTTTTAGTCTTTATTGTATAGATGTGCGCGGATTATGTCAAATTAAAATGGGCTATATTTTTGCTTTATTTGCAGCGACTTTTGCAATATACAATTCCGGCGTTCGTATTGTCAACAGTTTTGTTGCAGGAGAATGTTGCAGGAGAAATGCCTTTCCTCTTAACTGGAAATCAATTTGTTTAAAACCATCACCACAGCCCCAACTCTGCATTTGGATTTGCAGACCCTCTGCAACTTTTCTACCAACTCCTTTGGCCCCGGCTTTATCCTTTTGAAGCCAAGTCTTTCAAAATATTCTATTAAGTCGGTGGTTATATAGACATCATCGGTAGGAAATCTATTTATCAGATACTCAATAATCATCTTTCCGATACCCTGATTTCTCCTGTCTTCAACCACTCCAACACAACCCAATTCATAAACCTCTTTATGCGGCCTTACTCTTCCAAAGCCTACAATATTTCTACCGTCTATGGCAACAATGAATTGACGATAATCAAGGTCTTCATCGTCCAGTCGGAATCTTTCAATGCACTTTTTGATAAAAGGCATATCGCTGGGAGACGCGGGTTGTATATTTATCATTTTATTAAGGAATTTTTTCCTGACGGGCGACCATGCATCAACTGCCTTGCAGGGTTTTTCTCCAGTAAAAGCAGAATGGATTTCATTAGAAGGAATCGCAATAACATCGCCTGCTTTCAATGTAACCTCTTGCCCGCCATATGAAAAAGTCAACTCTCCTTCCAGCACCATGGCTATCTGCTCTGCCTCGTGGGAATGTTCGGGAAATTTTGTATTTGGCTCAAGCTCAAAATATGTGAGCATAGACTTTTCTAAACCTACAGCCCACATCTGAGCGCCGGAGACATCGGGTTTTAATGGCAAATCGCTTCTGCTATATACTTTTATTTCACTCATAACCACCTGTTATAGTAGTTGCCCAATTTGGGCGTATTTTGTAACTCAAGGTTTTAGCCCTCCCCCTGCCCCCCCTCATGGAGGGGGACAGGGGGAGGAAACCTGAAGGTTTGAGTTACAAACGCCGATAAATCGGCAAACTACAATTATTCTTTTTAGAGATACCGCTATGTTGTCAATCTGCCAAATTTACAATCTGCTGAAAGTGCGGATTTTGCAGCATCTCCTGCAATGACTTCACAAAATCCGGAGGGGTTTTAAAGGGATGCTCTTTGAACAGTGCGGCATACTGCTCATCAAGCGTATCGCACATTTCTCTGTTTTTATTTTTTGACACCTCTTCCACCCTTTTCACATAGTTCGCGTTAAACATAAGATTGTGCGGGTCGACATATCCGACCTTAATCCATGCTGCTGTTTTCTTTGCGCAGCGGCACGGATTGTTTTTGTTGATCAATCCGCATTTTTTATTCATAAAATTGCGCATATCCTTGCGCGCCCGCGAGAGCCTCTGCCGGAAGTTGGCCTTGCTGATTTCCATAATCTCGCTTCCCACAACGTCGCCGAGGATATAAACGAGCCGTTGTTCTCTGTCAAGACAGAGAAGCATTCCCATCATACAGCCTATTTTTGCTTCCTCCACGATAAGCTGCGTGTCAACGGGAAGGGAGTTTTGGTCAGGCAAATCCATATCCAGCGTCTTGTCCAACTCATCTCCGTAATATTTGAATCCTGTGATGACTTGTTCAAGACATTGCTTTTTCATATTGATCACATGATTTGCCACAATGCGGTAGAGCCATGTGCGGAAGTTGCTTCTGCCCTGAAAGGTGGAGAGTTTTGTAATGACCTTTATCAGAACCTCCTGTGTAACATCTTCGGCAATCTGCGGATTCAAGACCATGCGCATGGCGATATTATAAATCCATGCCTGATGCCGCAAAATGAGTTTCTCCAGCGCACCCTTGTCACCCTTCTGCGCAGACGCCACCAGCGCCCCATCGGTTGTGTCCGTGTCATATTCTTTTGCAAAAGGATTTATCATTGCTGCCTTTCCCTATTTTTACGCTTGCCTTTTTCCGCCTAATGCTGCGGATACGGAGAAAACTGGTCTGCGACTATCATCCACTTTTCATTCTCATGCACCAATGCAAACATATCTCGGCCATCCGCCTTGACAGTCTGTCCGTTCATTTCATACGACATCTCCCAATAATAGGTTGCCACCGCAAACTTGCCGCTGCCGTAAATCTGAATCTTGGGAGAAATCTCTTTCCAGGAATGTATCTTCGCCGCCTCTGCAAATGCCTTCCAGCCTGCAACGCAGGCATCTCCCCCTTCAATGCGCTCGCGGTCGGTGCAGGTGATTGCCACCATATCCCGGTGAAAATATTGCTTCAACTCCGCCGCCTTTCCTTCCATTGTCCACAAACGATTCATTGCCTGAATACTCTGCCAGATCTCATTTTTTACTTTTGCTTCTTCCATGACACTTGCCTCCTTTTATTTTAGTCTTTCTCTTTATTTAGACAAGAAAAAAAGGCAAGTGTGACAATTGTAAGAAAAAATAATTTCAATCCAGCCCGCCACGCTTATCGTGGCCACAAAAATCCCATATACTTTTTAATCTTTCCTGTAATGCTTGCCTTTTTGCACCACTCCATCAGGTTTTCCCTGTCGCCGATATATTGATAGCAAGGCACGCCATAACCACAGCTTGTCTTTACCTTTTCTATACGCAGGATTATCAACTGCCGGACATATTGAGAAACCTTTCCGTCTAATTTTTCTTTAAGCTCTTTCCCCACAGGACTGTTAAGGGCTACAGCCTCTCCATGACCATAGAGATGAAGAACCATCGGTGTTTTGTCAAAGCTTGCAAACATCATGGTCAGCTTTCCGTTTTGCTGAAGATGGGTTGCGGTTTCATTACCGCTTCCCGGATAATCGGCATAGACAATGGTGTTATTGTCCAATATTTCAAGCGTATCGTAACCTTTGGGTGATAGATTGACATATTCTTCATGGAGATTATCCGGCGCAGTAGCTACAAAGAAGATTTTTTGCGCCTTGATAAAATTTATAAGCCTCTCATCTAATTCTGGAAATATTTGAGCCATGATGTCTCCTTTACCCCTCACCCCGCCCCTCTCCCGCAAGGAGGCTGTGTCATAATGTAATTGCGAGGGAGCGTAGCGACCGAAGCAATCTACAACTTATTGAAAAACAAGAGATTGCCACGTTCCCTTCGGTCGCTCGCAATGACAAAACGAGGATTATGACACAGCCTCAAGGGTAGATGGTGTAATAGTATAGTAAGGGACAATGTAATTTATTCCTTTTCAATCGTAATCGGCAGAGAAACTTTATCCCTCAATGCCTTCAACACAGTCTCTTTCATCCTCTCATCCCCCAAGTCCTCTTTCCCTCTCATTTCCTCAATATCTATCCGCACAATGCCGACCTTGTTTAATTTTTCTTCTGTGTATTCTCCGTATCCGCCGTCGGGCTGATGTTTTTCCATGAGGCATTTGAGGGCAAAGAGCTTCTCTTCCATGCCTTCAATTATCCTCGCCCTGCCTTTGATTATCACGCTTCTGTAAAGATAGTCAGCCTCGCACGGATTATTCTTTGCCTTCACATATGCAATGGGCATATCAACCTCAAAACAGACCCTGCTCTCCCTCTTAATATCATCAATCTTTTCCCCTTCTGTCGCTGTATGAAAATATATCTTTCCCTCATTATAGGTAAAGTTAAGCGGCTTAACCATTGGGTAACCGCCTCTCCCGATTGTGCCGAGCCTTCCGATGTGGCATCTATTCAGCACATCTATAATAACTGCTTTGTCTTTTATCTCTTTTTCACTGCGGCGCATAGTTATCCTTTTTTGCCCTTTTTATAATTGCTGCCCCATTTAGCCATTGCATGGAGAATAGGTTTCAGACTCCTCCCCAGTTCGGTCAGGGCGTACTCTACCCGCGGCGGCACTTCTGCGTAGACCTTCCTATTAACCAAACCGTCCTTCTCCATCTGCCTGAGCTGCTGGGTAAGCATCTTCTGGCTGATACGAGGGATAGTGCGGTGCAACTCCCCAAAGCGTTTCATCCCGGCAAGGAGCTCTCCTATGATAAGCACCTTCCATTTATCTCCAATGAGAGAAAGTGTTGTTTCAACAGGGCACTCGGTTTCTTGGTCTGTCATGGCTACCCCCCAACTGCTTGATATTATTTAAAACTTACCAAAAGGTAATAACATTACAAATTTGTGCCTACTTGACAAAAGTAGGCTACTGTCCAATAATACTCCATGATGAACATTATTGCAAGGGAAAGGAGGTGTAATAAACAAGGCTTGCATAGTAAGTAGGAATGCAAATAAATTCAATAAGGAGGAAATAAAAGATGAATGATTTAAGAGATTATGTAGTGCAGTATCTAAAAAATCATCAATACGCAAATATGGCCACAATCCATGCAACAGACCCGATGCAACCGCATGTGTCTACCGTGGCCTATGTCAATGATGGATTGAATCTGTATTTCGTCACATCCAGCAAAACTCATAAGGTCGTCAATATAGAAAAAAACAACAAAGTAGCGCTCACCATAGATGAGGACGAGCCAGACTGGATGAAACTAACCGGCCTTCAGATAGAAGGCAAAGCATCGCAGGTAAAAGCAGAAGACATCAGTCCCATATTTGAAATCTACGCGGAGAAATTTCCGATTGCAAAGAGTTTTCCTGTCAGTCCAGACGACCGTTTTATCAGGATAATGCCGGTAAAAATCTGGATACTTGACTATCGAAAAGGCTTTGCCCATCGTGATTATCTGGAGATATAGGCGCAAAGGGGCATTTGTACGCCCCTTGTCACTTTTCCTTGCCAACTGTCGAAAATTTTGTCTTAGAAAAATTTATGATTTCTTACCGCTCCTTCACCAGGACACACCCGCATACACCGTCCGCAGGCATATTTTCTTTCGATCATGAGAATATAGATTGTAGGGTGGGCTGCGCCCACCAAAAAGGCGGCAAAATCTCAATGGTGGGCACAGCCCGCCCTACTACTTTTGTCGGGGGCACTCGTCCCTCTGTCTTTTATTAATGGTCTCAAAATAGAATAGCCCCCTGCTGGAAACATTCATTTGTAGTCGTCATATCTTCACATCTCCACTTTATAGCTCAACATCAATTCATCGCCGGGTTTTCCCCGGATGCTCCAATGGTGCTTCGGGGTTTCGGAAATGGTAATTTCAATGTCCTGCGCCGAGATATGCATCTCCTTGCCGATCCGCTCAAACAACAATCGTATCAATTGCTTTTTTGCCTCTGCGGATCTGCCTTCAAACATGCTGATTTCAATGATCGTATAATTATCGCTCCGGTCCGGCGGAAAGAAAAAATCAGACCTGTCCAAAGGGAAAAAGCGGTGAAACCTTTTGTCCATAGGCAAGTTCAGGGTTTCCACTACACAAGAATGGATTATATCAGAAAGCTTGCTTTTTATTCTGTTCAGGTTTTCTTTGATTCCGTAAACTTTTATTTGTGCCATCTTCTTTCTCCGTTTGACTCTTATTTTATGAGCCTCTTGCAAAAATACCTGTCATCCCCGAATGCTTCTATCGGGGATATGGTTTTTAAACCAGATTCCCGCTCAAAAGCGCTGCGGGAATGACAAAAAATAGAGTTTTGCAAGAGGCTCTTATTTGTAGGAAATAACCAACACCCCAGCCATCACCAATATCATGCCTATGACCTGTATAAAATCCATCTGTTCCCCAAGAAATATATAGGCGAGAAAGGCTGTGGACACAGGCCCTATAGAACTGACAATCGCAGCCCTGCTGGCGCCTATCCTCTTTATTCCCATAGCCAATGTTACAACAGGGATTACGGTGGAAATGAATGCCAGAAGGAACAGTATGCCCCACACCTTCATGTCATGCGGTATGTAAGTCCCGTGCCATGTTCCTATAAAGGCAAAGGCACAGGCTGTTGTTGAATATGCGGAAATCTTAACAGAAGAAACCCTTTTGCTCAATGCCTCTGTAAGAATATAACTCAAAGCGCCTACAAAAGCTGAAAAAAGCACAAGCCCTGCGCCCAGAAAATGGCCGTTCAGGTTTCCGTTAAAAACCTTAAGAGCCAGAACCAGGCCGCCGTAAGTCAGCATCAGAGCAAATAGTTTTCTGCCATCTATCCTTTCTTTAAATAAAACCGCTGTAAGTATCACCACCATTGTCGGAAACGAATAAATTATTGTCCTCTCCAGCGACGCATCAATGTACAAAAGACCATAAAAATCAGCAAGCGCTGAAAGATAAAAGCCTACAAGGCCGCTTAATATGAGCAACAAAAGGTCTCTCCTTCCAACCCGCTCTGATTGATAGATGAAGAGAAGCCCCCAGAAAAAAGGCAAAGCAATGGCAAACCGCAATGCCAGAAGCGTTACAGGATCAAGACCATAGCTGTAGAGAATCTTGGCAAAGATGCCTTTGGCTGAAAAAGCTATGGCAGAAACGGCTATGAGTAAATAGCCGGCAAAAGATGAATTTTTGAGTTTCATAATAGCCCCTGTGTAATCAAATAAGTCTTAAAAATTAAAAAGGCCGTGGGTAAAAATAAAACTCACGGCCTTCTTTCCTGTATTTCTATTTGTTATTAACGCTTTACTCTTTACTCAATACTATACAGGCCATGGGTAAACTTGTAAGATGCTGCCATACGAGGTGAAAGTTTATATGCTTTACATTGAGAATATTTAAACCCATTGACCTTGTCATACTTTCTATAATAAAAGAACCTTTATTGACTGTCAAGATTTTTAAAAAATTTTTTATAAAATCTTTGTTTAAATTTGTCTAAATGTTCATTACAAGATTGACATATAAGCTTAAAAAATAATATACTGGGATTACAAAATGAATACAAAAGACTTTGAAAAAGAGATAAAAATCCATATAGAAGCCAGATACCCTATCCTATGGTTAGTATCCTTTGAAGAAAGGAGGGTTGAAAGAATAGTAGAAAACCTATGTGAATCAACGGGATTTGAGTATTGGTCGTGGTCTGTTTCCAGAGGTCTTTATGGAGGTAAAAAGAAGAAAAGAGAACCAATGGGTAGAGAAAAAATACTCACTACCATTGAAGAAACGATTTTAAAGAGCGAAAATATCAATAATTTGTTTCTCCTTAAGGATATTGCAGGTTATTTTAACTCTCACGAATTCTTAAGGAAATTTAGAGACTTGCCTTCAATAATGGAGGAGAAAAACTCACTTAACACAATCTGCATACTATCTCCAACCTTAAGTGATATACCGCCTGAATTAGAGGAAGATGTCGTAATTTTTGAACTTTCTCTGCCAGATTATGATGAGATAGAGGAGTTGGTTACAAAGACATACGGCCATCTGATTCCGCAGAAGTGGCATTCATCTACAAGGTCTATCCTTTACAAATCGCTTCAGGGCTTATCACTGGATAATATAAGGCGTGTTGTGAGAAAGGCTATAAGCCTGAACAACGGCGTTTTAAATGAAAGTTGCATTACCTATATACAGGATGAAAAACAACAGATTATAAAAAAGCAAAAAACACTTGATTACTATCCACATAAAGAGGTTATAGAACATATTGGCGGACTCGATGAGATAAAAAAATGGTTTATAGAGCGAGAACACGTATTTCGCTTGAGCAAGGGGAAGATTGACACACTTGGGCTGGATATCCCAAAGGGACTGTTGCTCATTGGCGTGCCGGGTTCAGGCAAGAGTCTGTGCTGTAAGGCCCTGGCAGGGATATGGAACCTGCCACTTCTGAGGCTTGATGTTGGTAGGATATTCGGCTCTACAGTCGGAGAATCAGAAAAGAGCATAAGAAAATGTATACAATTGGCCGAGGCTGTGAGCCCATGTATTCTATGGATTGATGAGATAGATAAGGCATTTGGCGGCGTAACAGGATTTCAAGGAGATTCTGGAACACAGCTAAGGGTATTCGGCACTTTTGTAACATGGCTTCAAGAAAAGGAAAAGCCTGTTTTTGTCATTGCCACAGCTAATGAACCAAAAAATCTTCCACCTGAACTATGGAGAAAGGGAAGATATGATGAGGTTTTCTTTGTAGATCTTCCAAGCGCTGAAGAAAGGGAAGATATCTACAGAATTCACCTCGAAAAACGAGGGCAGAATGTAACCAGAATAAATCCAAGAGAGCTGGCCCAGAATAGCCAGGGTTTCACAGGCGCTGAGATAGAGCAGGCTGTTAAGGATGCAATTGTCACCACATTCAATAAGCTCCGCAGCAACAGGGACAGCAAGGACGTGGATGCTATGATTGAAGAGCTTTCTTCTTTGAATCTTTCACATGAACAACTACTTTCTTCAATAAGGAATATTACCCCACTCTCTATCTTGAAAAAGGAAGAGATAGACGAATTAAGGAGATGGAGCCATCAGCGGGCAAGACCTGCCTCCCGTTCATTATTTAGACAAAGGGCAGAGATGCTATCTGATCATGAAAAAAGGGCTATAGCTATACATGAGGCAGGGCACACTCTAATGATGTGGCACAATTTTAACAAAACCCCTGTATTTATAAGCGTAGACAATTATAAAGACTACAGCACATACACGCCTATAGAGGAGACGCTCAAAAGCACATTTACGAAGAAAGACCTTGTAAAAGAGATAGGGGTCATTCTCGGCGGTATGATAGCTGAAGAAGAACTAAGTAACAACGATTCACAAACTGTAGGGGCATCGCAGGACCTTATACAGGCAACTCAGATAGCCAGGAGAATGGTTGTAGAGTATGGTTTTGGAGAGATAATGAAGAATACAAGCCTTATTGGACTGCAGGACTATGCCCTCACCTCTGGAAAAGAGATATTAGACGATATTCAAAAAATACTTGACCATGCCAAAACAGATGCTGAACAGGTCATATCAAAAAATAAGGACTTGCTAAATAGATTTATTGATAAACTTGTAAAAGAGGTTTTGCTAAATGGTGATGATTTAATGAGGTTCTTTAGTACTAACCCATTAAATTTATAGCTATTTATAGACAAAGGAGGCCATTGTGTCTTTCTATACTGTTATAAAAACTGAGATATCAAATAAAAGATACGCAATATGCGCGCTGGAGGGAATGAAGCGCAGAGGCGAAATAACAAACTTCAGCGTAATTGAAAAAAAGGAAACAATAGAGGTCAACCGTGAGGGCGATATAATTAGTCTATCTAAAGAGAAGTCAGGCAACTTTAATATGGCGGGTGATGCGCGCGCAATAAATACTTTTGGAGATAGATTCAAACAACTATATGCCTATGAAGTTATTAAAGACAATCTTCCACTGGATTTTGAAATAGCAAAGGAATCTGAGACAGCTGGAGAGATATCGATATTGTTAAAAGGTTAAGGCCGAGTTGAGTCTAAGATTATGAAACAACCATGAGCCGTTGGCTCACAAAGGGGGATGAAAATTCTCACCCTTCCCCTTAATCCCCTCTCCCCTTGCGGGAGAGGGCAAGAGCCTGCCCCTGCATGTATTAAGCAGGGGGTGAGGGGGATTTTCGGGGCAAAAACAGAATATCCTTAAGCGTGACCTTATACTCAACCTTATTTCGAGGACCCAAAAATAGATATTGATTTTACGGCGAGGAGCATGGCATGGACAGAGAGATACGTATTAAGATAACCCCTGACGGAAAGGTAGAGATAGATTCTTCTGTTTTCAAGGATTGCAAGGAAATAGCAGAACACTTAACAAAGATTCTTGGCAAGATTGAAAGCTTTACTGAAAAGGACGAACTTGATAGAAAGATAAGTGTAAAAATAGATAAATAATACATTCGTATTAATACAAACGCAAGAAATGGCTTTAGATCCGCATAGGCGGACGGACGACGAGGCACGCTTAGCACGTCCC
>Ga0209000_1000677_pt1 | contig 28598 bp, 28 predicted proteins | sample RifGroD2_FD_183998 | JGI IMG/M metagenome (GOLD analysis project Ga0209000, IMG submission 183998) | Groundwater microbial communities from Rifle, Colorado, USA - Groundwater D2 (SPAdes) (version 2) | ecosystem: Environmental > Aquatic > Deep subsurface > Groundwater | place: Rifle, Colorado... | reverse complement strand
CATCACAATGAAGTAGATCAACCTTCATTATTTAACAAACTGTTGTTCTAAACAACCACATACGCCTTGCCTGCGATTAAGCAGGCAAACCCAAAGCCACCGGACCTCAGTCCGGTGGTCGTTTACTAAACGTCTACTGTAGAGTTGCTTTACAGAATGTGAGAGTCAAGTGAGAAAAAACGCTCCTTATTTCAAAGTACTAATGAGTATGATACAAATATTGTGTGACGAATGTAATTTGCCCCTGTAGTTCACCCGCACACTTACATAATGCCTGTGTTGCCTTGCAACACGCACTATGTGCAGGCATGATGTTAGTGTTCGGGTTCAATGGACCCCGATACATTGGCTCTCTGACAATATAATGCTCTCATAGTTCAACGGATAGAACAGCCCCGTCCTAAGGGGTAGATGTAGGTTCAATTCCTGCTGAGAGCACAATTTACGGGGCAGGTACAACAGCTCACTCCTAACGAGCTGATGCAGGTCGACCAATTTTTCTATGAGGAACGAATTAGAAAAATGGATATGCCCTTGTGGTGCGATTCCTGCCGGGGGCACAGCGACAAAAAAAATACATCACTCTGACCAAGAGTGATGTATTTTGTTTTAGAACGCAAACAATTTTGCGTTCGTGTCGCTGTGCCAAGCGGAGCCATGTTTTCTGCTCTTTCTTAAAGCAGAAAATAGGCGAGCTGGGGTAGAGCGCACTTACTATTTTGGAAACAAAGTGAACAAAAATAGTTAGTGACGCGTGACCACAAAAAGAAACTTCCTCATTTTTGCTTTGTTCCATCCACTTTTTTTAAACGTACTTTCCCCGTATACTTACTCTATGAGTCAGTTAGATGAAATGGACGTCGAGGAGTTGTTGCGAGTAAATATTCGCCTTACGCAGGAAAATAACAAACTTCTCAAGAAAATGCACCGTGCGGGAATATTCAATTTTTGGATACGCATCGTGTTTTTTCTCTTACTCGTAGGTAGTGGGTACTACGTCTACCGTACGTACTTGCAAGAGTATGTTGTAGATCTTCAAGGAATGTACGAAGAGTTACAGGAAGGGGTTGATTCGGCCAAAACTATGTCAGAAAAGTTTAGAATGTAAGCTTTTTAAACAATAGCTTGAGTGTGGTGAGTAGGTTTTACTTATATGGATTATTTGGTAGACTTAGACTGTTTGCTGAGGCAGCTTCCACCTGCGCTCCGATGCGTCAGAGCTTCGGCGGACAAGGCAGTAAGACATTTGATACATCAGCATATCGTTGTTCTGGCAAAGCCAGCATAACGATATGCTGAGGTAGCTCAGTTGGTAGAGCATTCGCCTGAAGAGCGAGGGGTCGCCGGTTCAAGCCCGGCCCTCAGCACCAAAACAATAAAACCGCTATGTGGCGGTTTTATTGTTTTGGTTGACTTTTAATACAAAAATGGTAATTTCCCCTCAGGAAACGGTTTTTAATTATGTCGCACAATTCTGTGCAAAAAGAGGAGAGTTGCCATGTGTGAAGAGGGTATCGGAACAGATGTTAGAAGTATTGTCTCTTATATTTTGTGGCACATTGCTGCAGGGGGCTGTGACACCTGTCTCAAGTGGGTCAGTGAAGGATCAGGTGAAAATCCAGTCATCGTTGCTATCGCACGATTGGAGAAGATACTGGATGACCCGCGTCAAAATGAGAGCGACAAGTTGTATGTAGAGCATACCCTTGTCGATCTTATGCGCAATGAAGGTGAAATTGTTTGTCTCGACTATGTCGACGCGGCGTATGCGGCACTTGCGGGAACTACGTATACCCTGAGTGATGAGACTCGTACTGCGATTGCCTCGTTTAAAGCTGAACCGGAAAATGAGATTACGGTGGAAATAGTACGCGAACAGCGTAATCTCAAATGAGAAGAAAGTTCGTTACTAAAAAACACCTCGGGGCATCGTACCGAGGTGTTTTTAATTCTTTATCCTGTTTTTACTTTTAGCTTGGTTTGTTTTTCTTTATCAATTTTTGGAAGTCGTATAGTGAGAAGTCCATGCTTCTCCTGTGCTGATGCTTCTTCTACCTCTACCTCTGCAGGCAGGAGGACCGTTCTTGAAAACGAGCCCCAGTAAAGTTCCTTGTGGAAATAGTTGTCTTCAGCTACTTCTTTATGTTCTTCACGAGAACCTCGTATGGTTACCATGTCACGAGAGATAGAGATATCAAGGTCATCAGGTCGTACACCGGCCACAATACTTCGAATCACTATTTCGTCCGGTGTTTGATACACGTCAACAGTGAGTTGACCTTCTGCCGCTTCTTCCTCAAGCCACTCTTCTCTACCATCTCGCAAGTCAGTCGCAGATCCACCACGTCCTCGAGTATCTGGTGTATGGCGCGCAGGGGCTTCTTCTTCGTATGCATCATCGTACCCGTCGTCGATATCTACCGCTCCTGTTAGACGCTGAAAAAAAGATTTTTTTTGTTTTGGCATGATGTACTGTTTTTAAAAACGGGGACGAGTGATACGTTTAGCACGCTCGAATAGTAATAGTAGCCCTATAATCCCAAGCCACACGGAGAAGAACACAACTGTGGTCACTTTCTCACTACCTGTAATTATATGGTGGTTGAATAGCGCATGCAATACAGACGCAAGTACAAGTCCTGTGCATAAAGAAATAAATTGTAACGAGTACGATCGATAAAAAGTTATTGCTATAGAAAAACCAACGACCGCACTTGAGAGCGTGTGTATGAGTGCGGCTCCAGTAAAACGCAGGTTGCCCGTCACCAAACCCCCGACGACGTCGCCCACACCTAAAGGTCCAAGGAGAAATAGTCCTGTTTCTAAAGCGGAAAAACCTAATGCTACAGTGATGAGGTATATCATGGCATCTATAGGTTCATCTACAGCTCTGCGCCACAAGATAATAGCTACAGCAACAAAATATTTTGTAAGTTCTTCTGCTGTGGCCCAGAGAAAGATAGGGCGAATGTCTGCTGGTAAGTCACGGCAAAAGCTGACGGTATAAAATGGATTTGAGAAATCTAGTGGCCACATACCACTTGAGACACATTTAGCCAACATTTCGAGAGGTAGTACTAACAATACCGCGAGCATGCCTGAGAGGAACGCGGCAAGAATGAGCCACCTTGGTTCAGGTGCTTGACTGTCTTCCTTGAGAAAAAACCACAACCACAAGAGGGCAGGGAGTAGACCACCAAGTAATGCGTATAAAAGGATACTTCCAGAGAGCATACAATATTATAGTACCATGGTCATATACGGGAGCGCATATTGAAACGAGTGAAGAGCCAAAAGCTTTGGGTAAGGCCGAGAGAGTTGAAAGAAAGTATCGAGTAACGAGTTCTGAGTCACGAATAAAGAGAAGATGCTGAAAGCTGTAGCAGGGTAGGGCGCAATGATAAACTCAGATTTTCTACTCCCGACATCTTCGAGTGTCTCAGGGAAAATGTTGGGGCAGACTCGCTACCCGCTACTCGGTAACTCGTAACTCGCACTACTTCGGCCACTTCGTTACCATAAGAAGTTCAGTTTCTTTTTCCGGTAGTGCTTGCCATATTTCCTCAGTAACAAAAGGCATGAAAGGATGCAGAAGCTTAAGTTGTATAGTAAGTGCTTCATACAGTGCGCGAACCCTGCTTCTTTTTGCAGTCACATCGTCTCCCTGTAAGATATGTTTTGATTCTTCGAGCACCTCATCAGCAAATCGGTGCCACGTGTAGTGATAGAGTTTTTCTCCTGCTATGTAGAGACGGTACTTTTCGATATCAGAGGTAACGTCGTGTGCAAGTTCCTGTACCTCTGCGAGTAGAGAAGTATCTTCTTTCTCCAATGTATGAGTAAGGTCAAGTCCTGCGTCATCAACAGCACTCAAAACGAAACGACTGATGTTCCAGATCTTATTTGCAAATTTTTTGTAGGCGTTTATCTTGTCGGGATCAAGATTCATGTCAGTACCTGCAGTGTTTCCGATGAGTAGTCCCATGCGTAGCGCATCGGTACCGTACTTCTCTGATATTTCAGTAGGTGCGGTTACATTACCCTTTGACTTGCTCATTTTCTTTCCAAATTTGTCCCGTACAAGCCCATGGAGGTACACATTGCGAAAAGGAACGTTGCCAGTTCTGTAGATACCAAACATCACCATGCGCGCCACCCAGAAGAAAATAATATCAGCAGCGGTTTCCATGACGGTCGTAGGGTAAAAAGTTTTAAAATCATCACTATCAGGAAAACCAAGTGTGATATAGGGCCACTGTCCGGAAGAGAACCACGTGTCAAAGGTGTCTGGATCTTTCACTACCTCTCCACCGCATGCAGTACATGTTGTAATGTCGTTTGTAAGGTCGACGTAACCTGCGTCACATTTCGTGCATATCTTTGCAGGTATAGGGATACCCCAGACTATCTGGCGTGAGATGTTCCAGTCTTCTATACTGGTAAGCCAATGTCGAAATATTTTCTCATGTTGCTCAGTTAGGATACGGAACTCGCCATCAGTAAGTGCCTTGAGAGCCTTATCTGCGAGGGGCTTCATGGTTACAAACCACTGCTGGCGTATCTGAGGCTCTATTTCTCGAGCACACTTGTAACATACCGGCACGGTATGTTTGTATGTGGTATCTATTTTCACAAGCAGACCTTTTTTCTCGAGTTTCTCAACTATTTTTTCACGAGCTTCTTTGATAGACAAACCCTCAAACTCTCCCGCAATAGGGAGCAGTTTGCCTTGCCAATTGATGATTTGCTCATAGTCAAGGTTATGGCGTTTTGCAATTTCGAAGTCTATACCAGAGTGCCACGGAGTAATAGTCATCACACCCGAGCCCATTTCAGGATCTCCCGCCACATCTTTAATGACTGTCGCGGTGATAGGTCCGTTTATCCATTCAAGATCAATTTTTTGTCCATGGGTATACTCAGCATACCGCGTATCATCGGGATGCATCACGACATATTTATCACCGAATTTTGTTTCTGGTCGCGAAGTACCTATGACGAAAGGTCCGTACTGGAAGTAGTAGAACGGTTCGGCACGCTCCTCATGCTCGGTTTCAAGATTTGAAAGAGAGGTTTGGTGTTTGGGGCACCAGTTGACGGTACGTGCACCCCTGTATAGAAGTCCGTCGTCGTCTAGTTTTTTAAACGTGTCATGTACGGTATGTATCACTCGCTCATCAAGTGTGAAGAGTTCTCGAGACCAGTCACAGGATGCACCGAGTTGTCGTAGCTGACCTTCCATAAAACTCTTGTTTGAGAGGGTGAAGTCAAGTATTTCTTGATACAGCTCTTGTGGGTCCATACCAAAGCGAGAGCGTCCTTCTTTTTGCAATTTCTTTTCGTACACAACCTGCGTCTCGAAACCAGCATGATCAGCTCCTGGGAACCAGAGAGTTTTTTTACCTTGCATACGGGCGACACGGGTCATAACATCCTGAAGTGTCACAAAGAGCGCATGTCCCGCATGGAGTGAACCGTTGGCATTTGGGGGAGGCATGATGATGGAGAAGGGTTCTGCATCACTGCTCGTCACACCCTTTTCTACACAGATGTCAGGGTTGAAGAACCCTGAGTTTTCCCATGTTGTATAGATTGCTTTCTCGCTTACTTCTGGGTTGTAGGGTTTTAAGAATTTTTCATTCATCCCGTTATGGGTAGGAAGCTTTGGCTTCTGTTCCGTACCATCTGCAGTGTTATTAATTTCTTGAGTCATCGTGTTTAAGTTTAATTTGATCGGTACGTTGGATAGTAGCATAAGAACGTTGCAAGCTCTACATATGCATAGGTCGAGTTTGTGTCTACAAAGGTGTTCCTCAAAACTAACCAAGAAGGGATTTCAAAATAAACGGGCATTAAGTAATGTGAGTTAATTACGTTATATTTTGAACATATGCGCTTGCTGGTGCTAAAAGTCAACGTGAAGGACATATTTGACTTTAAGAATAAAGCGCGCAAATTATGCTTTTTTTAATGGACAAGAGACATCTGTTGACCTCAAAGACCAGTCCTTATGTGTAGTACATATACACATTGGTACTCTGTATATATGGTGGTATTCATATATACAGAGCAAACGGTTCTGACAAGGACTTACGTTTGCTTTTTAGAGCGTGACTGGATCAGGGGGCTGATTTTCAGCTACGCGGGGTCCGACCTAAGACACTTCTTAGGAACATTCGGACCTCGGCAGTTGGACGTGAGACACCTTCTAATTACATAAAAACATGAAAGAAACAATTTTTGCATACGTCTATAAAACAGCAATTGTGGTGATGTTTCTCTCCGCAATGCTGGTACTTTTTATTCAAAACACCGCACCTTTTGGTTTGTCTGTCTCATGGAGCGATGATGGGTTTGGGTCTTCACTCGTACTCACTCGTCCTCTGGTTACTGCTACGGTTGGAAACAGTGTCGTGAGAAGTGCAGAACTTCAAAGTGAAGTTTCGGTGTATTCGGTGGATGAGGTGTTACGACGTGATGGTACGATGTACTACCAAGTTGTGAGTGCGATGACACCAGAGGTACTTACCGTCCCTGCAGTAGAGCTTGGAAGGACCGCACTAGTAACACTACCTTTTGCGGGTGTATTTGTTCAGATGCTTACGAACGTTATAGGAGTTATGGCACTCGTAGGAATACCGCTTCTTATGCTTGGTATCAACTATACGATCGTGTTCTTACAGAAATTGTTACCAACTCTTTCACTTCTTGAGAAAGGTGCGAGGAAGACAGCAACTTTAGAAGTACAAGAGGCAGCATATGAAATGACTACGGTTTTAAAACCATACAAGTTGAAGAGAAAATTGAGTCTTCAATAGAGGCAAATTAGACATCAGTAAACATATAGTATGACTACAACATTGAGAACAAAACAACAAATAGCATGTGACGGTGTACGTACGACATGGTACGCGGACGCATTTACAGAGATATTGCATCAGCAGGTAACAACTCAGTTTTCTATGGACGGAGTGATTCCTTCAAAAAAAGTCGCATTGGCGAGCCTGTCTAAAAATGTGGCACCACAAGAAGTGGGAGCGATTGAGGGCCTACAGCAAGCAAGTGAAAAACTTAAAAAGTATGCAGGCAACATAGATGGAGTCAGATTTCCTTTGGGAGTAGGTGTATAGCAAGTAACGGAGTTCTGAGTTACGAGTTCTGAGTAACAAGAAGGTCGAGACGAGAAGGTTACGGGAAAATATTTGAAGGTTACAAAAATACTAGTAGCAATACTAGTATTTTTGTTTCAGCTCTCGCTCTTCACTCTAGGCTTCCAGCTCCGCTTTTTTCTCGTTACTCGCTACTCAGAACTCGCTACTCGCATTACTTTCAACTTCTAAAACTTCAGGTTACCAGTTGCCGAAAGATCATCCTTTGCGTCGAGCGTTGGTGCATTTCTGAGATGCATAAAATACCCCGCCATACCTATCATTACTGCATTATCAGTTGAGAGACCTTCAGCAGGAAGTCGGAGCGTACAGCCGAGTTCATTTGAAGCAAACATTTTTTCAAGGCCCTTTCTAATGTGTGTGTTGGCAGAGACACCGCCACCAAGTACGAAAGTACGTGCAGGGTACTGTTCAAGGGCCTGTGCTGTTTTCGTAATAACAACGTCGCGCACTGCATCTTCAAATTCTGCACAGAGAAGATGCCTTTGGATATCACTGAGTTCACCAAGTTCCTGTACTTGGTAGAGTACGGCTGTCTTTAATCCAGAAAAAGAAAAGTCTAAATCCCCAGATTGGAGCATAGGGCGGGGCATTTTTTTGATGACACTCATGAGATGTGCCGGACGGGTGGCTAGTGCCTGTCGACCCTTATTTGCGAGATTTGAAAGCTCCGGTCCACCAGGGTAGGGTATCCCCATCAGTCGAGCCACCTTGTCGAAGGCTTCTCCAATAGAGTCATCACGCGTGGCGCCGACGACACGGTACTTTCCCCAGTCTTCTGCATAGACGAACTCAGTGTGACCCCCTGAGACGATGAGACCGAGTAGAGGGAAGGTAATTTCTTCTACGACGTACTTCTGCGCACTTTGATCTTCTGCATGTACCGCACTCGCTATTATATGTCCCTCAAGATGGTTCACAGGAAGTATGGGAAGATTCCAGATATACGAAAGGGCGCGTGCGAAGTTGATACCTACCCAGAGTGCTGGTTCTAGTCCAGGACCATGAGTCACCGCGATAGCATCAAGTGTGGGTTTCTCAACATGTTCTAAGTAGGTGACGAGTGCATGACAGAGTCCTTCCTCTCGTACCAAAAGTTTCTGAAGGTACTCCTTTTGTTCTTTGGTGAGCTTTTGAGCAATGGTATCAATAGATAGTTTTGCATCGCGTAGTGCGGTACCAAGGAGAGGTACTAGGTTTGCCGCGTGTTCACGCTTCGCAAGGGAAGGGTACACACCACCAAACGCTGCATGTTTTTTAGCCTGAGAGTAGAGAGCGTTTCCACGAACTCGAAAGGTAGTGTTATGGTATGAGCCTTCTGCTTCTACCACTGCTACTGCAGTTTCGTCACACGAGGTTTCAATAGAAAGTATCCTCATTTGCGTAAGAGGCTGAGGCTTCTGTGAGGCTTCTTCATTTTTTTCAGTTTGAATGTTCATAACTTATCTCGGTTGCGTATAAGAGTTAGGTAGTAAGTTCAGTGTACCATGTTTAATGATGCATAGACTATTGGGTCCTGTTGAAGTATATCTCCAAAGACTGTAGTATATCTCTCATTGGACGGTTACTTTGTCGGCAGGTACACTATGTCCAATTTTATAAAAACGATTTTTCTGGACAGTTACCTGTCTGTTGGCAGACAGGGCTCAGCTCGCCCCGCCATGTCGGGGTAAAGTAGAGCGTCCTCTCGCGTTCCGTTAGAAAAAAGTGGGTTATTGGGCGGTTAGCTCAGTTGGTAGAGCGTTCCCTTGACGTGGGAAAGGTCACAGGTTCGAATCCTGTACCGCCCACATTTTTCTAACCGGATGAGTGAGGAAGGTCACAGGTCAAATCCTGTACTGTCCACCAGAGCTTGTCGGTTTTCGAATAGAAGCAAATACACAACCCCCAGCCTAAAGAAGGTCGGGGGTTGTATTTTTATCAATCTCATCCCTATACTTTTTTCTCCTCTGTAGTTTCTTCTTCGACAGGTGCTGTAACTGTACTCTCCTCTTCCGTTTGAACGACAGGTTCTTCAGGCATGGGTGTTGAAGGTGTTGTTTCAGAGGTGTTCGTGTCCGGTGCAATTTTTTGCTTACTTTTATCCATTAATGTATAAAGCGGGCATGAGTGTAAAAAAGCGGTGCCTGCAAGTATAGCTGCGATTGTTGCAAATAAAATTTTAATCACGGCATTATCAATCAAAAAAAGTGCAAGAAGTAAAAGGATGATTCCTATGAGCGTACGTATGTGCGCTTCCTGTGTGCTTACGTTTTTTTTCATATCTTTTCTATTTTTGTAATAACTTAAGCATACCTCATATGTACCAATCTGTGTACTTCTACGCTGAGTACAAAGTGTAGGTGCTATACTTAATGTATGGCAAGAAATAAAAACGGGTTGCTTGATAAGAGAATAATATGGGCAGCATCTTGGTCCTTTTTTATACTCAGTGTACTTGTGTGGACATTCTCAAGACAACTGGCTATCGTCCTTCTCTATGTTCCGGGGCATGAGATACAGGATTTATTTCTCTTTGAACGCGCAACACTGGTACTTCTTGTTGTAATCACTGTACTTTTTGCATTTGTGGTGTGTACGGCGGTCTTGGCACATATGTTGCAAAAGAGTACAGGGGCATCTGTCTCCAGAGAAACAGTTACCGACTTGATGCTTTCACGCGAACAGTTTCGTAAGTTGTATGACAATAGTCCGGTGCCGTACCTCCTGATGGATGATGTGGGGAATATTCGGAATCCAAACCGTGCAGCACTACGTTTTCTTGGTGGGACACTTGAGGAATGTGCTTCAACAAATTTTTATACACTTATTAAAGACGAAGAAAAGTCAAAGCAAACTATGTCGATGCTCCGTACCAAAGTGGAGCGTTCGGTACCTATTTCTCAAGAAGAGATGTGCATCTATCCTCTTAATAAAAAAAATGAACGATATGCACTGGTCTCTATATACTCACTGGAACATACCTCCCCTATACCGTTCAAACACCTAGTCACCCTTGTTGATATTAGCAAGGAAAAAGAAAGTGAACGTGTGAAGACTGATTTTTTACTCCTCGCCTCTCATCAGCTTCGCACACCGTTAACTACGGTGAAATGGTATATTGACTACTTACTGACGAGTACGAAAATAGAGATGTCCAGTGTGGTCAAGGAGTACCTAGAACAGATATATATAGGCAACGAGCGCATGATAGAACTCATTACCACACTGCTCACGGTTTCAAGAATAGAAATGGGTACACTTGCGCCCGAGTATACGACCGTACACGTAAATGATGTTGTTCACGATATACTTGAAGAGCTTAGTGCAGACATTCAGAAACGAAAGATTAAAGTGCAGGTGAAGTCTGACGGAAACGACTCGTTGATTATGGACCACACGATGGTTCGTATTATTATCCACAATCTCCTCACAAACGCCATTAAGTACACCCCGCAGGGAGGAGACGTGACCATTACCTCAACCTTTAAGGCACATGCATGTAGTATTTGTGTTGCTGACACAGGGCACGGCATACCCTTAGAGGAACAAGATAAGATTTTTACAAAAATGTTTCGGGCGTCAAATGCACGCAAAGTATCAACCAACGGTACAGGGTTAGGCTTGTACCTCTCGAAGGCATTTGCAGAGAATTTGGGAGGAGGAATATTTTTTCAGTCTGAACAGGAAAAGGGAACTACGTTTACACTAGCATTACCACGGGTTGCACCTGGAGCATAGAACGGGTATGCTACATTTATAGGATATACTAGTATTATTATTATTTATTGCACATTTATGGATTCATCAAAATCAGTACTCATTATAGATGATGAAGAGTCGCTAGTCTCCGTACTCTCACGAAAATTTAACGACGAGGGCATAGCCACATATACCGCACTGAATGGACGCGATGGTCTTGACCTTGCACTTGAGAAACATCCAGACATTATCCTACTTGATATCATGATGCCTGAGATGGATGGCTTTGACGTAATGCGTAATCTTCAAGAAGATGAATGGGGAAAGACTGTTCCTATTATTCTCCTTACCAACTCTTCAAGTATTGATACGGTAGCGAAAGCGGTAAGTTCAGGTATGAGTGAATTTCTTGTAAAGACCGATATACGCCTTGATGATGTTGTAAAAAAAGTTAAGTCTCGTTTTAAATAAATTTGGGTTTGGTATACTTGAACGGTCTTATGAGAAGTAAGACCGTTTTGGTTCCAAATGTAACTCAGGGCAGGGCACGCATGCTTTTGTGCCCCGTACTAAAAATGGGCCATTAGCTCACCTGGTAGAGCGCACCCATGGCATGGGTGAGGTAGCCGGTTCGAGTCCGGCATGGTCCACAATTCCCATTTTTAGTGCTGGGGGCATGGGCGAGGTAAGGGGTTCGATCCCCCTCGGGTCCACAAAAACAAAAGATCAGGATGCGATAGCATTTTGGTCTTATTGTTTTTCGACACGAGGGGATCGAAAGGGTTGCCAGACATTTTGTGAGGTACGAGCAAAAATGTCGGCAACCCATACTGTTCATGTAATGAAAGATCCCCCTCGGGTCCACATTTTCGTGGCAAGCCACAGACCTCGATTCGCATTTCGCAAGCTCAAAGCTCTAAAGTGCCATGTACAGTCTTTTGGTTTGGTTGTACTATATTTTCATATGAATAATTTTGAAAGAGTAAACAACACTTTTGAGGAGAACCCAGACCAAAAAATAATAAAATTAAATGGGCAATTAGTACCTAAAATTATTCGTGAGTTGGAAATTAGGCATTCCCTTGATGATACGACACAAATCGAGATTGATAAAATTCTTAAAAGAACATCTCGCAAAAACAATGTAGTGTTTGATAAAGACACCTTGTTGTTTGAGTCACTTGATCGTATCGCCATACGAGATGGAGGATTATCTGACAAACTTAAGCAAGCGTATGAAAAATTACTTGCAGAACGTATCGTAGATATTGTTCAAAAACAAGGCGTAGATACATTGTATGATGTTTTGAGAGAACAGTTGGGGAGCAGGAGTGTATATATAGACGACGAGGATGTTGAAAAAATTGTTACTGAGAGATTGTCCTCCTTGGGTGCTGATACCTTAGAAGAGGTTGAAGAAGAAGCATAATAGAAAACAAGCCACCGAACCTAGGTTCAATGGCTTGCAAGTCTTCATACATTCGCCGATAAAAATCTTTTGAGTGTTTCCGTGAATTGTGGATCAGAGCACTCTCCAGTGAGAATTCTCAAAGCATTTTCTTTTCCTTTTCCAAATTTCTTCTTAAGGAATAAAAATCTCTCTTCATGATGAAGGAGATAATACTCACAACAAAGTTGTTTGGTGTTTAACTCTTCCTGAATGTGTCTTGTCAGTTTGTACAAGTGACTGTGCTCAGGCGGTATCCAGCCTATACTGGCGGGCTTGCTTGGGGACGTTCCCCGACCGTTTTTTTTAGATTCACTCAAATATACCACTCGACCGTTTACAGTTTTTTCATGCCACCTCCTGAGGCGATTGGTATGTTCGGTTTCAGTTAATTTGCGTACACCATACTGCACCTCCTCATATTTGTGGGGGAGGGCTTCATTAAGGGTGTCCTCAATTTTTACATATGTAGTAGACCAAGAGATGTGGCTCGTCTCAAGAGACTTTCTCAAGGCCTCAGATCCTGTTATCTTTTCGATTACTCTTGCAACCAGTGCTGTATTGGACATGTTACACCCTCCCTGTAACGATAGAGATTGATACTTCTTTAGTAAAATCTACTTTCATTATGCCACAAATTCTGGAATAAATCAAAATTTTACTTAACGGATGTGTGCATAAAGAGGTAATTGAAAACGCCACACTTGGTGGCGTTTTCAGACCTTATTTTGTGCCTGTTATATCTTGCAAGAGACACTAGGTATATCAAATGTCGATACTATCGATTTACAGAGTGTGTTGAGGTTTTTTCTATCACGAATAATGTGTTCTTCGTCAGGGAATTTAAGTGTAGAAACGTTGACATTTTTCGTTTTTGCATAATCTACATACTTGGTTGATTGCGATACAGGGACGGTTGAATCTCTTTCACCCCATACCACCAACACTTTGTCATCCTTGCTAAGTTTTTCCATTCCGGTGAATACACTAGCTTGTAGATATGCATCCAAGTTGTGGGTGTCTGGAACACCATTAAAGAGATCTTTAAATGGTGAAGTTGGAATTTGCTGGATAAGTCCGTACCAGTCAGAGACACCGTTTATTGAGATTGCTCCCGCAAGTGTTTTTGGTGTATCCACAATGCCACGAAGTGCCATGTAGCCTCCGTAACTGTTTCCAATAAGGTATACATTTGTAATTTTTTTATCAGCCTTTATTTCCTTGATAGCATTTGCAACCTCTTTCATCTCGACACTTCCAATTTTCATATCAAGTGCCTTTTTAAACTCCGCACCATATCCAGTAGAACCTGAGTAGTCTATTTTGTAGACGTAGTTGCCACCATCAACTAAGCGCTCAAGAAGCTCGTCGTACACTGCGTAAGAGAGGTAAGGGTGGTACCCTTTAGCTACTTGTCGCATTGGTCCTCCGTGCATCCAGATAAACAAATTACCACCTTTGCTTGTAACCTTCTTTGGAGAAAGTAATACACCATTGCTTCCACCGTACTCTTTTACTTCACGGGTAATGTTTGTACTTGCTGGAGAATCTTTTATGGGAGTAAGTGTTGTGGCTTTGCTAAGTTTGGGAGAATGAAGAACAACGTTGGTATTTTTTCCGACTGTCTTAAGGTAGGCAAGGTATGAATCACCCTTAGCGCGTACGAGTTTAAGGAAATCACCGTAGGAAACGTCAGTGTCTACAGAAGAGATTGCGGTTCCGTCGTAGCTAAACAAATCCCATTCAAGTGGTCCGTCCACATTCGCCATAAAATAGAGGTTTGTTCCTACAAAAAGGTAATCTTCAGTTTCTGTGTTTGGTTTGGTGAGCTGTCTGAGTGATGGGGTCACGCTCTTACCAAGATCATTCGCACTCATCGTAAACAACGTCCTGTAACCACTCTTATCTTCTAGAAATGCAACACGTGACTCATCTCCAGAAAATTCAAAGTAAGACTGCATAGACGAAGGACCGTAGGTTAGTTTTCCGTCAGCAAATTTCCACAGTTCATGCTTCAGTGTGTTGTAGTTGTAGCCTGTGACGTATGTTGCACTTGGAGATATCTGAAGGAAAGAGAGCTGTTGGTTCAACTTCAACGTAGAAATCTTTTTTGTCGTGATATCATATCGAGTGAATGTAGTGCCTTCTTGGAAAACTATAGCGTTGTTGTTTTTTGCAAAGTGCACAGTGGCTGAAGTTTTGGTGTATGGAATAAGTGCTAGTTTTTTTGGTTTCTCTCCACTAATGTCGTAGAGAAAATTGTAGGAAAGGGTTCCTACTGAGAAAGGCTTTACCGCTAACGTTCCATCCGCACTTGTTTTGTACGTTTTTGATCCGAGAAGTGAGGGTAGAATCGTGGGGAGTACGTTTCCTTTACTTGAGCATTGGTTGTCTGTAGTACAGGTAAAGTACTGTGCTCCTGTAGGACCTTTGTACTCAAGGAGAAGCGTGTCACCATGTTGTGACTTGAGTGACCCGTACTGAATCTCACCAGCCTCTACGAGAGATGGTGCGACCAAAAGTATTGCAGCGAGTGCAAGGAATATGGATGTTGTTTTCATACTTTATATTGGTTATGTGTCGTATATGACGGATGATATTGTGTACTCTAACACATTAAAATGTGTTCTTGTATCGTACGTTATGCCACTGTAGACAATATAAGTATGTGTGGTACTGTACCGGAAGATTTCGACTGTGATGTGTACTACAGCCAAAAAATTAACCCTCAAAAGTAGCAGTGGAGGAAAATATGAAGAAAAATATAATACAGACAGTAATTCCAGGGAAAAGCTGTATTGTTTGTAAAACACAGCTGGTTGAAAAAACAACCATATATTATAAGAATGAGGAGGGTCAGATTGCGAATGAACATTCTAGAGTGTGTTGCCCTAACCCTACCTGTGGACTGAAGTACGATTTAGAGACACTGTCGGGAGAAATGGATATAGACGAGGTGGCTACAAGGAGGTAATAAAAGAAAGAAAAAGACTTCATACAGGAAGTACGTGCGGTGAATATTATATAAAGGTGCCTCAGGGCACCTTTATGTTGTATGATACCTCGTATGAAGTACATATTTTTACTGGGATTCGTTGTGGGTATTTTCGGAGTTGTGGCACAGCCAGTCCTCGCGGAGGAAGTTGTCTCGTCGTTTGATGCACGTGTCGTAGTCCATGAAAACGCCACTATCGAGGTAACTGAACGAATCGTGTACGATTTTGGAGATACTGAACGACACGGCATCTATAGGAACATCCCATACAGCTACCAAGCAGGCACAGAAACATATACTGCAGAAGTAAACTCAGTTTTGGTGACTGATGAGAAAGGGGAACCACTACCGTTTGGGGAAAGTCGAGGGAACGGAGAGCTCACGCTTAAAATAGGAGATCCCGACATATTAGTCACAGGAAGTCACGTGTATATTATTTCCTACATCGTCAAAGGACCTTTTTTATATTTCGATGAGTATGATGAGTTTTACTGGAATGTGACAGGTTTCTGGGAGGCGCCCATACAGCAGGCTAGTGTGCTCGTGGACTTACCACCTGGTGCACAGGTTCTTACTGCTTCGTGTTACAAGGGTATCGATGGTTCGAACGAGAGCTGTGACAGCGATGAACGCCTCGTCAACCTTGAGCGGGCGGGATACAACGCGAAAGCAGAAAACCTGGGAATTCAGGAGGGACTTACGGTAGCAGTTGCTTTTCCCAAGGGCTCTATAGTGGTTATTGAGAATGCATGGGAGGGAGAGAAAGCTCTTTCCCCATATGATTTTTGGCCATTTGCAATTCCACTTTTGGTATTGCTGTATATGCTTCATCTCTGGCATGAGAAAGGTCGCGATCCAAAAGGGCGAGGGTCTATTGTGACACAATTTACACCACCACCAGATTTCCTCCCTTCACTCGCAGGTGTGCTTTATCATGAGAAAGTTAAGGGGAAGGAAATATCAGCTGAAATAGTACGCCTTGCTGTCGAAGGGTATCTCAGAATACATCGTTTCGAAAAGAAAATTCTATTGTTTAGTAGTACGGACTACTTGATAGAACGTATTGGTGAAGCAGTTCCCAAAGATACACTTGGTGCCCTTATACTCAAGAAACTTTTTCAAGATGAGTTTATGGGAGAAGTGGAAATAGGAGGTGAGACGAAAAAAGGAGTACTGGTGTCAAAGATGGCACATAAGTTTGTTGAGGAGAAGAAAGAGATAGATGTACATATGTACACGGAAATACTTGAGCGGAAACTTTTTGCCGAACGACCCGATAAGGTTCGACTTAAGTACATACTTATAGGCCTCCTTGGAGGTGCAGCCGGTTTTGGACTCACTCTTGCTTTTGCTACTAGCATACCGTTTATACTTTTTGGTTCCGCATTTTTTACTGCAGGAGTTGTTGTTGCAATTATGGGAAATTGGATGCCAGTCAAAACAAAAGAGGGGGTACTTTTGAAAGAATATCTCGAGGGTTTCAAGCGGTATCTCTCAGTTGCAGAAAAAGATCGTATTGATTTTCATTCCTCTCCAGATCAGGATAAAGCAGAGCCGGAAAAAACTATGTCCCTGTTTGACGCGTGTTTACCATATGCGATTATTTTTGGTGTCGAAGAAAAATGGGCGGAAAAGTTTGAGGATATCTACCAGGTAGAGCCACATTGGTATAGTGGTGGTGCTGGGCATGCGTTCGCAGCAGGAGCATTTGCCTCTGACCTCTCAAGTTTTACTGCTGATATAAGCACGGCTACCGCACCCCAGTCTTCTGGTGCTCACGGAGGAGGTTCAAGTGGCGGTGGCTTTGGCGGAGGTGGCGGAGGGTCGTGGTGATACGAGTAACGAGTAACGAGTTCTGAGTAACGAGTAAAACGATGCATTTTAAAAAATACTAGAATTTTTAGGGTCTACCCCTTTCGGGTACTAGTATTAACTATGTAATTAAATCAGAATTAAACTGGATTTGCTACTCAGAACTCGTTACTCAGAACTCGTAACTCGCTTAACTTTAAACATTTAACTTTAAACTTTTTTCATGATTGGCGTATTTGATAGTGGAAGTGGGGGATTAACGGTCTTGAAGGCACTCAGGAGGTATGCACCACGAGCAGATGTGGTGTACTTTGGTGATTTAAAAAATGCCCCGTATGGCAATAGAGGACGAGACGAGCTTGATATGCTTACAACCGAGGGTACGCGCACGCTCCTAAGATATGGTGCTACTGAAATAGTGAGTGCATGCAATAGCATCGCAGTATCAACCAAACGTACGTGTGAGGTGTGTGATATACCGTATACATCAAGTATTGAAATGGTAGGACCCACAGTTGATAGTTTTATGGATACTAATGCCAAGGTGTTGGTCCTTGCTACCGTGGCTACTATAGACAGTGCTATCTACCAACATGGATTAGAAGCCAAGGGTATTGTGGCAGAGGGAATCGCATTGCCTGACCTTGTAAAGTGTATTGAGGAGGGAAGACCGAGGGGTGTGATGACTGAGATAATACGTACGGCACTCGGTGCACAAGTGTCTCGTGGATACTCGCACATTATTCTAGGGTGTACACACTTCCCACTCGTTCAAGATGTCTTTGAGGAGGTGCTCGCCTCAGTGGGTATAAATGCTGTGCTTGTAGATCCGGCAGAAGCAGTGGCGCAAACAACAGCGAGACAGTTTGTTATAGAGGGGGGTGGAACAACACGTATCCTTGTCAGTGCGGAGAGCCCGATTTTTGAATCGTTTGTACGAACCTTGTTTCCCGAGGAGGCCATTGCGGTTGAAGTAATCTAACGAGTTAAAAGTTGAAAGTTATAATGTTGAAAGTTCACTTTGTGGTGGTGAGGCAAAAGTAGTGAGTTACAACTCATTTCTTCTACTTTATAAACTTTACAAACCTTACGGACTTTATAACTTTTAACTTTTAACTCTTCTGGTATGCTTAGCATATGCTAAATCTTGACGCTGTTTTCAAAGGCAAGAAAATTACGCAAATAGGGTTAGGTCTTCTAGGTCGAGGTATCGGAGATGCCGCCTTTCTCGCTCGGCATGGTGCTGACTTGCTTGTGACCGACATCAAGACGGAAGAACAGCTTGCTGAAGCACTTCTTGCACTCAAGCAATACCCACACATTACCTTCCACCTCGGAGGCCACAGAGATGAAGACTTTATCGGACGTGACCTCATACTCAAAGGCGCTGGTGTTCCACTTGGTTCTCCACACATCGCCACTGCACGTAAACATAAGATACCTATAGATATGAGTGCATCCCTTGTTGCACGTATCTCTCGTATGCCTATGGTAGGGGTAACGGGAACAAGGGGAAAATCAACAGTCACGTATCTGCTTGAAAAGGTGCTCCAAGCTGATGGTCGCCATGTGGAACTCGGGGGAAATGTGCGCGGAGTTTCAAACCTCGCCCTTCTCGAAACTATTCATGAAGATTCCTTTGGTGTGTTTGAGCTCGACTCATGGCAGTGCCAAGGGTTTGGCGAGGAACATACGCTACTCGTAGATGGAATACAACAAGGTCCGATTTCTCCTCAAGTCGCAGTGTTTACCACATTTATGCCTGATCATTTAAACTACTACAACAACGATCTCGACACGTACCTGAGAGATAAGGCAAACATATTCTTACATCAATCTCCTTCAGACACGCTTGTGGTGGGTACGCAAGCGCTTCCCGCACTAGAGAAATACAAAAAGAGGATCCAAGCACACGTCATTGTTGCGGACGAAAAAACTGTTCCCTCAGGATGGAAGTTGCGACTGCTCGGCACCCACAACAGATATAATGCAGGTATAGCCGTAGCAGTAGCACGTTCCCTTGGTATCGATGATGAGGTTATCAAAACGGTTGTTGAGAATTTTTCACCAATACCAGGACGTTTAGAGCTAGTGCGCACGGTGCGTGGGGTCACTATATATAACGATACCAACGCAACGACTCCAGAAGCTACGCAGGTAGCTCTCACTGCGCTTACATCTGAGAGGAAAACAGGAGGAATACTACTTATCGCTGGAGGTGCCGATAAGGGGCTTGATAGCAGTGTACTCATATCCGCTATTCAAAAACACACAAAAAGGTGTCTGTTACTTGCAGGCACTGGTACGGACAGACTTCTAGCTGAAAATCCTTCCCTAGACGTAGAAGTGGTCACGAGTTTGAAAGAAGCGGTGTATCGTGCGTACCAATATGCAGATGAGGGTGATTCTATTGTCTTGTCACCTGGGTTTTCTTCGTTTGGTATGTTTACCAATGAGTATGATCGAGGCGAGCAGTTTATTCGCTTAGTAGCTGAGCTTGAGTAACTATGGAACAAGAACGGATATATTTTGTCGGGATAGGAGGCATAGGGATGAGTGCACTTGCCCAACTGTATGCGAGCAAGGGTGCACACGCGACAGGCTCGGATAGAGCGACGTCGCCTGTCGTTGAGCTACTACTGCTGAAAGGGATAGAGGTGTTTATTGGACACGACGCGGCGCACATTCACCCAAGTACAACACGCGTGGTATACAGTGACGCAATACCCAAGGACAACAGTGAGCGTGTCTGGGCACGTGAACATGATGTAGAAGAACTCTCATACTTTGAGGCACTCGGGAAGGCTACAGAGGAGGGTACCTCTATTATTATTTCGGGAACCCATGGCAAGACAAGCACGACAGCAATGATAGCGAAGATACTTATCGACGCTGGTAAAGAGCCGACAGTAATAGCGGGGAGCATCTTGAGTGAGTATGGTTCAAACTTTGTTGCAGGGAAGAACGACCTGTTTGTGATTGAGGGGTGTGAGTATCGTAGACATTTTTTGCATTTGCATCCAACCGTATTGGTGATTACCAACATTGAGCTCGACCATACCGACTACTACAAGGACTTGGCAGATATGCAAGATGCCTTTCAAAGTGTCATAGCGCACGTCCCTCCGTACGGGACTGTAGTCACCAACACGAGCTCGGGAACTATTGCGCCACTACTATCTGGTACGAGTGCGAGAGTTGTGGCGTACCAAGAGCTTCTCGTTCCTGACTTGCGAGCGCGCGGTGAATTTAATAGAGAAAATGCACGCGCGGCCAAAGGTGCGGTGCAGGCGCTCTTTGGCGATATTGCTGAGAAAGATATTGATGTGTCATTGCAAGTATTTACCGGTACATGGAGGCGTTTTGAATATAAAGGAAAGACGAGCCTTGGAGCGCTCGTGTATGACGACTATGCGCACCATCCAACTGCTGTGCGTTCTACGATAGAGATGGCACATGAAGAATTTCCCGACAAACATATCGTGGTGGTATTTCACCCGCATTTATACTCTCGCACGAAAGATTTTTTTGACGGGTTTGCGGAGGCGCTCTCGCTTGCAGACAGCGTGATACTTCTCCCTGTGTATGCAGCACGAGAAGCCTACGACCCCTCCGTTCGTTCAGAAAAACTTGCTGAGGCAATTTCACATAGAGGAGGCTCTGCAGAGTACGCGGAAAGTTTTGATGTTGCAGAAACGCTATTGGAAGAAAAAGGAAGTGACACCCTCATACTTACCATGGGGGCAGGTGATGTCTACCAAGTTGGTGAATCATTGCTTATGAAGACTAAAGTGGCACCAAAAGTAACGGTTTAAGTATATGAAAAAACACCCTCCTCATGAGGTTGCTGTTTTTACGTTGACATGCTTGCAGAAATACATGCTTACAATTTTTTCCTCAAGTTTTCCACGACTTATACATTGGTTTTACACCTGTTATGCACAGGTGAGTGTTATAATTTCAATACCCCCTGATCTAGCTCCGCAGTAATAAAACGGCTGTTCTATGCTGTTTTTTTGTATAGCCCTGCCTCATGGCTGTATTTTTTATGCATTACCTGCTATGCTCGAATTTATGCAAGCCCATTTGTACATCGTCGCAACTCCCATTGGCAACTTAGAAGATATAACGCTTCGCGCGCTTCGTGTGCTCAAGGAGTGCGATATGGTGTTGTGTGAGGATACGCGTGTGACGAGGAAACTTCTGACACACTTCGATATACAAAAACCGCTCGTGTCCTATCATGCACATTCTGGATTTACCAAGTTTGATAAAGTACTTGAGCTGTTGAAAGAAGGGAAGACGCTCGCACTCGTTTCTGACGCGGGGACACCTACCATATCTGATCCAGGTGCTGTGCTTGTGGCACAAGTCAGAGAGCAGTTCGGGGACGAGGTCAAGATAGAAGTGGTACCAGGGGCAAGTGCGGTGACAGGAGCACTCTCCATAGCGGGTGTCCCTGCTGATTCGTTTTTGTTTCTAGGATTTCCACCGCACAAAAAAGGTAGAAAAACATTTTTTGATACCCTAGCGACAGAGAAGTACACAACTGTTTTTTACGAATCGCCACATAGAATTATGAAAGCTCTTGAGTCACTCGTAGAACGGCTTCCAGCTACAAAAAAGGTAGTAGTGGTACGGGAGCTTACAAAAATCCATGAAGAAGTGGTTACTGGTACGGCATCGTATGTGCTCACGCATTTTCAAGAACATGCAGATACAGTAAGGGGAGAATTTGTGGTGATAGTAGTGTAGGACTTACGCAAACGGTCTACCACAAGCCCGCACTTGCGTCATTGTGTCCCTTTTTCGCTTTTCTTTTGAACTAGGAACTGTGAACTTGGAACCTTTTTTAGTTCGCTATATTTTTCATTAAAAATTTCAAATTTGGTCATTCAATAAAAATTGTAAATTAAAAATTTCAAATTAAGGCACACCTGTGTATTTGTTGTCTCTACCTAAACCAAGTACAATAACCACATGCGAAAATATACGTTCTTGCTTATTGTAGGTATACTGGTTTTCATCACTCCATTTCTCGGAGTACCTGAGTCTTGGAAAGCTGCCCTCCTTTTTACCCTTGGACTCAGTATTATCGGGACTGCTTTTTTTTATAGAATCGCCGCTCGTAAAAGAGAACAGAGCGAGGAAGATGTTATTTTTACGGAAAATGAACCAATACGAGCGCATGCGATAGAATTTTGAGTATGACAACTCGTCAAAAAAAGGGTGAAAAAATAGAGTCGACAACGTACTCGGGAGCGTTTCTTTTGGGTATTGGAGTAGTTGCGCTCGTTCTTTCGGTCGCTGTTTTTTTTCTCGTACCTTTCTTCATGCCTACTATCTACGAACTGGATACGCCTCTCGAAGCGACTAGTACCACTAGTGGAGGGGAACTAACCGATACTACAGACGTTGCTCAAGAAACCCGAGCGACGTCGACTGGTCCCATACCAAAGTACATACCTACACCGGATGCCGTACGTGCTATATACATGACCCAGTGCGTGGTGGGGACACCGACTTTCCGTGCTGACCTCGTCAAGCTCATTGATGAAACGGAACTTAACGCAATTATCATTGATATTAAAGATTACACGGGAAAATTGGCGTTTGATACCAATCATCCGGACCTCAGAAACTCGGTATCCGACCAGTGTGGCGCTCGTGACATTAAAACGTTTATCGAAATGCTCCATAGTAAAGGCATCTACGTGATGGGACGTATCACTGTGTTTCAAGACCCTTACTACTCTTTGGCACACCCTGAGCTAGCGGTGAAGTTCGCGAGTCCCGCTGGTGCGGTATGGAAAGACCACAAGGGACTCTCCTTTATCGACGTCGGTGCAAAGCCCTACTGGGACTATATCATCACGCTATCGCGAGAAGCTCATGCACTAGGGTTTGATGAACTCAACTACGATTACATTCGGTACCCCTCGGACGGTCCAATGAAAAATATTGTGTTTGAATGGGCGGGGAACAAGGAGAAACAAGTTATGCTTGAGGAGTTTTATGCGTACCTCCACAAGGAAATGAAAGACCCTACTAAGTATCCGGTAGGGGTAAATCCACCAATCCTCTCCGCTGACTTGTTTGGTATGGTGACAACGAATTATGACGACCTCAACATCGGACAAGTGCTTGAGCGAGCTCTGCCGTATTTCGATTACGTGGCGCCAATGGTGTATCCGAGTCACTACCCATCTGGATTTAATGGCTGGAACAATCCCAACACGGTACCCTATGAACTCATAAAGTTTGTCATGGGATCGGCGGTGCGACGTACAATTGCTTCCGAGTCCCCGATAGAGGTATTTGGTTCTTCTCCTGTCATGAAGACTATTGTGGTGCCACCAACCTCAAGTACGACTGCGACGACTACCAAAGAGGTTCCTACCGGTAACTACACGAAAGAGGTGTATGACAAAGATAAAATGCGCCCATGGATTCAAGATTTTGATTATGGTGGAAACTATGACGTTGCCGAAGTACGTGCACAGATACAGGCAACGTATGATGTTGGACTTGATTCGTGGATGCTCTGGGCACCGTCTAATAGATATACACGAGGAGCCTTGAAAAACGCTGAGTAAACGAGTAACTGTTTTTTTAGGTATAAATGTCATTGCAGGGCGCTTGTTGGCGAGCAGGAAGGTAATCCATGAAAATTGTGTGGTCTTGATTAAAACAAATTAACACAATCACTAAAATTCCTACTAGTGTTCTTGAGTGTGATTTATAAAAAGACTTTACTTACCCCTCCTTCATTGGTCATATTCGCATTACCTAATTTTGTGATGTATTATTAAAATATGGTAGATAACAAATACAACATTCTACAATGGTATCGAGTGACACAATTCAAAAAATTACACCAAGGTATACTTCTGTGGATTACAGTAAAAGGTAAAAGATTTCTTCAAAAAAAGTATATTATTTTTACGAAATTTACTATTTCACTTCTTGTAATAATTACTACTTATCAATTTACTCCATGGAGACAATTACTCGGAATAATTATATGGAACAAAGAAGTATTGATATTTATTATTCCTTTTTTAGCAATCTTCTTTCTGTTAGTAATTTTTTTACCAAAAAATAAGTCAGATATAATTTCCTCATTTGCTATCATTACTGCATTACTATTTTATATTTTCTCACAAACCTTAGAGGACAGAAATATTATTAATAGCCTGATTGCTGCAGACATTCAAAATTGTTCCACTGCTGTATCTGTTATCCCAATCTTAGAAAATGGTGGTAGTGAGTATAGTGAAATGATTATTACACCTTACGAAGTAAATTATTCATTTTTTATCAGGAATAATAATCAACAAAGTGTTGATTTTGCAGGCCAATTAATTTATGACTTACGCTTTGTTAATAATATTACTTTTAGACTTATTTTAACAGAATCTTCAATTATTCCTGAACCATATCGGACAAAAATTATTTCAGATTTAATTAATCAAAAATTAGCATTTTATAAAAAAATTAGAAATGATCTTTGTAGCTCGTATGGTATCAGGTAGTGTGTACATAATTTTTACTTGTATTCAGGTTTGGTAAAAATAATGGAGAATTTTTATTTACTAACTACCATCGCTTGCACAGAGAATGAGTTTGTGGTTTAATTATGGCATTCACCTCTACCCAATGCGTGGGTAGTTTTTTTTGTTTAAAACATGAAGATTATATGAAAACCCAAAAAGTTATTGCGGTAATTGGTCTCGGATACGTTGGCTTGCCGCTAGCTCTTCTTGCCGAACGGAGGGGGTACAGCGTGGTTGGTGTTGATACCGATGAAAAAAAATAGAAATACTTAAAACAAACAAACCACCCTTTCTCGAAGAAAATCTCGAAAAACATCTTCAAGATGCCACTAAAATAACATTTACTACTGACTTTTCTACAGTGTCTACTGCTGACATTGTTATTATTTGTGTACCAACTCCGGTATACGAAAATCACATGCCGAACCTCAAGCCGGTAATAGGGGCTACAGAAGGCATTGCTCCATATCTCAAAAAAGGTCATCTTGTAATTCTTGAATCCACAGTTAACCCAGGAGTGTCGGAAAGCATTGTACTCCCTATCTTAGAAGAAAAGTCCGGGCTTAAAGGAGGTGTTGATTTTTACCTTGCACATTGCCCAGAACGCATCAACCCCGGAGACAAAAAGTGGAATGTTGAGAATATTAACCGAGTGGTAGGAAGTTTCGAAAATGTTGGGTTAGGTATGGCTGCTGCTTTTTATGAATCAATATTAACTGGTTCTGTTAAGAAGATGGAATCCTTAAAGGAGGCTGAAGCTGTAAAGGTGGTAGAGAATTCATTTCGTGACATCAACATTGCTTTTGTAAATGAGCTTGCGCGGTCGTTTACAAAACTCGATATAGACGTGGTGAATGTCATTGATGGTGCGGCAACCAAACCATTTGCGTTCATGGCACATTACCCAGGATGTGGGGTAGGAGGACACTGTATCCCTGTAGACCCGTACTACCTTATTGAGTACGCAAAAGAAAATGGGTTTAATCACGACTTTCTCAGTCTAGCACGTCGTATCAATACTGATATGCCAGCTTTTACTGTGGAGCAACTTCAGGACGCTCTAAACAAAAAACAACTCCCGCTTAATGGCACGGAGATAGCTGTGCTTGGTGTTGCTTACAAGGCAAACATTGATGACTGTCGTGAAAGTCCCTCCTTTGAAATCATTCGAATTTTGAAAGAAAAGGGTGCAAAGCTTCGTATTTATGATCCTTATGTTTCTCATAAGTCTACAGTCCATAGCTTGGAAGAAGCTCTTAGAGATGCTAAGGCTGTTGTTATAGCAACACCGCATGATGAGTTTAAGAAAATGACATCACAGGAATTAGTAAATTATGGAGTAGAAGTGGTTATGGATGGAAGGAATTGTTTAGAAAAAGTTCTCTTCAATGACCCCTTACTCTACATCGGAATAGGTAGATAGTATGTTTGATTTTACTTCATTGAGTGGAATATTTACGAACATTAGTGGGCTCATGTACCATGTCGCTCTAATAGCCCTAATAGCACTCATAGATTTTGTCACGATTACCCGCGCAAGATTTGTAAAATACAATCGCAGAGTCCATGCTCAAAAAAAACAACAAATAGACGTAAGTACAGCACAGGACTACTCAATACTTATTCCAATCTTTGGCAACCTCAAGTACCTTAAAAACGTCAACTTCCTCGCTCCTTATGGAGACCGAGTGATACTTTGCACAACAACAAAGGAAACAGGGAAATTTAATAATGAGATTGAAGCTATTTCAAAAAAACACGGCTTTCGTATTTACCGTTCAGAAGTAAAGCTGGCATCTGCTTCACACAAACCAAACCCTTGGAAATTGTTCAACCAAACCTTAGTGCCGAACGTAAAAAAATGTAGTGATGCCATTGAAAAATCGATGAACCAGGAGATTCTTCGTGATGAGATCATGCGCGATAGTTTTATCGTTGTTAAGTCAAAATATTGTATTTTCCTTGATGGGGATACCGTCTCTGAAAGATCACTGGATTGTCTCATGCAAACATTTATAAACCGTGATCTTGATATTTCCTCAGTCCGTGTTCTTGCATCCAAAACTGATACCCTGATAGAAAAACTGCAAGCTATCGAGTACGAGCTTGCTATGGATGTACGTGAAATTTATCCTTGGCTGACCTCTGGTGCATGTATGATTGCAAAAACTGAGGTTATTCAAGATATCATGTCAAGCCATTCTCTTTTTTTCCAAGGGGGTGATATAGAAATTGGGAAATTAGCAGATATGAAAGGTTACCATGTTGGTCACATTCCTAACGTACTCTATACAGATGTACCTGAAACATTTAAGGCTTGGTTCCGCCAACGAGTAGCATGGGCTGGGGGTGGATTCCGTCATGCAGTAATAAACTTTCACGTTCACTCGTGGCGGTATCCAATGTTCTTCTTCTATATGACGATACTTGTATATATGATGACGCCACTTCGCTGGTATGAATTCATCACACACCCTATAATCCTTCTTTTTGTTGTCTGTTTGTACTGGTTACTAATATTCATTTTCCAATGGAAGACATTTAAACCATTCTTTTTTCTATTTCCTTTTTATGCATTACTTCAAGTAATGGTGATTATTCCACTTGGTATTGCAAAATATTTTTTCATGGCTTACTCTGCGAGAAACGCAGGTATGATCAAGAACAAGTTTGATGTTATCAAACTACAGCCAGTCTACGAAAAGTACTCAATATAGTATACTTTTTGCAACAATATGAAATCGTCTATACTAAAGATTGGATTCTTCTTGTCACTTTTGTTTGCTGTATTGTTTTACTCTGTGTGGAGCATACCGAGCTTTGATGGAATTACTGCTGCCATTGGGTCACTTACAAATTCTTCATTTTCTAAAGATTACAGTATGGCTGTTTGGGAGTGGAGATCTCCTGATGATTTTGACAATACAGGCATGATTGAACTGGTTGACCATATTTCAAAAAAAGGAGTTGATGTAGTTTTTTTAAGAATAGATAAATATATTGATATTTTTGAATCACCATACAGTACTCTAAGAGACGAGCAGTTGAAACAATTCGAAAACTCCTTAGCCTTGTTTGTTTCTGTTGCAGAAACGGAAGGAATTCGAGTTTATGGACTTGCTGGGCACTCAACCTGGTCTTCAGAAAGTCATAGGTATATTCCGCAAAGATTGACCACATTTGTTCTTGAATACAACCTTAGACATCCTGATAATGAAAAACTTGCAGGTATACAGTTTGATATTGAACCATATACACTCGCGGAATATAGTCCAGAAAACGCAGGACGTTATTTAGAGTCATTTGTAGTTACCGTGACAGATCTTGTGTCCATAGTTGATCTAAGTGGGCAAAAAGATTACTTTGATTTAGGTTTTACAATTCCATATTGGTATGACACGATCACTCCTGAAGGACATGCTGTCACCAAAGAAAATGTGCAGACTTCCGTCTTTGCGCGCATATCAGATACCCTTGCAGTATTGCCAAGTACACATTTGGCTATTATGGCATATAGAAACGAGGCTTCAGGAAATAATGGGTCGATTAATCTAGTTGGTGATGAATTCGCGTACCTTGCTCAGAGTGGATACTCATCTAAGATATTTATTGGACAAGAGCTTTCTAATATAACACCTGCTAGTATTACTTTTTTTTCAAGTAAGTGGAGAAAATTTGTTTTAGAACTCAATCAGATTTTTTCTGTGTACAGGCGCAGTACTGTTTTTGGAGGTTTTGTGTTAAACGACATGAAAACATTAAACAAGCTTTATCCCTAGATTTGCGAGTTTATACCTGTATGTTGTGTAATTACCACTCGAATACTACTTGGTCTCAACGTTTTAATGCAACAGTTTTGCTAATGCTTCGTATGGTGTCTTCCAGTCTAGCACTTTTCTTGGACGAGTGTTGAGGAGGAATTCTGCACGTTTGATTTT
>Ga0209000_1000670_pt1 | contig 28865 bp, 22 predicted proteins | sample RifGroD2_FD_183998 | JGI IMG/M metagenome (GOLD analysis project Ga0209000, IMG submission 183998) | Groundwater microbial communities from Rifle, Colorado, USA - Groundwater D2 (SPAdes) (version 2) | ecosystem: Environmental > Aquatic > Deep subsurface > Groundwater | place: Rifle, Colorado... | reverse complement strand
GCTTATTTTAGGGTTTCCTGTTGCTGTAATAGCAGGTAGCAGTGAAAATCTAATATATTATATAATTCCTCATATCATTGTCAGTTTCCTTATTTATAAGCTTTTAATATCTGATTATCACAACAGCTCACTTGCAAACTTGATTGTTACGAACCGGCGCATATGCTATGGCAATATAATAGAAAATAAAACTCCTAAAAGTATTAATTTTTCTGAAATAAAAAAAATTAATACAAAATTGAATTACTTGATGAGTAATTCTGTAATTATTAATAAATATAAAGGTTTTCCCGTAATTATATCTGTTAAAGATAAAGATATTTTCGACACAAAAGAACAAATAGATTCAATAATATCTACACACCGGTAAATAAAATCTTCTTAAATTTGCTGAATCTGATAAGAATATTTTTCCTACAAGTAACCTCAAATGTTCTTAAAGAAATTAACCCCACCATCAACGAATCTTATATTTTGATAACCTTTTTCCATTAGCTGTAAAGTTAAAAGGTAACTTTCCATGCCCCCTTCACAGCAAAGTATAGTTTCCCTGTTTGCATGACCAATTTTTTCTTCTAAGTCCTCAAAAAGCACGTTTTGAGAGTTTTCTATATGCCATGCTTTAAATTCTGACGGGGTTCTTATGTCAATAATCGCAGCTTTTTCCCTTTGTTTAAGATGCTTTTGAAGTTCTTCAGGCGTTATACTGCCTACTTCTTTTTTCAGCTTGCTGTAAAGCATTTGCGCTGCAATAAGAATCGGATCTATTGACGGCGAATAAGGTGGAGCATAGGTTAAATCTATCCCCATAAACTCTTTAACCGTCATATTTGCTGTTAAAGCAGCGGCTACAACATTAACTCTTTTATCCGCATCTCCTTTTCCTATAACCTGCGCCCCTAAAATTCTTCCCGAGCTTTTTTCCGCAATCATTTTTATGGTAATTTCTTTGGCATCAGGCATATAACCCGATTTGTCTCGATGCATAAGAATTGCTATCACATAATCATAGCCTAATTCTTTTGCTTCTTTTTCGCTTAAACCTGTTTTGGAGGCTGTATAATCAAATATTTTTACAACCATTGAGCCCGTAATTCCTTTAAATTCTTCGTAGCCTCCTGTTATATTTATCGCGGCAATTCTTCCCATTTTGTTTGCCGTTGAACCTAAAGGAATCCAGACGCTTTTGTTTGTGACTATATTTATTGTTTCAACGCAGTCACCCGCTGCAAAAACATCGGGAAAATTAGTCTGCATTCGCTCATTAACTTTTATAGCTCCTGTTTCACCTATTTCAATTCCTGCTTCTTTTGCCAGTTCAATATTTGGTCTCACTCCAAGGGCAAGTATGACCATATCAGCATTAATAAGCTTTCCTTCGGAAGTTTCAATCTGTTTAACAAAGTTTTTGGAATCCCCTATAAGTCTTTTCATGCTTTCGTTTGTTATTATATTTATATTTTTTTCTTCTATAAGATAGTTTTGAATGTGCGAAGAAATATCAAGATCAAAAGTGTTTAAAATTTGCTGTGAACGGTCAATCATTGTTAAGTCAGTATCATGCGCTTTAAAAGATTCCAAAAGCTCCAGCCCTATATAACCTCCGCCGACTATAACCACTTTTTTAGATTGTTTTATGTTCTTTTTAATCTCCACAGCATCATCAATATCTTTTAAAACAAAGACATTCTGTAATTTAACTCCTTCAATATCAGGAACAAAAGCTCTTGAACCGGTTGCAATCAAAAGCTTTGAATATTCATCAATAAATTTTTCTCCTGTTTCGAGATTTTCAACTTCAACTTTGTTTTCCTCAGGCAAAATCCTTGTAACTTTATGTTTTATATGGATATCTATATCTTCTCGTTCTTTAAAATACTCGGGAGTTCTTACAATGAGCCTTTTCTCATCTTTTATAAGGTTTTCTATGTAATATGGCATGCCGCATGCTGAATAAGAAATATACCGACTTTCGGTATAAAGTGTAATTTTCAAGTCGGGACTTTCTCTTCTGGCCTTAGCCGCAGCCTTTGTCCCTGCTGCAACCCCACCAATTATGATCAATTGCTTTTGCATAAACTTTCTCCATATTTTAAATTAATTAATAAAATATTATAAATTTGATATTCTCATCTGATAATTCGAGTAGTGGAGAAAATTTTATATTAATTAATTAACTACATAAAAGAAGACCTAGTTCTTTAGGCTTAATTCTTCTTAATAATTGTACTAAATACACTTTACAAAAAACAAAATATAACCTATATTAGTTTAGTTAATTTGAGGCAGAAAATTCTTAATTGGTAAGGCTGATAAATATTTTAAAATCCAAAAGATTTATATTTATTAGTTATTTTATTAATAAAAACCTGTAAAATCAAGAAATATATGCAGGTTTTTTAATTTAAACATGAAGAGAAAAATAAATGTTTCATTTAAGGCAATTTTTAAACATTTTTTGTTTTTAATTAATAAGATACATGGAAATCATGTAGGCAGCTATTCGTAAGGGCATAATATATGACTTTTAAGATTTCTCCTGATTCCAAATCAGAGAATAAGTATATATTACAAGCAAGTAAACAGAATCAACCCCGTATTTCTTTTAAGGGTCTTGAATCTGTTGCTAGTTATGTTTGCTCACAAGTTCAGACAGGTGAAATTGTAGGACCTACTGCTGTTGATATTGTTGCAATGGTAGCGCCAAGAACCATAATTGATTCCACACGCAGTAAAGATGCGGGTAGAGAAACATTCATAAGAGAAACATCAGGAAATATTATTAACTGTATTGCTCCTGGTTTTGTAGCCGCTGGAGCAGGCTGGCTGCTTGGCAAATTTATTAAACCTGAATTAAAAATAAATACAGCCCTTCCTGTTGACAGTGATACACTTGAAATGCTTCATCATTCCTGGAAAAATGCAAAAGGTCATGAATTTTGGAAAGAAGGAGTTGATAAAAAACAAGTCATTGAAAGATATATAAATCAAGTATTAGATAAGTCTAAGGGGCTTGTTGGACAAGAATGGATTGCTCTTAAAGATAAACCGGAAGCTAAAAGCCTTGCCGGTGAAATTGCTGATTTAATTCTTAGAGATAAAAAGGCTTCAGGAAAAGAATTAAAAACTATCAAAGAAAAACTTGTTCAAATATTAGGCGCAAGTGAAAGTGTTAATGTTATTAATAACAATAAAAAAACTCTTAATACTACGGTTGATAGACTAATAAACGGTATTCATGACTTGGGTAGACAGGTTCTCACAAAAGTCGAACCTAATAAGGTTGATGTTGCAATAGATAAAATGACTAAAACAAGTAAAAATAAATCTGTGATTGCCGTCGGAATTATTACATCACTGGCTCTTGCTCAACAGGCTGTTAATAGATATATGACTAAGAAAAGAACCGGAAGTGATGCCTTTGTAGGACTTTCTGAAGAATCAAGAAAAGACAGTAATGTTGAAAACACCGGTAAAACTTCAAAAACAAAGTTTTATCTTGCAAAAGCTCTTTCCGTAGTTGCTATTACTGGTATAGCCGCTGCCACAATCTCTGATGCCATTAGTCCTAAGAAAATTTGGCAAACTTTAGGAAATGGAAAAAATTTAGTAAAAAAACTTGAATTTAACAGCTTGTGGCCTCATTTAAACCAGTTAAGGGCTGTATATGCAGCTATGATAGTTGGAAGAATGATTGCTTCAACTGATAAGCATGAATTAAGAGAAACAGATACAAGGGATATCCCTGGATTCCTTAACTGGCTTGTTCTTGGCGGATTTATTTCTAAATTAACCGGTAAAAAAATATCCGGCGGCAAGCTTATAAATTCTTTAAATCCTCTTGAAAAAGGCGCAAGTGCTTGGGAGAAAGTTAAACATTTTCTTAAAAATGAAAAACTTATGTCCCATGCAGAAATTGACGCACGAAAAGGATTGGATATTGCCGAGAAAAAATTATTAAAAACTAAATTAAATATTGCTATTTTTGCAGGTCTTGCTTATTCAACACTTGCACTGGGATTATTTATGCCTATATTGAATAAACACATTACAAACAAACTTACGGCAAAGAAAAAACCTCAAGACAAACCAAATCCTGAAAAGACTGCAACTGTTTCATTTAATTCTATAAATAATGATGTTTTTGCGGATTTTATCAAGACACAACAAAGATTTAAAAAGGCTTAATTATTATGAACGGAATTAATGCAATTTTTCAAGGAATAACAACAATAAAAGCAGTAAAACCTGCTAAACATTTTGGTGTTACTAAATTTAAGCCACCAATGACGTCTGCTGAAAATTTATTAAATCGTGGATGTTCAGAAAAAGTATTAAATAAAAATAATTCAATAATTGAATCTTTTAAAAAAATTAATTTAGAAAATATAGGTGCAAGCTTAGAAGAATTATTAGGACGATTCTTAGGTGCTCGATACGATTTTTGTCCTTGGTTTCCTAAAAAAATAAAATAACATCAAATAATACTTTTTATTTTTCTGAGGATGCAAAACTATTGCATTCTTTTTGCGTGAGGTAAAATGTTTATAAGAGCATGTGTTGAGGAATTATTAATGTCAGATACAAAACATTGTTTTAAAACAGTTAAAGAGCTCAGGAAAGCGCTTTTAAACAGAGAAATTTCTGCTGTTGAGCTCGTTGATGAATCATATAAAAGAATCGAGGAAATTGAAGATAAAGTTGAGTCTTTTATTTCCCTGACAAAGGATTTGGCATATAAAACAGCGAAAGAAGTCGATGAAAGAATAAAAATAAAGGATGATCTACCTCCTCTTGCCGGAATTCCTATAGCTATTAAGGATAATATGTGTACAAAAGGTTATCATACAACTGCCGGAAGCAAAATTCTTGAAAATTTTGTTCCTCCGTATAATTCTACGGTTGCCAGAAAGCTTGAAGAAAATTTTATTCCTCTGATAGGCAAGGCAAACCTTGATGAGTTTGCAATGGGAAGTTCCACCGAAAACAGTGCTTTTAAGAAAACAAAAAACCCGTGGAATCTTAACATGGTAGCAGGAGGAAGTTCAGGCGGCTCTGCAACAGCTGTAGCTTCAGGTGAATCCGTAATTTCCCTCGGTTCCGACACTGGCGGAAGTATCAGGCTTCCTGCAAGTTTTTGCGGAATAGTCGGAATGAAACCAACTTACGGAAGAGTTTCAAGGTTCGGGCTTATTGCATACGCAAGCAGTCTTGACCAGATTGGTCCTTTCGGAAGATGTGTAGAAGATGTAGCGCTTACTCTTCAGGCAATTAGCGGCTACGACAACATGGATTCAACCTCAATAAACATGCCTGTTCCTGACTACACAGCCACCTTAAAAAAAGATATAAAAGATTTAAGAATAGGTGTAATATCCGAAATGCTCGGTGAAGGAACAAATCCTCAAGTTAAACAAGCTATCCTCAATTCTATAAAAGTTTACGAATCTCTTGGCGCGAAAATTGAAGAAATTTCCATCCCTCACAGTCAGTATGCTATTGCGACTTATTATGTTATTGCTATGGCAGAAGCCAGTGCAAATCTCGCAAGATTTGACGGCGTAAAATACGGATACAGAGCAAAAAATACTGAAAACATTATGGAAATGTATCTGAAAAGCAGGTCAGAAGGTTTCGGAGAAGAAGTTAAATCAAGAATCATGATAGGAACTTATGCTTTAAGTTCGGGATATTATGATGCTTATTATAAAAAAGCTCAACAGGTAAGAGCTTTAATCAAAAAAGATTTTGACAAGGCGTGGGAAAAAGTTGATTTGCTCCTTTCGCCTGTTTGTCCGACTACAGCTTTTGAGCTTGGTGCAAAGATTTCCGATCCGTTAAGCATGTACCTTATGGATATTGGCACAATTACCGCCAATCTGGCAGGAATTCCCGGCATAAGTGTTCCCTGCGGATTTGACAGCAAAGGGCTTCCTGTGGGGCTTCAGCTTCTCGGTCCTGCATTGTCAGAAGAAACTCTGCTGAGATCTGCATACAACTTTGAGCAGGCAACAGATTTCCACGCCAAGCATCCTGAGATATAAGATTGAAAATTACATAATTAACATTAGTTGGCTATTTCGGTTCGATTCAGTTTAAAGTTTTTTTAATGTTTAATAAATAAACTTACTATAGAAATTATAATAGCAAGACCAGATAAACCGACTGCTATATATGAATTTATTCTGGATTCATAAAATTCTACAACACAAAGATAAGTCTTTGCTAAATCTATAAAAGCAGAAAAATGACCACTTTTATCTTCTTGGCTTATACGCGCTACTACATCAATAGGTATTTCATTATTATAAAGTTTTTTTAAAAAATCTGCTGTACCGCTTTTACCTATTTTTTCGAAAGTTTCCGAATATTCTTCATAGTTTTTAGACTTTGCTTTTGGAAAAAATTTTTTACACATAATTGTTTACCTTATAACTTAAACATTCTAATTATAATAAAAAATAAATAAAAATTATCAGACTTAATACTTTAACTAAAAATGCCCGTTGCGAAGGTTTCGTAATATTTCACCCTGCGTACCGAAGGCAAGCCCGTCTTGTTTGAGGGGCTTTGTCCCGAGTTACGGGCATTAAACAACTATATGCTTTAATCGTGAGCAGGGTAGAAATATAGAAACCGAAGTTTAGGGCAAGTTTTCTTTTGCTTCGTTTTCTTTGCAGTAAAGAAAATGAAGACGGGTTTGGGTTGTAGACCCATTAAAAATAAAAATACCCTTATGGATAGATTGCCACGTCAGCCCTGCTGGCTTCCTCGCAATGACAACAAAAATTATTCAATAATATCCTTAGCTTTCAGGACAGATTTTATCCTTTCTACGTCTGTGTATAAACTTTCAAGAATCGTAAACAAATCTTTTACAGATTCTTGAAAATCAAAACTTACGGTTTTAATCGCTTGTATTTCAACAGATTTTTTCATGACAAAATTTTCTCCATTTAAAACTATAATAGTTTAGTGATGTATTACTTCACAGATTTATTAAAATAATACATCTAAAATTTTTACTATGCAAGAGATTGAACAAAAATATCTTTATAATATCAGCAAAAATATTAAAAAATTCCGGGAAAACAAAGAATTTTCCCAGGAGTTTTTGGCTGAACAGGTTGAGTGTTCCAGAGAATTTATTAATAGGGTAGAAAATAGAAAAGAAGATGTAAGCTTAAAAATGCTGTTAAAAATTGCTTATTTTCTTGAAATTCAACCGCAAAAATTTTTTGACAATGTAGTATAAAATATAGAAAGCTTTATAGATTGTCACGTCAGCCCTGCGGGCTTCCTCGCAATGACAATAGGTTGGCTGATTTTATCAATACTGGACAGATTCTTCGGGCTAAAGCCCTCAGAATGACAATATGCTGAAAAAATTAATCTTTTCTAAGAATTCTCGCGCTTAAAGCTTCAATAAAATCATCAGAAATATGCGCATTATCAAAAAGTATGATTCCTGAAGACCCTTCTGACCTTACAGAAGCAATTTGACCGATTAAATCAGCAGGACTTCCGGCGGTAAAAGGCTCAAATAACCCTGATAATATACAAACATTATTGCCTGCAAGACTGCGGATTTCTCTTACGGAATTACCTGCCATATATTTATCGCTGCTCATTATCAGTGGGGTAAACGCATCAACATAACCCCTTTGCGCCCATACAGACCAATTTTGCAATTTTGTTGTTGCTGTATCCTGATGTCCGGGGAAGATTACTGTTGAAATCATTATATTTTTATCGCCTACTATTGAACGAAGCCTTGAAACAAAATCAGTTACTTTATCCTGCCTATAAGCAACCCATTTAGACATTAAAGGATCTGATAATTCAAGTTCTACAGGATCTTTTCCGTATTGAGCTTTGAATTCTGCTCTTGCAAAAGCTGTATAACCCCATGTTGTATCAAGATAACCCGAAAAATTTTGTGACAAGCTCTTTGGATATCTTATATAATCAATGTTTAAACCATCTACATTGTAATTAGTGGTTATTTCCGTAAGAAGCGCTGTCAAGAATTTTTGAACGTTAGGATTTGCAGGGTCAAGAAAATAACCGTTATGCTCACTTATAGAAGGCATAGGTTTATTGCTGTCGGCATTTTTTCTCTGGAAGTTAGCCCACTCGGGATAAACCGAAAGTGTATGTTTTGAATTTCTGGATATGTTTTCATTACCCACATAAAATGTCTGAAACCACACCTGAACCTTCATGTTTCTTTTATGAGCTTCATTTACCCATACCTGCAAAGGATCCCAACCTTCAAACTCCGGTCTTTGCTGTTTAATTCCGTAGGTAGCCATTGTTGAGCTCGGAAAAATTGTATAACCCTGATAATATGTTTCCAAAAATATATTATCTATACCTGTTCTTCTAAGCCTATCAAGTGTTTTTACTATTTCTGCCTGATTTTTTTCTATAGGTCTGAGCCATACGCCATGAAGCTCATTTTGAACAGCAGGAACCGCATAATAAAAAGACATGTCAGCCATCTTAAGTGCCATATTTGAAAGATCTCTGCCTGCTTCATACTGTGATTTGTCAAGTATATATCTGGCTTCATTATACTTTTGTATAGCCTGATTCAGATAATTCTCGGAAATTTTGGATTGATAACCGGGAAGTGTTCTTTTATAATCTACTATAACTTTTTTAGAATCGTTTATCCTTTGACCTGCTTTATATAAATAGCTTTCAGGAGTTATTGTACTTTCCAGCATCATAGTATTTTGATTAATTTTTACTATTGCGCCTTCCATTAATCTTTCATTTATCCATTTTTTTGCAGAACCATGACCGCTAACTATAAAACCGTTTTTAGGAATGTAGCAGTTTGAGCCGCAGAACCCAAAGACTTTATCTTCCAGAACAATAGCTTCTTTGCCAAATTCATTGGTATTTGTATATTCTCCAAAACCGGGAGTATAAATAACAAGCTGGTTATTCCCCCTAAAGCCCGGGTAATATGCCCCCAAAGGGTTTGTTTCGGGTGTAGGATTTATAGAATTTATTTTAATGCGTGATGTTTTTATGCATTGATTGCTTGCATTTTCGCGTAAAACCATAGCTTGTGCCAAAACAGGATTTGAAATTGTCCACAAAACAAGCAATGATGCTAAAAATATTATAAATAAGCTTAATTTTGCAATATTTTTCATTTTACTCCCCTATCACTCCTAAGTTTCTATATATGATATTAACCGCATATTGTTTTGTTTGGCAATACTTATATTAATTAGTCCGGTTATGTATTTTTTCTTGGCAAGAAAATAAAGTTTCCTTCATATATTCATGAATAAGTGAATTTGAAGCAATTATGTTTTTAATTTCAGGATTAAATTCTTCCGAATCAAAGTTGGTAACTTTTCCTCCTGCTTCTCGGACTATACAAGTTCCTGCCGTTACATCCCATGGCGCAAGATTTAACTCCCAGAATCCGTCAAGCCTTCCTGCTGCCACATAACAAAGATCAAGTGCTGCCGCGCCCGGTCTCCTTACTGCCTGAGATTTATAAACAAATTCCTGAAAATATACAAAGTTTTCTTCAAGAGTTTTTTCTTTTGAACAAGGAAACCCTGTTGCAAGCAATGATTTTTTAAGCTCTTCTATTTGACTTACTTCGATAGGTTCAGAATTAAGATAAGCACCGGTTCCTTCCGCTGCCCAGAAGAGTTCATTTTTGCATACATCGTAAACAACACCCATAAAAATTTTACCTTTTTTCACGAGCCCTATAGATACCGCAAAATGAGGGAAATTATGTGCAAAGTTGGTTGTGCCGTCTAAAGGATCAACCACCCATAAATATTCTGATTTATGCTCTCCATGAGTGCCTGACTCTTCTCCGAGAACATTATGATCGGGGAAATTTGCCTGAATTATCGATAAAATTTTTTTTTCAGATAAATTATCTGCATGTGTTACAAGATCAAATTCATTTGATTTATGAAAAATTTCTTTTTTCTTCCCAAAATAAGAAAGTTGTATTTCTCCCGCCTCATAAGCTGCTTCTTTTGCTACTTCCAGAAGCTTTTCAATATTTATCAAGGTTTTATTACTCCCTTTATATATTTAAAAAAATATAACAATTCCAACTTATTCTCAATAGGTCAAAGAACTCATTTTAACTTTTGCTAACAAAAAAGCCTCTTAATTTAAGAGGCTTTTTTGTTTATTAATTAAATTTCTTATGCAGAAACTTTTTCTTTAGCTAAATCAACGACTTTTTTGAAAGCGTCAGGGTCTTTTACAGCGATATCAGCAAGAATTTTTCTGTTTACGGTAACATTTGCTTTACCTAAAGCATTTATAAATCTGCTATAGCTTAAGCCATGCTGTCTAACTGCTGCATTGATTCTGGTAATCCAAAGACGTCTAAAACTTCTTTTTTTATTGCGGCGATCTCTGTATTGAAATTTAAGAGCTTTCATTACAGCCTGATTTGCTACAACAAACAATCTGCTTCTTGCGCCTTTAAAGCTTTTTGCCAATTTTAATATTTTTTTATGTCTTTTGCGAAGAACATTTCCCCGCTTTACCCTTGCCATATTTTATTACTCCTTGTTATATTTTTTTCGTTAATCACTCAATATTTATCTTGAATACTTCATATAAGGCAATTCAAGTTTAATTTTTTCAAGATTGGTCTCAGACACATCTGCAAATCCACCTAAACGATTTTTTCTTGCAGTAGCTTTATGACCGAGTAAGTGTTTTCTGCCGGCTTGTCTACGTAATATTTTTCCACTGCCGGTAACTTTATATCTTTTTGCTCCAGCTTTATGAGTTTTCATTTTAGGCATAATTATTTTCTCCATTAGTTTAGATTTTTTATATTATATTATGAAAAAAATCAAAATAAAATTAAATATATTTATTAAGAAGCTCCCACTGGTCCGATTATCATTACGGCATTTTTGCCTTCCATTGAAGCTTTCTTCTCCAGAATGTAATTTTCGTCCTGTAAATCCTCTGTTATCCGTTTTATCAAGTCAAAAGCAAGGTTTGTATGCTGAATTTCACGACCTTTCAACATTACCATGATCTTAACTTTATTTCCAGCATGCAGGAATTTTTTTATGTTCTTAACTTTAACGTCATAATCATGCGTATCAATCTTATAGCGCATTTTAACTTCTTTTAATTCAACTGTATGCTGTTTTTTTCTTGCATCTTTAGCACGTTTTTCTGATTCAAATTTATATTTGCCATAATCTAAAATCTTAGCGACAGGCGGATCTTGATCAGGACTAACTACAACAAGATCAAGGTCTTTTGCTATAGCCATGCTCAATGCTTCACTTGTTGCGATAACGCCGTGATTTACGCCTTCATCGTCAATTAATCTAACTTCTTTCGATTTTATTCTTTCATTTATCATAGGTACAGTCTTGACTGTACCTGTTGCTTTTACGTTGCTAATAACTATTCTCCTACGTTTGTAACCTTTTCATTTGTATTTATCTGCCGAAGGCGGGACTCGAACCCGCACGGGTCGCCCCACATGAACCTGAATCATGCGCGTATACCAATTTCACCACTTCGGCTTGATGTTCAGTTATAAATGGGAGGAGTTCATACCTGCATCGCTGCTGCCTTTGCGTCACAGTTTTGAGCTTACACTCCCGCTTCGCTAATGTTACTATAACAAAGGCAAAATGTAAATATATTTAGATTTCCCCAAAATTTCTAACGGCATGCTTTTTTAATAAATTATTTATTTATATGAAATTATTGCTAAAATAATATATAAAATTTATATTTATGATAAAATCATTTACAAATAAATTATCTATAAAATATCAAAAATTAAAATAAATTCATTATTTGAAAATTATAATTGCTTTTACCAGACAAATTAAGGGAATAAATTATGTTCACTAATAAATCATCGGAAGTTTTTTATAATAAAGGAATTATCCATTATGAAAATGGTGAATATGCTCTTGCAATAGATTTATTTAAACAAGCTATTGAAAAAAATTCATCAAACCCTCAATTTTATTACAATCTCGGTCTTGCTTATGTAAAAACAGAAGAATATGACTTAGCTATTACTAATTTTAAAGAAGCAATATCATTAAACCCAAAAGATGCTGATGCTTTGCAAAATTTAGGAATTGCTTATTATACAAAATCTCAATTTGAAGATGCTATTCAATCCTACAAAAAGGCTATTGAAATAAAACCCAATGATTATCAAATCCATGACAATATGGGTATATCTTATTTCTCAATGAATCTTTATAAAGATTCGATTGAATGCTTCAATAAAGCCTTTGAACTTAACAAAAAAGATTCCGGTGTGGCATCTAACCTTGCCTATGCTTATTATACAAATGAACAGTATGATTTAGCAAAAATAAATTTTATTCACGCAATTTCTTTAAACGATGAAGAAGAAGAAGCTTATTTCAATCTGGGAAATGTTTATTTAAAATTAAAAGAACTTAGTCTTGCTGAAGAAAATTATAAAAAGACTTTATCTATAAATCCTGAGCATGAAGGCGCTATAAAAGCTTTAAATGATCTTAATAAAAATGAACAAGAACCTTTGATTGAAGAAGAGCCTGAAACAATTTTAGAGGAAGAAATCCTCGCAGAAAAGCAGGAAAAGGTGGTTCTTCTTGAAGAACCTGAAAAAACATATGTAGCTTTAGAAGCTGAGGCTGGAGCATTTTTTCAAAAAGCTGTGAATTTCTTAAAAGAAAAAGAATTAGAATCGGCTGTTGAAGAGTTAAATAAAGCTTTATCCCTTAAAAGGGATCATCAAAATGCTCTTGAGCTACTTAATAAAACCAAATTATTGTTAAATGAAGCCGATAATTTATTTAAACAAGGGGTGCTACACTATTCAAGCAAAGACTATGCCAGCTCTATTGATTGTTTCAAAAAAGCATTGGATATAAAGCCAAACAGCATTCAAATAAAATCATCACTGGCTAAAACACAAATAAAACTATCGCTTACTAAAACAGCAGAAAACGCTTCACCTGATGATTCCGGTACGGCTCACTATACTGTATTTTCAAAAACCAAAGAACAAGAAAAATACAAAGTTGAAGTTGATACTCTTAAAAAAGCTATTGAAGAAAATCCCAAAGAACCCGAAAATCATTATAATTTAGGGGTGGTCTATATAAAACAAAAAGAATATCTACATGCCATAGATAGTCTTAAAACAACTTTATTACTTAAGCCTGAGCATAAAGAAGCTCAAGATGCCTTATATGATATAATTAAAATGATAAATACTGCCGATGAAGATTCTAAATACTATTATAAAATGGCTCTTATCTATATCGAAAAAAGAGAATACTATAAAGCTATTGATGAATTGAAAAAAATTCTTGCGCTTTCTCCTGATAATCTTGAAGCTAAAAATTTATTTTCTAAAATAATGATAATGATGAGTAACTCTAATAATCAAGAATCAGAAAATAATAATTTAGCTAACGAAATTGCCAGATATCAAAACATTATTGCTTCAAATCCTAACGATTTTGAGGCATATTATAACCTCGGCTTAATTTACTCGCAAAATAAAAATTATGATTTTGCAAAAGAACAATTTTTAAAAGTTCTTAAATTAAATTCAAATCATCAGAAAGCTCAAAGCTCTTTGTATGATTTAATAAAAACAATGAATGCATAAAAAAAGAGGGTGGACTGAAGTCCACCCTCTTTTTTGTTTATTAATCTTCTTCTTTATGATCTTTTTTGTTTAGTTCTATGATTTTTGCTGCCAGATGAGCAGGAACTTCTTCATAATGCGAGAATTCCATTACAAATACACCTGCACCGCTGGTCATTGAATTTAATACGGCAGCATATTGAAGCATTTCAGCCATCGGGATTTCTGCTTTAACAGTTTGTGTTTTGCCTTCCGCATCAATTCCAAGCATCCTTCCTCTTCTGCTGTTCAAATCACCCATAACATCCCCGATATTTTGTTCAGGGACTGTGATTTCAACGTGCATTATCGGTTCAAGCAGAATAGGATTTGCCTGTAAATAGCCTTTTTTGAAAGCCATTGAACCTGCTACTTTAAATGCCATTTCAGAAGAATCAACAGGGTGATAACTTCCATCATAAAGCACAACTTTAATATCTACAGCAGGACAGCCGGCAAGAACACCTTCATTCATAGCTTCTCTTATTCCGTTTTCTACGGCAGGAATATATTGTCTCGGGATTGATCCGCCAACAATATTATCCACAAATTCAAAGCCTTTGCCTTTTTCAAGCGGATGAAGTTCTATCCAGCAGTCTCCATATTGACCTTTTCCTCCGGATTGTTTTTTATATTTGCCCTGTACTTTTGTACTTCCTGAAATTGTTTCTTTATAAGGAATTTTAGGAGCTTCCAGCAGCACTTCCGTACCAAATTTTCTTTTTAATTTTTCAATTGTAACATCAACATGCACTTGTCCCATGCCGGATAAAATCATTTCTTTTGTCTGAGCATCCCTGGTTAAATGGATAGTAGGATCTTCTTCCATAAGTTTTTTCAAACCTGCATGAATTTTCTCCTCATCACCTTTATTTTTTGCTTTAATTGCAAAAGATATAACAGGAGCAGGCATTTTAACAGTCGGAATTGTTACAGCTTTTTTCTCATCACTGAAACTATCACCTGTTTGCGTTTCTTTTAACTTTGGAACAGCAATTATATCACCGGCTAAAGCCTGTGTAACCGCTTCATGTTTTTTGCCTACAAGGTGAAGAATCTGTCCGATTCTTTCTTTTGATTTTTTGGTAGCATTATAAATCACTGAATCCGGCGTTACTTTTCCTGAAAAGACTCTCATTATAGTAAGCTGACCTGCGTAAGGATCAATTACTGTTTTGAATACCAATGCAGCTAAAGGTTCTGTTGCTGACGGTTTAATTTGTATTTCAGAGCCATCCTGACTTAATGCTTTTATTTCGCCTCTCTCAACAGGAGAAGGCAAATAATTATTTATAAAATCAAGAGCTTGAACCACACCAATATTCTTTAAAGCTGATCCAAAAAGTACAGGAACTATTTGACACTTTGCAATACCTGCTTTAAGTGCTTTTTGTATTTCTTCAGAAGTTAATGTTTGACCTTCAAGATATTTTTCAAGAACTTCATCATCGCATTCCACGATTGATTCAAGAGATTGTTCTCTTAAAGAATCGGCGTCCGCTTTTAAATCAGCAGGAACATCTTGAACTGAAAACTTTCCGCTTTCATTTTGTTCAAAAATATAAGCTTTTTCTTCCAATAAATCCACAACACCTTTAAAAGATGTTTCTTCGCCTATCGGCATTTGAATTAAAACGGGTTTTGCGGGAAAAGATTTGTCAAGATTTGCAATTACAGCTTTATAATTGGAATGTTCTCTTTCAAGCTTGTTTATAAACACCGCCATCGGTAAATTTAATTCTTTTGCCTGTTTTATAAGTTTATCAGATTGGATTTTTACCCCATCTATACTATCAAGAACTATAAGTGCCGCATCAATTCCCTGCATGCAATTTTTTGAATCAGCGATATAATTAGCTGAACCGGGAGTATCGATAAGATTTATCAATTTATTTTTCCAGAAAAAATTTGCTATTGCTGAGCTTATTGTTGTTTTTCTTTTTATTTCTTCGGGTTCATTATCCATAAGGGAAGTTTCGTTATCGACTTTACCGAGTCTGGTATTCTGACCTGCATTAAACAAAATTGCATCGGCAAAAGAAGTTTTCCCTGTTCCTACATGTCCGATTAAACCAACGTTTCTGATTTCTGATGTTTCAGCCATAGATTACCCCCGTTTATTTATTTAAAGTAACTATAAGAAATAAATTGCAGATGAATAAAACATAGTTTAAAGAATTCAATCTTTATTGTAGCGAAAGCGTTTAAAAAATGGAAATAATGAACTTCCTTTTTTAACATTCATTAATATAATTTATATGAATTGAATATAAATTATATTAAAAAATAAAAATCATATTTTTACTAGTGTCTTTGAACATAAAAAATAATTTATAATTTTAATTGTATTAGCTCTTTATTTTATTAAAAGGAGAATTAAATGAATATACTCGGAATAATTCCAGCCAGAGGCGGCTCTAAAAGAACTCCAAGAAAAAATATAAAAATGATTGCAGGAAAACCGCTTATTGCACATACAATTGAAGCAGGATTAAAATCAAAACTTGTTAACAGAGTAGTTGTTTCAACGGAAGATGCAGAAATTGCACAGGTGGCATTAGCTTTTGGCGCAGAAGTAGTTGAAAGACCCCATGAATTAGCTGTTGATACTGCAAAAACTGCTCCCGTTATGCTTCATGTTGTTGAACAACTCGAACTTCAAGGATATATACCTGATATTGTTGTTTTAATACAGCCAACTTGTCCAACAAGAGATGAAAACCTAATTGATTCCGCACTTACACAATTATTAAACTCTGATAAAGATTCCATATTCGGTGGATTTATGATAAGTAAAAGCATGCCTAGATGGAAAAAGGGATTTGACGGTAAAAATGTTGCTCTTTATGATTATCATTTTAGACCAAGAACTCAAGAACCACATCTTATGGAAGATCTATATGCAGAAACCGGAGCTTTTTATGCCATAAGAATAGATGCTTTCAAAAAAACAAGGGATTTTCTTGGTGAAGATGTTGATATTTTTGAAATGGAACGTTCTGTAGATATTGATACGCCCGAAGATTTTGCCCGAGCAGAAAAAATATTGCTTGAAAAAGCAGCATCCGTGCTTTAAATAATTTATAAAAAAGCAATAATTTTTTCTTTTGGTTTTTATTCATTTGTAAATATTTTTAGTAAAACTAAATAAATTTTTTTGATTTTATATTTAAATATAAAAAAATTATTATTTTGAGGAATATAAAAGAATTTGTCTTTATGTATTATATAAAGGACAATATAATTAACATCTTTATTGAAAATATTACTGTAAAGAGAGATGCAACTTGAGAGAACAATTGGATAAATGCAAACATCAATAAAAAGAAACGGGAAAAATAAAACAAAATTAAACCCTCCAAAGCAGCTTTCTGCTCTTTTCGACGAAAAAGCTCAATCTTTAGCGGATTTATGGAAATTATATTCTGTAGAATATGCTGATATCAAAGCGATTATAGATAAATATTCCGGTTATGAATTTACTTATAAAGAATTTTATGAAAAAATCAAACTTTTATCTTGCGGATTACAATCATTAGGACTAAAAAAAGGGGAACATGTTTCTCTTTTCTCCGAAAATAGCTCTAAATGGCTTCTTGCTGATCAGGCTATTTTATTTGCCGGTGCTGTCAATGCAGTAAGAGGTTCTGCCGCACCTGATGACGAGCTTGGCTATATCTTAAGCCATAGCGACAGCGTAGGTTTAATCACTGATAATCTTTCCGTAATTTTAAGATTAAAAAAAAATCTAAAAAATTCCGAATTAAAATTTATTATCTGCCTTTCAGATGAAGAAATTCAAGATTCCATAAAAGAAGAGCTTCCTGTTTATAAACTTGATGAAATAATTGAATTAGGAAAAAGCTTTCCATATGAGCCGGTTGAAATTAAAAAAGAAGATCTGGCTACAATTATTTATACTTCCGGCACAACCGGCAGTCCTAAAGGCGTAATGTTAACGCATGGAAATCTTGTATCACAGGTAAAAACCGTTAAAAACCGTATATTTGTTAATAAAAACGAATTGGCTCTTTCTGTTTTGCCTACTTGGCACGCTTATGAAAGAATTGGAGAGTATTTTATCCTTTCTTGCGGCTGCACTATTGCTTATACAAACCTGATTAACCTCAAAAACGATATAAAAGAGTTTAAACCGGATATTTTTATTTCTGTACCAAGAATATGGGAAGCTTTTTATAACGGAGTTCACTCGGGAATAGAAAAGCAGGATTTAAACAAGAAAAATTTTATCCAAAACTGCCTGAAAATAAGCGAAATATATATTAAATCCAAAAGAATAGCCGAAAATAGAGATATTTTAAACATTAATCCTTCTTTCATACATAAACTAAAAACCGCTTCTGTTGCTGCTTTGCTTCATCCTATTCATAAATTTGCCGATAAATCGATTTATTCTAAGGTCCGACTTGCCTTCGGAGGAAATTTAAGACAGGGAATAACAGGCGGAGGCGCAATAGCAAGACATCTGGATAATTTTTATGAAATAATTGGCGTAAACATTATAAACGGCTATGGTTTAACAGAAACAAGCCCTATTTTAACGGCAAATTCGCTGGAAGAAAATTTAAGAGGCTCTGTAGGAAAACCTATTGATGAAACAGAATTAAAAATCGTTGATCCCGAAACATTTATCCCGCTAAGAAAACACAAGACAGGTCTTGTAATGGCAAGAGGTCCGCAAATAATGCGCGGATATTACAAAAATCCTGAAGAAACCGATAAAATTTTATCTGAGGACGGCTGGATAAACACAGGCGACCTTGGTTGGATTACCCAAAACGGTGAACTTGTACTTACAGGAAGAGCTAAAGACATCATTGTCCTATCCAACGGGGAAAATATAGAACCTCAAACCATAGAAGATGCCTGTCTTAAGAGTCCTTTTATCGACCAGATTATGCTGGTCGGACAAGATCAGGCTTCTTTAGGCGCTTTAGTAATTCCTAATGAAGAATCAATAAAATTATGGTTTGAAAACCATAATATAAAGTGTCATGACTTTTCTGAAATCACGAAAAAGCCCGAAGTTCAAAAGCTTTTAAAAAAAGTATTGACTGAATGCGTTAAATCAAGACCGCATTATCGACCTTTTGAAAAAATACAGTATTTCAAAATACTCAATGAACCATTTACGATTGAAAACGGTTTAATGACGCAAACAATGAAGCTTCGCAAAAATGAAATCCAGAAGCGTTACGAAGCTTTGATTCAAGAAATGTTCGAATAAAATCAATACACTTTTTCTAAAAATTCAAGAATAGGCTTGTCTTGCCAGCCGTAATCGCAATGTTTCCCGACTTTCGAAAAATAAGTCTGCGCGTCAGGTTTTAATTTAGCCAGTCTTTTTCCCATTTCAACAGGAATCATTTCATCGTTAACCGCATGAATAATAAGCATTGGTGATTTAATTTTTGCAATTTTATCTTTAGAAGCAAATTTTTGAGTTAGCTTTAGATTTTTAAAAAGAGAATCCCTCACAAAAAGATGCACAGGATTAGCATTTCTTTTATGTAAAATCCTGTAATTCTTCATATCTTCAGCACTGGTAAAAGCTCCTTCAGCAATCACACCCTTAAATTTCTTTTTCGATGCCTCATTAATAGCAACAGCAGAACCTAAAGAATGTCCCCATAAAACTATTTTATCATTAGGGATTTTATATTTAGTATTTAAATAAGTGATAAACGAGTCCAAATCTTTATAAAGACCTTGTTCGTCAGGCTCCCCGCTGCTTTTCCCAAACCCTCTGTAATCTAATGCAAATACTTCATAATCTGCTTTGGCAAGGAATTTTATTTTGTCCTGATTGTCATTGCGAGTCATGTTTGCTTCATTACCGTGACAAAAAATAACTATAGGAGATTTTTTATCGCCTTTTATCCTGATATAAGTAATTTTTATACCGTCTTTTGATATAAAACTTCCTTCCTCCGCTTTTGAAGCAAGGGGTGGAATTAATTTAAAAGTTACGCTTGATGGCTTATAAACTATTTTTTTCTCTATCAGGCTTGTATCAATTGATTTATGTATATTAAAAGTCCATACTCCCATCAAAAATAATATTACGAGAATTATATACGAAATTTTTCTGATCATTATTGAATCCTCCCGACTAATAAAGGGTCTTTAAAGCTTTAAAAATAATTTCTTTGTCTACATCATTGAAGACATCAACTTCTGATTCTCCTGTTGATAATACAAATCTGATTTTTCCCGATAAAACTTTTTTATCACCAAGCATAGCTTCATAAAGCGCTTCAGGATTTATTGATTTATTGATTTTATAATCCATTCCATACAAATCAAGGAGTTCGAGGCAGGTTTTATAATAATTTTCATCTATAAGTTTTCTTGCTTTTGATATAAACAAAGTACCTTTCATCCCTATTGCTATTGCCTGACCATGATTTATGTTTTCATAATTTGAGCATTTTTCTATTGCATGCCCTATTGTATGTCCAAAATTAAGAATTGCTCTTAATCCCGCTTCTTTTTCATCTTTGTTTACGACAGCAGCTTTTAATTCACAGCAATATTTTACAAGTTCCTGAAGGGTATTGGTATTAAGAGCAAAAATCGCTTCTTTATTTTGCTTCAAATATTCAATAAGACTTATATTCAAACCATTTAACCCACATGACTTTTCAATCATGCCATATTTAAGCACTTCAGCCAAGCCCACTTTAAGCTCTTCAACAGATAAAGTTTTTAAAGTTGAAATATCAGTCAAAACAAATTTTGGCTGATAAAAACTGCCTATAAGGTTTTTTCCAAGCTTGTTATTAATTGCGACTTTGCCTCCGACCGAAGAATCAACCTGAGAGAGCAAAGTTGTAGGAATTTGACCAAAATCAATTCCTCTTAGGTAAGTAGAAGCGGCAAAACCTGTAACATCTCCTATCACACCCCCACCTAGAGCGACTATAACATCTTTTCTTTCAAGCTTAAACTCGATAGCTTTTTGCCAGATAGTCTCAAGTGAGTGAATATTCTTGTGTTTTTCACCATCTTCAAGAATAACAAAGTCAATTTCAAAACCTTCTTTGAGCAAAGATGCTTTTATTTTTTTGCCATAAAGAGGATGGACGGTTTTATTTGTAACTATAAGAAGTTTTTTAGCTTTTGTATAATTTTTAACAGGTTCCCCGACTTTATCCAGAATATTTTCCCCAATAATAATCGGGTAAAAATATCCCAGTTGTTGAGGAATTTCGACTTTTACCGTTTGAATTTTATCTTCAGTCATATTTTCCAATTTTTTAGTTCCTTTTTGTGATTCTGAGCAGGGAACCCTTTTTTTGATTAAATATCAAAAAAGAAGGGGGGAGAATCTATCCTTTTGCCTAATCTCATCGTTTGACAGATTCTTCGGGGATAAAGCCCTCAGAATGACATGTGCAAAAACAGTAGACTCTGTGAATATTATAAAACAATCAAAAATTTATAACTTTACTCTTCTCAATCTCAGGCTGTTAGTAACAACAGAAACCGAACTCAAGCTCATCGCAAGAGCTGCAAACATAGGGCTCAAAAGTATCCCGAAGAACGGATACAAAACTCCTGCTGCTATCGGGATTCCAAGAGTATTATAAATAAAGGCAAAGAATAAATTTTGTTTTATCGTTGAAGTCGTAGCCTTTGAAAGCTTTATGGCTTTTGTAAGCTTGGTTAAATTCCCCTGCATAAGAGTTATATCGGAAGATTCTATGGCAATATCCGTTCCTGTTCCCATAGCAATCCCCACATCAGCCTGAACTAAAGCAGGCGCATCATTTATGCCATCACCTGCCATTATTACTGTTTTTCCCGTATTTTGTACTTTTTTAACCACTTTAGCCTTATCCTGAGGCATTATATTTGCTACAAAACTTGTTATTCCAACCTGAGAAGATATATTTTGGGCAGTTTTTCTGTTATCACCCGTTAACATTATTATGTCAAAATTTAAGTCCTCAAGTTCTTTTACAGCTTTTTTAGAATCAGGTTTTATAGCATCAGCAACAGCGATAAGTCCTTTTATTTCATTGTTTATAGCAACAAAAACAACTGTCTTCGCTTCATCAAAAAGTTTTTCGGCTTTTTCCGCATATTTTTCAATAGAAATTTTATTCTCTTCGACAAATTCTTTATTTCCTGCCAAGACAGTCTTTTCATTAACTACTGCCTTTGTCCCACGTCCTGAAAAAGACTGAAAATCCTGAGGATAAGATAATATAATATCTTTGTCATTTACATTCTCCACTATAGCGTGAGCTATTGGATGTTCAGAAAGTTTTTCCAGTGAGGCCGAATAATACAGAAACTCATTCAAATCCATATCTGTAAATATATCTGTAACTTCCGGCTTTCCTTTTGTTATGGTTCCTGTTTTATCAAGGATTATAGTGTCAGCTTTATACAGAATTTCAAGAGCTGCCGCATTTTTTATTAAGATTCCATTCTCCGCACCTAAGCCGGTTCCGACCATAATGGCAGTAGGTGTGGCAAGTCCTAACGCGCATGGACAAGCAATAATCAGAACGGAAACAAAATTTATAACCGCATAAGAAAGTCTTGTTTCAGCAGGAGCAAATATTATCCATACTAAAAAAGTTAAAACAGCAATAATCATAACAGCTGTAACAAAATATCCGCTGATTAAATCCGCAAATCTTTGGATAGGTGCTTTTGTATTTTGTGCTTCTTGCACCATTCTTATTATTTGCTGTAATACAGTATTGCTTCCCACTCTGATAACTCTATATCTAAAACTTCCGCTAAGATTTAAAGTGCCTCCCACAACTTCATCACCTGTTTTTTTAGTTGCGGGCATGCTTTCTCCTGTTATCATGGATTCATCAATACTGGAAGTTCCTTCAATAATAACTCCATCTATAGGTATTTTTTCTCCCGGTCTTACTATGACAGTATCTTCTACTTTCAAGTCATCGATAGAAATTTCTTTTTCAATACCATCTTGAATAATTCTGGCGGTTTTAGGCTGTAAACCTATTAATTTTTTCATCGCAAGAAAGGTTCTGCTTCTTGCTCCAGCCTCAAGCATCCTTCCAAAAAGGATTAAAGTGATAATAACATCCGCCACTTCATAATAAACATGGGGCTTTTGACCTGAAATTTCAAAGACATGAGGCATAAATGTTGAAACAACGCTAAAAATAAAAGCAGAACCCGTTCCAACAGCTATTAAAGTATCCATATTTGCCGAAAAATATTTTAGAGCCTTAAAAGCTCTTATATAAAACTGTTTCCCTGCCCAAAAAATAACAGGCAAGGACAAGAAAAAAAGTATCAGGTTTTTATAAGGCAAATGCATTATAAACATACTTATTATAAGGACAGGAACAGTAAAAACAGTGCTAATTATAAGGTTGAATTGTAATTCTTTAAACTCTTTTTCTTCTAAATCCTTAGTTTCTGAGACTTCTGTGATTTCTTTCGGAGTATATCCTTTATCCAAAATTATTTTTTTAATATTTTCCTGTGAAATCAGATTGGAATCGTATGTCACAAAAAGCTTTTTAATAGCAAAATTGACATTGGCTTGCTGAACCCCTTTATGTTTTGCTAGTTCAGTTTCAATTCCTGCAGCACAGCCTGCACAATGCATTCCTTCAATATATATTTCAAATGTTTTAATATCCATAATATGCAATATCCTTTTTATGAAATTACAAAAAGAATACTACACATTCAAAAAATATAAACTGCACACTTATCTTAAATTATAAATTTTCTTATAATTCCAGTAACTTTTATAAACTTTTTTCACGTATATATTTGTTTCTTCGTAAGGAATATCTTCTATGAATTCATCTATATCCATGCCCTGCTTTGCATTTAGCCATCTTTCAACAGCACCGGGACCTCCATTATAAGCAGCTACGGCAAAAACCATATTGTTATGTAAAGAACCTTTTACATGGTTTAAATAAGCTGTACCAAGCTTTATATTTACATCAGGATCAAATAATTGTACACCGCTATAGTTTCCAAGACCTTTCCATCTTGCTATATCTTTTGCAGTTCCCGGTAAAATCTGCATAAGTCCTCGTGCATTAGAATAACTAAGAGCAAAAGTATTAAAATAACTTTCTTCCTTCATTAAAGAAAGAACTATAACAGGATCAAGTTTATTTAATTCTGAATTGTAATTTATATTTTCAGGATAATAAACAGGATAAATCAGCTTCCATTTGGGGTCATTACTGTCAGGTTTTTCTAAAAGCTTATCCATTTTGTTTCTTGCAATAACTATTGATTTGGAAATAATACCGTTTTGAAAATTTATCCAGCTTTCAAAAAACGCATCATCTTTCAGAAAGGCTGAAACAGTTTCATAATCCCCGACATTTATTAATTCCATTGACTGTTTGCCATATAAACGAGTTATTTCTCCGTTGGAATATGGCAATTTAACTTCAATCTGATCTTCGGGAATTCTATTGTATGAATTCGTTTTCCATCCCGGATCAACCCCTGTTTTTAAAGCGGTAATTCTTCCATCAGACCTGAAAGCATAATAACTGTCAGGATATTTAGAAAGAACTGTTTTATAATAATAATATGCTTTAGATTTATCGCCTCTTTTTTCGTATATTTTTCCCATCCAGAAATGAATTGAGGGAGAAGCTTTGGAGTTTTCGTACTTTGCTATATGATTTTCGCCCAATTTTATTGCTAATTTATAATTATCTTTTTTATTAAGATAATTATCCCAAAAAACATTCCATAACGCTTCTGAAGCAAAGTTTCCTTTTGGATACTTGCTTACTATTTCCCAATAATATTTAAGAGCCTTGCTTTTTGGCATCAGCTGGGCTTTATGAAACAATGCAAAATCTCTTGCGGTTCCTGCAAAACCCAAAATTTCATCCCAACTTTTATCTATTCCTTTAGGATTTAATGAAACATAAGCCTGCATTGCTTGTTCAAAATTTTCTTTTTTTTCACAGGCGGATGAAGATTTTTTTAAACCTTCTTTATAGAAATAAAGTGCTCTATTCCTGTCGCCAAGTGCTTCATGGTTTTTTGCAAGGTAGTACCAGCTGTATTTTAGAGGAACTTGTTTTAGGTAAAAAAGCGATTTTGAATAATTTTCAGCATTATAAAGAGCTATAGCTATTTCTTTTATCTGTTTTAATGAATATTTACAGGGTAATTGCTTCAATCCTGCATAGCAATCCATGGCAAATCGTCCCGAAGGTGCCAATTCTATATACTTTAACCAGTATTGCGCAGCTGCTTTTTTGTCTTTGTCTTTTGTTGCCTGCCCCAGATAATAATAACTTCCAATAGCAAAGTCTGTTTGAGGATAATTTTTTATTGTTTGAAGGAATTGGCTTTCTGCTTCGGAATAACTTTGGGTTCTTATATAAGCCTGACCAAGATTATAACTTGCTTGAGGAGCAAGAGGACTATCGGAATAATCTGATAATAATTTTTTAAATTTTAAAATTGCTGTTTTTTCATCCTGAAGCTCTGCCGCACATTTTGCCTGATAAAACAATACAGCATCATAAGCAGGATAACCGGAAGAAATTTTAGCGTAAGTATAAAAAGCATCTTTGAATTCGCCGTTTTTTTGATATTCTCTTGCAGTTCTGTAAAGGCTTCTTGATTTTTCAATATTCTGAAAATCAAAAAAACCGGGGTTTTTAACTACTGTAAAAAACAATAAACCCAATCCCACTATAAAAAATAAAACATGTGATTTTAATATATTTTTCATAAAAACTCAAAATAATTTAAAGACCATATTAGTTTAGTATAAATTAATCTTATCTTCTACTTCAACCGAAACAGGAGAATTTTTCTTTATATAATCAATTATTGCATTTTGAACAAATATACTTGTTTTTTTTACATTTTTTGCATTATTAAACTGAGAATAACAATTTCCGCCGTTAAATATAAAATCATTCATTGCAATTTTATAATATTTATCATTTTCCAGAGGTTTTCCATTAATTTTAATATTTGAAACCTTATTTCCTTCTTTTATTATTTTTAAGCCGTCTTCTGAAAGAACTTGAGGGGGTTCTTTTACATTCACATCATATTTCAACCCTAAAGATTGAAGTAGCCCTGCATTTGATTCGGGAAAGTAGCGAGAACTGGTTTCCAGAACAGATTTAATATCACTACCTTTAACATCTGCAACAACTATTAAATTTTCAAAAGGATAAACTTCAAATACATCTGCCAGTGTTATGGTGCCTGCTTTCCATGGTTTTTTGCTTCTTATACCGCCCCCATTAATTATAACTATTTCAGCTTCAGGGCATTTTTCTTTTATTGCCTGATTTATGAGCGCACCATATTTATTAAGTTGTTTCCTTGTGCTCGGTTCGCCCTCAAAAGAAACTTTTATTTCACCAATTTTTTGATTCGACTGTAAATAAATTTTTTGATAAAGCTTTGCTATTTTTCTTTCAAAATAACTATCTTTATCCGTTCCGTCAACCAGAATCGAATCATAATTATATTTTTCAATATTTTTATTTTCAAAATTCAGGTCTAAACTTCCGATATTTATCCCAAATTCACCGTCTTGCACTATTAATGTGAAGGAGTTTAAATCTTCCAAACCTGGCTTTTCATGAAAGCCGTTTTTCAGATTTTCACTCCCGCTCCGCAACGTTGAAGTTTTGCCATGGAAAACCTGATAAGGCTTTTTTAAGAATGTATGACTGTGTCCCCCAACTATAACATCTACTTCGGGAACAGCTTTTGCAACCTTTATATCTTCTTCAAATCCGGAATGAGAAAGAACAACGATTAAATCAACTTTTGAATTAACTTCTTTTACTATATTTTTTGTGGTTTCAATAGAATCTAAAACCTCTATATTACGGGAATTACTGACAAGTGTTTTTAGATCATTAGCTATAATCCCTATAACTGCTACTTTAAATCCGTTATAATCTTTTATAATATAAGGTTTTACTTTCTTTTGAAGCTCAGAATTATTTAAAAACCTGATGTTTGCGCATAAAAAAGGGAACTTTGCCGATCCAACCATTTTTTCTATACCGGAAATCCCTTTGTCAAATTCGTGGTTTCCTAATTCTGCGGCATCATAACCCACTTCAGACATAAGTTTCATATCGGGGATACCGTCAAAAAACTTAAAAAACAAAGTTCCCTGAGCAATATCACCTGCATCAAGTACTAAAACATTTTTATTTTGAGATTTAATTTTTTTAATCAGTTTTGCCCGTGCCGCAAATCCGCCAACATCCTGTTTGTTATCATAATCCACAGGCTTAAGACGACCATGAACATCATTTGTATGAATAATTGTAAGGTTATGCGCTTCTTGAGCAAGAGAATAACTTATATTACCGCAAAAAACAGCTAAAAAACTAAAAATAATTATTAAAAATCTTTTATAATTCATAGATTAACCCTTTTTATTTTTATCACACATCTCCAACCCCCTAACTATAATGATATTGTCATTCTGAGGGCTTTAGTCCGAAGAATCTAGCCAGTAAACATTTATAAGCTAGAGTACCATAATAGAGAGATCTCCCCCCTTCTTTTTTGATTAAATATCAAAAAAGCGGGTTCCCAGCTTTGCTCAGAATGACACCAGAGCAATTAATTAAATTATAGAAGGTTAAGCTTCATCAAGACAACTTAAAAAAAGGAAATGTTAAGCTTGAATTTAATCTTTTACATGATATAAAACTATTACTAAGGCGAAGCGGTTATTTTTACCAGTTAGCTTTAAATCTCTCGGATTGGAAGTGACCTTAAACTGATTTCTACATTAAAAGATATAAAATTAGCCCAGCATGCCGGTTTTTGTTATGGCGTCCAAAGGGCAGTAGACTTATCAATAAAAATAAAAAAAGATAATCCTGATGTACCTGTCTATATTTTAGGACAATTAATTCATAACAATCAGGTAATTGAAGATCTTAACAGGCTTGGTGTTCAAACAATCAGTGAAATACCTGAAAAAATTGACGGAATTTGTATTATAAGAACTCATGGTGTAACCCCTCAAACTATTCAAACTCTTGAATCGAAAGGTTGCAAGATTATTGATGCTACTTGTCCTGACGTAAAAAGAGTTCAAGATAAAGCAAAAGATCTTGCAAAAGACGGTTACCGTGTAATCATAATAGGAAAAGCCGACCACCCTGAAGTTATAGCCATTAAAGCCCATGCGGACTTATATTCGGAACGCGAAGCACTGGTTATTTCTTCAAAAGAAGAAGCTGAAAAATTTTTACCGGAAGTCAAAGAATCTAAAAAAATCGGGGTTGTTATACAGACAACACAGCTTATAGAAAATTTCAAAGAAATTTTACCGATTATTGCCGAGTATTCTAAAGAATTAAAAGTTTATAACACAATATGTTCAGCGACTTTTAAAAGACAACAGTCTGCAAAAGCACTTGCAAGAGAAGTTGAGCTTATGATAGTAGTCGGCAGCAAATCCAGCGCCAACACAACACACCTTGCCGAAATTATTAAACCCATAAAAGAAACCATACTTATAGAAACAAGTGAAGAACTTGAAAACTACAAAGACATTATTAATAAAACACAAAAAATTGGGGTTACAGCAGGAGCTTCCACCCCGGAATATGTAATAACAGAGGTAATTAAAAGAATAGGAGAATTAAATTAGTGGTAGAAGCAGTTAAAGAAAAACAAACGGAAGTGTTAATCAGTGAATTCGAAAGACTATTAAATCAATCATTTGATTATAATTTTAAAGTAGCTGATGTTGTTAAGGGTACAATTATAAAAGTTGACAAAGGCGGTATTTTTGTTGATATAGGAAGTAAAACAGAAGCTTTTCTTCCCCTTAAAGAACTTTCAAACGTTCCTTTTTCAAGCCCTGAAGATATTGTTTCAGTGGGTGACGAGAAAGAATTTTATATTGTAAAAGAAGAAAATGAAGAAGGTCAGATAATGGTCTCTTTAAGAAGAGTTCATTATGCTAAAAATTGGGATAAACTTAATGAATTCCGTCAAAATGAAGAAACAATAACCGCTAAGGTTATTTCTCTTGTCAAAGGCGGCGTAATTGTTGAAGTTCAGGAATTAAGAGGCTTCATTCCTGCCAGCCAGTTAAGAACAGGTACTCCCCACGAAGGTCTTGTGAATCAAGAATTACAGGTTAAAATTCTTGAATCTGATG
>Ga0209000_1000664_pt1 | contig 29194 bp, 26 predicted proteins | sample RifGroD2_FD_183998 | JGI IMG/M metagenome (GOLD analysis project Ga0209000, IMG submission 183998) | Groundwater microbial communities from Rifle, Colorado, USA - Groundwater D2 (SPAdes) (version 2) | ecosystem: Environmental > Aquatic > Deep subsurface > Groundwater | place: Rifle, Colorado... | reverse complement strand
TTAAGCCTGTGCGTTACCGCGAGTGTTCATTCTTTTACAGTCCCCAAGGCTAAGTACGGGTGTACCGACTCGCACTTTCCCGATTGGATTTCCACCAATTGTACAATAACAACTTATCAGTACGCACGTTCAAGTAATGTAAACCCTTTTTTTGTATTTCTTTTTGTATCGTGCATGTCTTTCATAACAAACCTCCATTATATACATCATTTGTATTGGCTATTTAGTGCTAGGATATTTTTTGGTGTTGTATATGTATGAGAGTGCTTTAAGAAAATTGCCACAAATATGCGGTTTTACCCCTATACCTATACCTATACCTAAACCTATTTTAACAATTTTAACAATTTTCTATCTTTTTTGCAATAGATTTTGAAAAGAAAATATGAGTTTTGGTTACTGTTCAGGTGTGGCACCCTCAAAAAGGGTGGTTTTTTCGAGGCCACTGAAAAACTTATAGTTTTTCAAAACCTCTTATAATAAGAATTAAAAAATACGACTTAAATTTCAACTTTGAAATTTTGAGTCGTATTTTCTATAAATCAAGTTCGATTTTACCCCCATTTTACCCTAGCAAGGTCAGGATTCTCTTTATATTTACTGCAAATATTGTCATGGCTCCTTGGAGCTCCATGCCAACAAGACCCGAGGACTCCGCAACATCATACCCGTGTCGATTCTTTAGTTCACTATTTTTAGCTTCTATTTTATATCGCTCTTTTGATTTCTCTTTAAAATAGTCGCTTTCTTGAAATTCCATCTGTTCTCTGTGTACGTCAGATTTAAGACTTATAGAGTATGTTTTACTATTTGCACCTTCTTTGTAACAGCCTTCTTTATATTGACACCACTTGCATTTGTCTATATCAAAGTAATAGGTATCTACTCTATTAGTTGCTACCCCTTTTTTTCCTTGTCTCCATTTCTTTATTGCCATATGACCTGCCTTACACACATACATTTCTGCATCTTTGTTGAAGTCAAATTCATCTTCTCTTTTTCTAAAACCTTGCGTAACTGATGGATTTAGTTTTGCTACTAATTTTATCTCATTTGCCTTTGTATATTCAATATTTCCTTTTTCTGAGTATGCGGCATCCCCTATAACTGTTTCGATTTTCATTCCAGCTTCTGTACTTTTTACTATTAAGTCTTCTAGTTGTTTTCCATCATTTTTTTCACCAGTAGTAATTGTTGCTGCTGTAATTATTCTTTCTTCTGTCATAGCGATGTGCGTTTTGTAACCAAAAAAAGAGGTGTCAGCAGTCTTATGACCAATCTTTGCATCTTCGTCTTTCGCAATTTGTAAATGTTCAATGTCATCATTCAATACTTCTTTTAGTAGATTTAATTTTTCTTTTACTTTAGGGTATTCGCAAATACTTTCTTCTTTTTCAATAACAGCTATCAATTTTTCAGAATAGGCTATTTCATCCTCTAATACGTTTGTTGTTGTTTTAGCGGGGAACTTGCTCCTCATACCTTCATTGATATCATACACTGATTTTCTTAGTTTTTTAGAGAGGTCCATTAGTATCTCTTTGGGAGACTTTTGATTGTATCTTGCTCCTGTATGAGTTGCGTCTACAATGATTGATCTGCTTTTTATAATCCCTTTCTCTAATGCGATATTTACTGTTTTGCCGATTAACATATCTAGAAGATTCATATCTTTTAATCTCAGTTTTCTAAACTTAGTTAAAGAGCTTGATTCAATTACTTCATCCTCTGGTGCTATCTCTAAGAAATATTTGAATGACATGTCATATTTTGAACGTTCTACAACATCAACGTCTGATAATTCAAAAATAACTTTTAACAGCAAGTATTTAAACATTCGAATTGGATTGATTGCATTTCTACCGTTATCAAGACAGTATTTATCTTGTAGTTCGTTATAAACAAAAGAAAAATCAATGAGTCCATTAATTTTTCTTAGCATGTTGTCTTTAGGAACAACGATGTCATAAATTTTTATATACGGGCTTAAAATCATAGTTTGTTGTTGTTGAATCATAGTATCCTCCGTCATAATTTGATACTATAATTATACCATAAACCCTACTATAAATCACGTATTTATTAATATTTTAGCAACAAAAAATCGTAGAAATTTATCATTCTACGATTTTTTGCCTGAGGATACTTTTTCAGTGGCCTCCTTTTTTCTCACCCTTTTTGTAAACTTATTTTCTTACCACTAAATACATCTTGAATTCCTTTGAATATATTTAGTCCGTTTTTTAGAAACGTTGAGATAAAACTTCTAATTTGCAGATAATACTCAGCTTCCGTTTCGCTTCTGAAAATCCCTACATTAAGTTTTCTTTTTACAGGTCTAATGAACACCCATTTCTTTTGACCATGTATGTTTAGTGAATACGTCTACACCTATTAAGTATCTTAAAACATGAGAATTACACTCACCATGACCACAATAAGTGAATATTCTAGTTCTAAACCCTTTCCCATTTGCTTTCTTATAAAACTTATATTGTCTTTGAGTAGAGAAATGATTTACAAATGGAATACCCTTATAAGAAAGAGAAAACAGGAGTTTATTCAACTAAATTGAATAAACTCCTGTTTTATTTTATAATATTAGTCTCTCGTTAAGTCAATTGGTTTTACCTCTTCAACAGTACCCTCCATTAAAAGCCTAACGGTTACTAGTCCTCTTTCCTTATCAACATCTTGAATCTCTACCATCCGAGGTCCATAATACACCCCTACACTCTCATCGGAATTAACGATCCTTATTATCTCATCTATATGCATTTTATCACCCTAACCATATTATTAGCATTTAAAAAAATTATATACTATTCTTATACAGGGTGCATCTCCTTTATTTTCATCTGTTGTCATTGGATTCTTGAGTTATCATGCTTGATCCCATTTACTTATTTCACTTATATATGCTAACGTCTCGTATCCCAAAGCCCATATGCTTATTCCCTGTAAATTGTAGTCGTTTACAATGTCTAGTTTTGATGTTATACTCTTCTCATTCTCAAACCAAACCTCATGTTTTATTTCGTTTGCATCAGTATATTCATAATATGATGATTGTGATGCAGCATCAAAGTTTACAGTTGCTCCGTATTTTGTAGCTATCCCATATGCCTTGCTTATAGTATATGATTTAGTTCCATTCGATGACCAGTCATATCCGTATGCAGCTAGCCCTAAAAGTATCTTTTCTTCTGGCAACACACTTGTTGCGTATTTAACAACATTTTGTACCCAACTTATAGAAGCAATTGAGCCTGGTGTGCCTTGTGGGTAATGTTCATCATATGTCATTAACACAAATTGGTCTGCATATGGGGCAAGTGCTTTATAATCAAATGCTCCCTCCCATGCTCCTGTTTTATTATCATAAGTTTTGGCTGGCAATGCTATCGCTACCCTATATCCTTTAGGTTGCAACTCTTTATATAATTCTTCCATGAATTTAGTCATGTATTGTCTATCGGTTGGGTACACATGTTCTATGTCTATACATACTCCCGAATATCCATATTCCTGCATCTGTATTAAAATATTACTTATAAGTTTTGTTCTGTTTGCACTGCTTTCCAGTAAATTTTTAGCCACATTAGCATCAAATTGGTTTGATACTGAAAATTTTATATCTATATTATTAGCTTTTGCGAAATTTATTTGGTCTATTGGAATTAATCCCTTAAGATTTCCTAGATCATCAACAGTGTATGTATGCGTAATAACCTGATCTAATAAACCCTTGTTTGCTATTATAGAATTATAAGATGCCTTGTCACCATTATAATAATATGTTGCATATCCTAAAACAACCTTGTCCTTATCATCTATTACTAAATCTTTATCTTGAATGGATACAATTCTTCTTGCTCCATTCCAATCCACATTAAAACCTAATCCTCTTGCAACAAAAGCCGCAGGTATCATTGTTTTACCATTTATTAATTTGGCTGGAACATCAAGTTCACTGCTTATCTGATTAATATATACTGTTTTATTGTTTATAATTAATATTATAGCTTTGCCCCCATATGTGATATAAACTTGTTTATATTTTTCATCCCACTGTACCTTAGCACCTAGCTTTTCGAATACATCTCTAGCAGGCACCATTGTCCTACCCTCTAATATTACTGATGGTACCTCTGTATTTACTACCTCCCCATTAACCATAAGCTTTATGGGACTTGCTGTGTACTCATGCATTTGACCATCATACTCTAATATCATCGCAAGTACATTTGTCTTATTTAAAGTTATTACCAAAATTAAAATTAATAATACGACGTATATTTTTTTCATTATAACCATCTCCTATTAATTTGCTCACAGCCAGAGTTAATTATATCACATTATAAGCATTCTTTGAACAAAATACTACATATTGAAATATAATATACAATTTTGAAATTTTATTGTAATAAAAAGCACTCATATAGAGTGCCTTACTAAAATAAGATTAATCAAGCTTAAGTATACTCATAAACGCACTCTGTGGCAGTTCCACCTTGCCGACTTGTCTCATGCGTTTCTTTCCTTCTTTTTGTTTTTCAAGCAGTTTTCTCTTTCTTGATATATCCCCACCATAACATTTCGCGAGAACGTCTTTTCTTAATGCACTAATTGTTTCTCTCGCTATTACTTTAGAACCTATTGCTGCCTGAATAGGTATCTCAAACATTTGTCTGTGTATTTCTTCTTTTAATTTTCCAACCATTTTTCTGCCTCTTTCTTCTGCATTATCCTTATGAATTATGCAGGTTAAGGCATCAACCTTTTCTTTATTTATGAGTATATCTACCTTTACTAATTTTGACTGTACATACCCTGACAACTCGTAATCAAATGATGCATATCCTTTTGTTCTAGACTTTAGCACATCAAAAAAATCATAAATAACTTCATTTAGTGGCAGTTCATAATGCAGCAGTGCCCTTGTTTCCTCTATATATTCCATCTTTTCATATACCCCACGACGATCCTTACACAACTCCATAATAGCTCCTATATACTCTGTCGGAACAATTATATTTGCCTTTATTATAGGCTCTTCCATCGTAGCAATCTCTGCTGGGTCAGGTAGATCTGCAGGGTTTGCAAGACTATAGCTTACACCATTGGTTTTATTTATTATGTATGTAACACTTGGTGCTGTAGTTACTAAATCTAGATTGTATTCTCTTTCTAGTCTTTCTTGAACTATCTCCATATGCAAGAGTCCTAAAAATCCGCATCTAAATCCAAATCCTAATGCTTCTGACGATTCTAGTTCATAAGATAGTGCTGCATCATTTAATTGTAGCTTTTCAAGTGCTTCTTTAAGATCCTGATATTTTGAGCCATCTGCTGGGTAAAGTCCACAAAAAACCATGGGATTTACTTTTTTATAGCCTGGAAGTGCCTCAGCTGCAGGTCTCTTTGCATCTGTTATGGTATCCCCCACTTGGGTGTCTTTAAGATTTTTGATGCTTGCAGTAAGGTATCCTACCTCTCCTGCTCTGAGCTCTTCTGTAGGTATATATCTGCCTGGCCCAAAGTAACCTACCTCCCCTACATCAAATAATTTACCAGTCTCCATCATCTTAATAGCCATACCTTTTTTTATTTTTCCCTCTCTTACTCTAAAGAAAACAATTACACCTTTATAAGCATCAAAAACTGAATCAAAAATAAGTGCCTTAAGCACCGCGTTTTCGTCCCCCACTGGTGCTGGCACATTAGCTACTACTGCTTCTAAAACATCTACTATATTAATACCGTTTTTTGCTGATATTTCTGGAGCATCCATTGCAGGTATTCCTATAATGTCTTCTATCTCTTTCTTTATCTCTAGCGGTCTTGCACTCGGCAAATCTATCTTATTTAATACCGGTATTATTTCTAGGTTGTGCTCCGCCGCAAGGTAAGTATTCGCAAGCGTTTGAGCTTCTATGCCTTGAGATGCATCTACCACAAGTATAGCTCCATCACATGCTGCAAGGCTTCTTGATACTTCATAGTTAAAATCCACATGCCCCGGAGTATCTATTAGGTTTAGTATATATTCGTCTCCATCTTTTGCTTTATATACAAGCCTAACAGCTTGAGATTTTATGGTAATGCCTCTTTCTCTTTCTATGTCCATACTATCTAATATTTGATCTTTCATTTCCCTATCTGTAAGCAAACCCGTTTTTTCTATTATCCTATCCGCAAGAGTTGATTTGCCATGGTCAATATGGGCTATTATGCAAAAATTACGTATGTTTTTCTGACTTATACTCATTATGATTCTCTCCTTTATTTATGTACTGTTGACTCAGACAGTAGCAAAGCCGCGGCAAGCTAAACATCCTGCCTATCGGGTATTTATGGGACAAACTTTACATTTTCCCTGCATTTATTTAATTTCTCTACAGAAATCCTTACAAATCTATCTACTACATCACCATCTAACTGAGTTTCTTTAACCATTTGCATGGTTTCTAACGCTTTCTCATGCGACATTCCTTTTTTATATACTCTATCTGTAGTAAGTGCAGAATATGTATCTACTGTTGAAATAATTCTAGATTCTATAGGTATCTCATCATGCTTTTTATTATAATATCCTTTTCCATCTACTCTTTCGTGATGATAATATATCCATATAGCTATATCCGTTAAATTAGTTACAGATCCTAATATATTATTGCCTATTTGAGAATGTTTTCTTATTTCTGCATACTCATCATCATCTAATTTTCCTTCTTTGTTAAGTATAACTTCTTTTATTCCTATCTTTCCTATATCATGTAATAATCCTGCTATTTTTAGTTTTTTGATATTTAACTTTGCTTTCTCTTTCTCTGGTAGCTCATTATAATATGCTTCAATTAAATTAGATACATGTTGCGAATGTCCCCTTGTATACTCATCTCTAGCTTCTATGGCGCTAACAAGAGCTGAAATAGATTGTATGTTACTATTTTCAACATAATTCAACATTTCTTTTTGTATCCTAATCACAAGATAACAAAATATACTCCCAAGTAAGAAAATATATGCTGCAACTATTTGTGTATTGAACGTTGGACTTAATCCAACCGCCACTCCTATTGCTACATATACAACAAAAAATAACCACATAATCGACAAAATCATACTTGGACCAAATTTTAAAAATTTTTTTCCGCTAAACTCAAAAACTTTAAATTCTTTTATAAATTTACTATACTCAATTGCTCCCTCAAGTACAACAAAGCTACTCATTATAATTATTATCCCACTAATAATGTTTGCGTACACAGCCCCAACCTCCATAAACCAATTAACAATTCTACATTGATTAAATTACACCATATTCTTTCATGCTCATATATTCTCCATCACCTATTATTATATGATCAATAAAATTTATACCCAGTATTATACCCGCATCTTTTAATCTTCTAGTAATATCAATATCACATTTACTTGGTGTTGGGTCTCCACTAGGATGATTATGTAAAAGAATAACTCCCCTCGCACCTTTTTCGAGGGCAGACTTAAAAACTTCTCTTGGATCCACTATAGATGAGTTTATATTCCCTATAGTTACATTTCTATCATACGTTATTTTATTATGTTTGTCAACCAAAACAACCTTGCATACTTCTTGTTTGTTATATCTCATTTCTTCCATATATATAGATGCTATACTAGATGAATTATTTGCACTATGCTTTAAAGTATTTTTCTCCTTATTTAGTCTTTTTGATAATTCTCCTACTGCTTTAATTTGAATAGCTTTCACTCTACCTATACCTTTGATATCTTTTAGTTCCTCTATAGACATATCATGCAAATATGAAAGTCCTTCATTATTGCTATTAGTTTTTAATATTCTCTGTGATAATTCTACAACTCTTTCATTTTTGGTGCCCGTTTTAATTATTATTGCTAACAACTCTGCATCCGACAATCTTTCTTCTCCGTACTTTTCCAATTTTTCATACGGTCTTTCATTTATAGGTAAATCTTTCATTCTCATTTTGCCACAAACCTCATTACTTTCCACCACTTATTAGTCCTCCCATTTTATCTTAGTAATTTTCTTTCAACTCTCAGCTCTCAACTTCCTTAAGTACATCATACAGTTTGCTTACCGATAGTCCTACTATATTATAAAAGTCACCATCCATTCTTTCAAAAAATACAGCTCCTCTTGTCTGTATACCACATCCACCAGCTTTATCCATAGACTCTCCTGTTTTTATATAGTCAAGTATTTCTAAATCTGTTAACACTTTCATATATAAGATGCTTTCCTCTACTATTTCATGTCTTTTATCCTTTAGCTTGTCCCATACAATCATACCTGTATATACATATTGTTTTTTACCTGAAAGAAATTTCAACATATCATATGCATCTTGTTCATCTTTTGGTTTCCCAATTATTTTCCCTTCGCATACTACTATAGAATCTGCAGTTATAAGTAATGTATCATCACTTACCTTTTTTATAATATCTTCCGCTTTTTGTAGTGCTAGGCTCCTAACAACTTCTGCCGGACTTAACCCTTCCTCTACCACTTCTTCAATATCACTTTTTACGATTTCAAACTTTAGCCCCATCATCTCAAGAAGTTCCTTTCTTCGAGGAGACCCCGAGCCTAGAACTATTCTTCTATTTATATTTATCATCGTTTTATTCCTTTCCTATATATATTTTTTATATGCAAATGCTGCAATCACAAATCCTATTATGCTTGCTATTGTGATATTTATCATAATAGCAAATGTTAGCTTAAGTATGTACAAATCAAGGATAAATGGTTCTTTTAGTCCTATTTCTTTTCCATAGTTTAGCCATTCCCACGTTTCATATTTACCAAGCACATCCCCCAAAAAAGCTCCTAGTATTATTCCCAAAATCAAAACAATTGCAAACATAATGTTGTTTTTCATGCCCATTCCCCCGCTTTTACTCTTCATCAGTATCATCTTTCTTTCGTTTATCTGTACTTAGTTTTGTAAAGTCAAAATTTAAGATATCTTCTTCTTTTTCTTCTGGGACTTCTTCATAATAGTCTTTTTCATCTCTATCTTCTTCATAAAGTTGGCTTTTTATATTTGGGTTAATCATTTGCCTTGTCCATTCTCTATTGTATCCACCATTTTCAGGTTCTTTTTTTGACCATACTTGAAACATTTCCTTAAATAATCTAAAAAACATATCATCACAACCTTTACAATAATTTTTACTTTTTCATATTTATAACTACACTTATTTTATCAAAAATACTAGAAATAATCAAGTAAAACCTAACTTTATATTCTACATGTTTTAATTACCGCTTTTACTACATCTTCAATGCTTTCATAGTTTATAATGCTTTTATATTCATATTTTTTTATAGAGTTTCTATATAATGGATCATAATAATCAACAAGTAACTCTTCTACAAATTTCTCATAATTATTATTAATAATATATTCTGATAATGTATTTACTTTTTCTGTGCTTAATAATTTCTTTAGGTTAATCAATATACCATTTAAACTATCATTAAACTGTTCAAGCTTTGTTGTATCTTTCGGAATATAATCATCCAAAATTATTTTAATTCTATTTTCAAGGGATGTTTCAATTAAAATATGTTTCCCTTCTTTCATCGTATCAAAAAGCTTATCTGGAATATTTACATTACCTACTCTACGGCTTTCACTTTCTATATAAACCCTGTCACCTTTAAGTTTTGATAATTCATATACAAGTTCAGATTCAAACAGCTTTTGCGTTGTAGGCTTATCATATCCAATTTTACCAAAAACAGACCCTTTATTCCTTGCAAGATATTCTAAATCTATAACTTCCTCGCCCTCTTCTTTTAACTTTTTCAATATATTTGTTTTACCAACACCTGTTAGTCCATGTAGCATTACAAATTTATATTTATCTGGTATCTCTTCTATAAAGTCCATCACATACCTTCTGTACTCTTTATATCCACCTTTTAAAAGATAAACCTTTTTATTCAATGTATCCATAGTTTTAGCCACTGAATTACTTCGCATTCCTCCTCTAAAACAATAAAATACCACCTTTTTACCTTTACTACATAATCTATCTATTTCATCATAGTAATCTATAATCTTGTATGTGGCATAACCAATCCCTTTTCGGACCGCTTCTTCTTTGCTTTCATTCTTATACGTATATCCTACATCATGCCTTTCCTTATCTGTCAGAACAGGCATATTTATAGAGTTACAAATGTGGTCATCTAAATATTCCTTTTCACTTCTAACATCAATCAATACTATTTCATCATCATTAAATACATCTTTTACATCCAAAATCTCTATCATGTAGTTTCCCCAATTCTTTTTAATGTTTATACTCATCTACTTCTATTTTATCAGAAATATTAAAAAAAGCAAGTAAAACCTTGCTTTTTGTCTTGCTCACAAATTACCCGTTGCTAAGGTCTCCGTCACCAATATTACCATAGTCTGGTTCACCATCATTACTAGGTGAACTTTCTACATATCCCGTGTCAGGACTACCGCCGCTTGATCTATAATCCTTATGATATTTTTCTCCTGTGCCTACTGCATCAGGGCTAAAGTCTTCTGTCCACTCTTCTATAACTTCTTCATCTACAGGCCAAGAATCAAATTCTTCAGTAGTTGCCTCCCCATCTTCAATGGCTCCGCCTATCATTATAACTGTAAACATATCCCATAACCTTCTTAGTCTTCCTTTTTTTTGTCTATGATTTCTTCCTACTTCCACGATTATCACTCCTTGCATCTATTGTTAATTCATCATATCACATACATTATAAAAAATCAAGAAAAAAGAGGAAAAATATTCCTCTTTTTTACATTTTTTTATCGCATTCATTCGGATATTTATCTCTCTTTTTATATCCTGTATGCAATAATTCATGCGCTACGTGGCTATTTGGTTTTTCTAGAAATTCTTCATATAATTTTTTGATAAATGGGTTTTCGTGTGAACGCCTGTATTCCATTTTCTGATCTTCATCATATATAGCTCTCGCTCTTTGGGCAAATACATTTACTTTTTCTTTAGTTTTAGCATGTACTCTAGGTTGTCCTCCACCCATGATACATCCGCCTTCGCATGCCATAACCTCAATGAATTGATACTCTGACTCGCCTTTTCTTACTTTATCAAGTATCGGCTTCACATTACCTACTCCACTTATTACAACACCTTTTAGTTTAAGATCACCTATTTGTACTTCATACTCTTTTATTCCCTTATCTCCTCTTACTTGGTTATATTCTATTTCATCAACTTTTTGTCCTGTAAGCACTTCTGCCACTGTACGAAGAGCTGCTTCTGTAACCCCTCCGGTAGTTCCAAACACTGCTCCAGCACCTGTTGCTTCACCTAATGGATCATCGTATTTACTATCTTCTAGTGTCATAAAGTCTATTCCTGCTTCTTTTACCATCATCGCAAGTTCTCTCGAAGTAATTACCGCATCTACATCTCTCAAATCCGCATGCTCCATTTCAGGTCGCTCCATCTCATATTTTTTTGCTGTACATGGCATTACAGACACAGTAAATATCTTAGTCGGATCTATTTTCATCTTTTGTGCATAGAAAGATTTTACTATCGCTCCTAGCATTTGATGTGGTGATTTACAACTTGACAAGTTTTCGAGCAAATCTGGGTATTCGTGTTCACATTCTTTTATCCACCCTGGGCAACAAGATGTAATTACTGGTAGTTTCCCTTTTCCTTCTTTTATCCTACCAATAAGTTCAAATCCCTCTTCCATTATTGTTAAATCCGCTCCTGTATTTGTGTCCACAACCTTATCAAAGCCTAGTAGCTTTAATGCAGTTACCATTTTACCAGTCACCCTTGTCCCTATAGGAAAACCAAATTCTTCACCTAACCCTGCTCTTACTGCTGGTGCTGTTTGAACTATAACCATTTTATCTTTGTCATCAAGTGCCTTCCATACAGTCTCTAAATTTGACTTTTCATATAACGCTCCTACTGGACATGCTTGTATACATTGTCCGCAATTTATACAATTAAAATCGCTAATAGATCTGCCAAACCCTACTCCTATCTCTGTCTTAAATCCTCTTTTTGTAGCTTGTATAGCACTCACCTTTTGAATGTTTTTACATGCTGATATGCATCTACGACACAAAATACATTTGCTATTATCTCTCACAATTGATGGAGATACTTGATCTATTGTTGATGCAGTTTTTTCGCCTTCATAAGGTATTTCTTTTATATTTAACTCTTTCGACAATGTTTGCAGTTCACAATTCTCATTTCTCATACACATTGTACATTCCCTATTATGATTTGAAAGTATTAGCTCTAGATTCACCTTGCGCGTTTGTCTAATTTCAGGAGTGTTTGTGTGCACAACCATTCCTTCGTTTACTGGATATACGCATGATGCTTGAAGTCCTCTTACCTTTTCTATTTCAACTAAACACATACGACAAGCACCTATCTCATTTACTCCCTCTAGATAGCAAAGTGTTGGCACTCGTATCCCTGCTAATTTGCAGGCTTTGAGCACTGTATAATCTTTCGGAACTTCAACTATTTTACCGTCTATCGTTATTTTTACATTTTCCATCCTTCCCATCTCCTTTCTATCTTATCTCTATAGCTCCAAATTTACATTTTGAATGGCACACTCCACATTTTGTACATTTATCTTTGTCTATTAAATGCGCTTTCTTAGTTTCCCCAGTTATACATGCAGCTGGGCAATTTCTTGCACATAATGTACAGCCAATACATTTATCTTCTAATATCCTATATTCTTTTAACGATTTACATACATGAGCCGGACATTTTTTATCTCTAACATGTGCTATATATTCATCTTTAAAATATCTCAATGTCGAAAGTATCGGATTCGGTGAAGATTTACCAAGTCCACATAATGATCCTGCTATTATCGATTTACCCAAAACTTCAAGTCTTTCAAGGTCTTCCTCTTTACCTTTACCTTGCGTTATCTTTTCTAGTATTTCATATAATCTCTTGTTACCTATACGACATGGAGTACACTTACCACATGACTCGTCTACCGTAAACTCTAAGAAGAATTTCGCTATGTCAACCATACAGTCATCTTCATCCATAACTATAATACCACCAGAGCCCATCATTGTGCCCATAGCGATAAGTGATTCGTAATCTATAGGTGTATCTAAATTTTCTTCCGTTATACAGCCACCGGATGGTCCTCCAGTTTGTGCGGCTTTAAATTTCTTGCCGTCTGCTATACCACCACATATATCAAATATTATCTCTCTAAGTGTTGTTCCCATCGGTACTTCCACAAGTCCTACGTGCACTACTTTTCCACCTATAGCAAAAACTTTTGTTCCTGGTGCCTTTTCTGTCCCCATACTTCTAAACCAATCTACACCTTTTAATATTATTTGAGGAACATTTGCATACGTTTCAACATTGTTTAAAACTGTAGGTTTACCGAAAATACCTTTATATGCTGGGAAAGGAGGTTTTACTCTTGGTTCTCCTCTATTACCTGCAATTGACGTCATAAGAGCTGTTTCCTCGCCACACACAAATGCTCCAGCCCCAAGCCTTATTTCAAGCTCAAAATTAAATCCCGTTCCAAATATATCGTTACCTAGTACTCCATATTGTTTTGCTTGTTCTATTGCAAGCTTTAATCTCTTAACCGCTATTGGATACTCCGCACGCACGTAGATAAAGCCCTTGCTTGCTCCGATTACATAAGCAGCTATAGCCATACCTTCAATTACAGCATGTGGGTCACCCTCGAGTACTGATCTATTCATAAATGCTCCTGGGTCACCCTCATCAGCATTACATGCTACGTATTTTACATCTCCCTCTGCCTTATACGTAAACTCCCACTTTATACCCGTGGGAAATCCTGCACCACCACGTCCACGAAGTCCTGCATCCTTTATTAGCTGTATAACTTCTTCTCGACTCATACCCGTAAGCACCTTTGCAAGTGCTTTATATCCATCAACTGTTATATACTCTGCTATACTTTCTGGATTTATCTCACCACAGTTTTTGAGAATAACCCTTTTTTGCTTACTATAGAATGGGACCTCTTCCAAAGGCTTAATATGCCCGGCTTCTGCAATAGTTTCTTGATACAAGAATTCCTTTACTGGATTACCGTTCACCAAATGTTCTTCTACAATTCTTGGTATCTCCTCCATCTTTACTTGACTGTAAAATGCATTATCAGGATGAATTATAACTATAGGTCCAAGTGCACATAGCCCAAAACACCCTGTTTTTACGACCGTTACTCTATCACCTATACCATGCTTTTCTATTTCTTCTTCAAATCTCTTTAAAATCTCAGGTGACTTTGACGAATTACATCCCGTACCCTTGCATACATGTATTCTATATTGTTTTTGACTTACATCTGGATGCAAGCTTGCTTCATACTGACCCTTTATTATATCCAATTCTTCTACTGTTCTCATATTCCTTCCCCCTTCTTTAGTTCATAACTTACAATCTGATATATCTTACATATTTCCTTCACTCTACTCGTACTTTCCAAGTATCTCATCCACCATGTCTGTCGTTACTTTACCGTATACGTCCTCGTTCACCAACATTACTGGTGCAAGTCCACACGCACCTACACATCTTGCTGCATCTAATGAAAACTTCCCATCAGGAGTAACTTCCCCTTCTTTTATATTAAGCTTTTCTTTAATTTTATCATATATCCTTTGAGATCCTTTTACATAACATGCAGTGCCCAAACAAACGCTTATTCTATACTTACCCGTAGGCTCTGTCGTAAACCTAGTGTAAAATGTAACAACGCCATATATATCAGCAAGTGCTATATTCATTTCCTCTGATATAAGTTTTTGTACCTCAAACGGTAAATAACCATAATAATCCTGAACCTCATGGAGTACTTCTATAAGCGCTCCTTCTTGTTCTTTATGACTATCTATAATCTCTTTTATTTTATTTGTCGCTTCTACTGATAGACCGTTACAACCACAGTCGCCTCCACATTTACATTTGTTTTCCAACATATTTATCCCCCCTGTTTGACAAATTGATAATAATACCAAAATAGATAACAGATATATCTAGTATTCTCAAGTTCTTAATAATAAATAACTATCAAGTAATCATTTTCTATGATACACCTTTTTGAAAAAAAATTCAACAAAAAACTCCAAAAAGTTTTTAACAATTTTGGAGTTTTTTGTTGAATGCTTTACATACTTGGTTCACTAGGTTCATTTATCTCATTTGCTTCTTTCTTTACATCATTACTCTCCAGACTAGATATAAGTTCTGGACTCCCTTTTCCCTTTAATTCTTCCTCTGCGTCACATGATACCTCTTTTTCATATGTTGCATATATTCCACCTAATACCCTGATTAGCTCATCATTCGGCTGTTGAAGCAATCTTTCTCTTACATGCTCGTGGTTCTCACCTTCAACCTTTTTAATTTCTATTCTTGATATCTTTGCAATTGACATATAATACTCTGTCATACTATCAAATTCACAGTTATTCTCAGTGTCATATATATATGGTTTTTCAGCAGTTTCATGTTTTTTAATTTCACGCTTCCAATATTCAGCAATCTTTCCTTTTATAAATCCTTCTACAGGTTTAATATTATCTAGATACGGTATAACTTTATCTCCGTTGTCTTCTGAAATTTTTATACCAAGTTTCGGAGTCTTTTTCCCTTCTTCTATTCCATCTATACCTTGTAAATACTTGCTAAAAACTTCCTCTATAGCCACCATTCCATTTATTATATGGGTATTTTCAAAAAAATTAGCTTCCTTAGTGTTTGGTACTAATATATGTGTGTTTTCTACAGATAGTAAGGAAATATAATTAACAATTTCTTCATCTGTCATTTTATTATATTGTTTGGTTCCAGAACATGCAACCAACTTCATTAAAGCATAAATGCTTGTTATCTGTGTATTAGGAAATGTTTTACACCATACATTTCCTTCAACATCATTACCAGAGTGATCCTTCCCATCTATGCTTGAGAATATAGCCTGCACATTTATACCATCTTTCTTAATTACTTTATTTATTCTATTAAAGTTATTAAGAAGCTTTCTCAATGATGCTTTTTTATCTGGTAGCATGCTAGTTGAAAACTTATTTTTCCCGTCATGTTTTGCTACATTTATTACGAAATCTATTTCATTAAATGGTATTTCCTCTTGTTTACGCCCTTGTTGATTATTCTCCATGTCCGCACCCCTATTTTAAAATTTTAGTTTTTTAAAGTATTAGACTTTATTTTACATTATTTTTGCTGTTTTGTCAATACTTTACAGTTGTTATTTATTTTCGTTTTAAAAGGGATTTTTGTGTAAAGTATTAGCTTTTTCCTCTTAATATATTATTCCCCAACGTTCCATATCACACTAGTTTACCTGTTCGTAGTATTTTATCATATACTCAGGTATCTCCTTGCTTTCGACTAATTTTGCTGTCTTTTCTTCTACAGTTTGAAACATCATCTTTTCGCTAAAGTGTCTAGTAAGCCAGTTTTGCATGCTCTCTATGGAATAATTTCCTGTTCTGTACTCAAATACTTCTCCTGTAGTTTCCATGCCTTTTGCTACTTCAATATCTTCATTATTTTCAATAATCATTACCTTACATTTTGAATCTGTAAGATCAGCTGCTGTTGTTTTATGACTACCATCTAACAAAAAATATTCCGCCTGAGGGTTTGTGGAAATGTACTCTATAAACTTATCACTCAACTCACCTGCAAAATGCTTCTCAATTATATTCCTATGTATAACTGGAACAGATGGTAGAATATCACCGCATCCTTCTTTAAATACTTTAAAGTAAATCTTTAACACATGTATGTTATGCAAAATCTCATGACTTGAGCTAATAATTTGCTTTGGGTCCATATATGTAATCTTCATATGCATTCACCTCTCAAATTAGAGATATACTTTACCCCTATATTTTCTACCTTTTTTGAAATTGTTGACTTACCTATTCCTAGCAGTCCTCTAATTATCACTTTATTCATCATATCTCCTCCATTCTTTCAATTTTTAGGCCTTCCACATACCTCTTCTTCATTATCTTATCCTTCTTCCTGTTTTCCTTAGTCTCAAACACGATGTCCATATTGTAGTCTTCTGGGTATAGGTCCTTAGCATCTATATGTAATTTCAATCTTTTTTTATTTACATACATCTTCTTATCCCTTACCATAATCCCCACATTGCCAACCTTATCTTCTAGTGCAAACACTATTCCAAACTGGTTGAGTGTCGTTACGATTACGGCATCTCCCACATGGAACCCATACTCTTTTTCCAGTTCACTTGGTGTTTCTTTCACCTTCTGCCTCTTCGCAACATCATATATCCCCTTTATTTTTTCTATTTGCTCTAGCTGGCAGAAGTCCTTGTTTTTTCCGTATGTCTCCTGATATGCACTTTCTAAAATTTTTCTGTCCATACCAAGCTTAAGTGCTATATTAAATGCATTGCTTTCCCCTGCTTCTCCTATCACTAGCTTATACATAGGTAAAAGTGTTTCTTCATCAAATGTCATACGACCATTTACTATACCCTCTTCTGAGTGAGCAAATTCCTTTATTTTGGCATAATGCGATGTCGATACAACAATCGACTTTTTATTATGTAAATACCGTAAAATACCTATTGCAAGACCTTCTCCTTCTACTGGGTCTGTTCCTGAGCCAAGTTCATCAAGTAACACCAGTGTATACTTATTGGCTACCTTCATAATTTCTATAATGTTTTTCATATGTGATGAAAATGTACTTAGATTCTGCTCTATACTTTGGTTATCCCCAACGTCTACAAATATGTCTGAAAATATAGCAAACTCACTCTCTGCTCCTACTGGTACTAATATCCCTGACTGTACCATCATTGTGAGTAGTCCTATCGTTTTCAGTGCAACAGTTTTACCACCCGTATTAGGTCCCGTTATAACAAGTGACGAGTATGATTCTCCGATAGAAAAATCAAGTGGAACTGCATCTGTTCCGAGCAACGGGTGCCTGCCTTGTTTTATATTTGTGATATTACTTGTGTTCACCTTTACACTCCTACCATCTATGCTGCTTGCATACTTTGCTTTTGCAAACATCACATCAAGACTAACCATTGTTTCTACATTGATTCTTATCTTACCTATACTCTCCATAAGAAGTGCACTCAGATATGCAAGTATTTGATAAACTTCCGCATCTTCCTCCTCCATCAACATATTAATTTCATTTTGCAAAACATTCACTATATCTGGCTCAATATATAGCGTAGATCCTGTCTGTGATTTACAAACGACCACACCTTGCACCATACTCTTGTACTCACTTCGTACAGCAAGCACATACCGATCATTTTTTGTACTAACTATATTATCTACTAAATATTTCTGATAACGTTTTGCAGCTTCTGCTAACTTTGACTTTATACGTGCCTCTGCTATATACTTTCTGTTCCTGATTTTATCAAGTCCATTACTTGCTTTATCATCTACACGTTCGTTTATAATACACCTATCTATCTCTTCCCTTATATCAGCTAGTAAGTACATTGAATTTGAATACTGGCTTACTCTAGGTGCAAGATTTTCCTTGTCATTCATGAACTTTATCATTCGTTCATTGCTTCGGAGGAAGTCTGATATTGTCGAAAGCTCCTTCTCATTTAGGCTCATACTCTTCTCTAGCTTTTGTATGATAACATCTACACCAGTAAGACTATGCAGTGGAGCACTCGCTGTTTTCCTAACAATATTCAACGTCTCACTCTGCTCGTCAAGCAAAATCATAACCCTATCATAATCGCAGGAAGGCTCGAGCTTACCAATCTCTATCTTTGCGATATCTGATATACAACAACCCTTTATCTCCTCTATAATTTCATTAAACTCTAATTTTTCCAATGCTAACTTATTCATAATAACACTCCCTATCATATCATTTTAAACGCAAAAAAGACATATCCCAAGTTCATAGAATATGCCTTCTTTATATATGCCGAGTTTGTTATAATCTATTTATTTATCAAAAGATAGTTGGCATGCATAAGAGCACTCTATTACACATAGAATTTTGCTTGTTGCGTATTCAGTTTTGTTTAATTCTACAAATAATATGCTTTTCATATGTAGCACTACCCCTTTCATATTTTATTTAATATAGCTTAAATTTGAATTCATCTATGTTGCTTATTATATTACATTATTTTACATTTGTCAAGTGTTTTTTAAAGTTCTTGTGTGTGTGTGTTTCAAATATTGCCTTTAAAGCCTTACTCTGTGCGGATGTCCGAGCGACAAGGTAACCCCCACAGTCAACCCGTTCGATTTTGAGTATAGATTTGAGTATATTTGAAAAGTATTTTTCATTTATACTCTTTTTTATGAAACTTTGCTTCTATTCTTCCAAATTTCTTCAATTTTTTGTGTAAAATCGGTTTACTTTATCCTATTTTCTATATCCTCAATCGAAGGTAGTGAAGTTTCAAATTCTTTTGGAAGGACTTCCATTAACTTATATTCACTAACCCCTATTGGTTTTACCATATCTCTAAGGGCATATTCTGCTACTAGCTTGTTCTTCTCTTTGCAAAGCAAAATCCTATAGAAGGATCTTTCATTGTTTGTATAGCCAGTTCACTTTGTGGTGACGCTAGGACATCTTTAAAGTTTGTAGTCTTTTCTGCAAGCAATTGACGCTCATACAGCTTATACTCTATTTGATGCACCAATATATCTCTAGACCATCCTTCTTCAATAGTTTTCCCTGCATACCAGAGATATTCTTCATTTGTACTTATTTTATCCATTAACGCTATATTATGGTACCATGTAATTTGTGCAAGTGGCACTTGCACAATTTCAATATTCTGAAATTTTTCAGCAAATTTCTTCATGCAGTAGTATAGAGTCACAGGCTTGACAAGTTGACATCATTTGATATGTTACTATTATCTTTTTCACTTTTTCATTCATTCTAGAATTATCATTTTTTATTTTTGACACTAATGTTGTATCTATTTCAAGTTTATCAGCTATTTCTTTATTTGTTACCTTACACTTTTCTTCACATAGTTTTATTATTGCTTTTCGTATATCTGATATTTTTAGATTTCTTTTTTCCTTTTTTAGTTCTTCTTTTTTTGTTCCTTCCTGCTCCACTACACTTTCTATTAATTCTTCTAAGGTTATATAATCTTTTCTACAATCCAGTTTACAGCTTTGCAAAGGTTTACGGTGTTAGATACCGTAGCTCTGTCTTAAAAAAGTACGGTTCCATTTAGGATACCGTACTTTTCACTTTTTACTTCACCACAACATTCACTATCTTACCTTTCACATATATTTCCTTTACTATCTCTCTTCCTTCTAGTATTCCCACTAACTCACATCTCATCTTTTCTAACACGCTCGCCTCTTCCTCATCTCTATCTATCACTATCTTTGCTTTTAGCTTACCGTTAACTTGGATAGGCACCTCAATAGTGTCATCTATTAGTTTTTCTTTGTCATACTTTGGCCAAGCTTGTTCATTTAGCATTCCTTTGTATCCCTTTATCGTCCATAACTCTTCCGTAATATGTGGGGCTACTGGATTTAGCAGTGTTAAAAAAACCTTATAGTCATCATCTTTTATTTTTTCTTTTTCATTGAATTTGTTTAGTAATGTCATAAGTGCTGCTATACCTGTATTAAATTTCATGTTTTCGTAATCATCAGTAACTTTTTTGATTGTCTTGTGTATAATACTTTCTGTATCTTTTGAATATTTATCACCTGATATTACTTTATCTTGGATCTTCCACACCCTGTCTAAGAATCTTCTAGATCCAGTTACTCCGTTTTCAGACCATGCAACTGTTTTTTCAAAATCTCCTATGAACATTTCATATGTTCTTAACGTGTCTGCGCCTTGTGCTTCAACTATTTCATCTGGGTTCACTACGTTTCCTTTTGATTTGCTCATCTTGTTTCCATCTGCTGCAAGAATCATCCCATGTGATGTTCTTATATTGAAAGGTTCACTCGTTGGCACAACTCCTATATCATATAGGAATTTATGCCAAAATCTAGCATATAGTAGATGTCTTGTTGTATGCTCCATACCTCCATTATACCAGTCAATCTTATCCCAGTATTTTATTATTTCCTTACTCGCTAACTCTTTATCATTGTGAGGATCCATGTATCTTAAATAATACCAAGATGATCCAGCCCAGTTTGGCATAACATCTGTTTCTCTCTTTGCTTCTCCACCACATTTAGGACAAGTAGTTTTTACCCAATCTGTCATCTTTGCAAGTGGTGACTCTCCTGTATCTGTGTACTCATAACTTTTCACATATGGCAATTCAACAGGTAGCTGTTCATAAGGTACTGGTACATATTTACATTTATCACAGTGTACCATCGGTATTGGTTCACCCCAATATTTTTGCCTAGAAAACACCCAATCCTTTAATCTATAATTTGTTTTTCTTTGTCCGATTCCTTTTCCTATTAACCACTCTGTCATTTTATTTTTTGCTTCTTCTACTTTTAAATCGTCTAAAAATTCTGAGTTTATAAGTACTCCGTCACCAGTGTATGCAGTTTCTCCATTAATAAATGTATCCAAATTCTTTAAATGGTTTTTCAAATTAATAACTTTACCTGCAGCTTCAATATCTACCCAATATGCTAAATGTAACTCTTTCTCTTGTTTTTTCGGTTCAATGTATTCATCGTTTTGGAGTTCTACAACAACCGTATTTACTATCGCATGTCTATTTATTCCTTTGTGCCCTGCATAAAATATACTATGATATTCAGACTCAAACACTTTTACAATTTTCATATTTTGATAGCCTGTCTCTTCCTTTACTTCTCTTATTGCGGCATCGTCCAACATCTCACCGTCTTCAATCCCCCCTACCACAAATGACTTCCAACCAAGCCCTGCCCAATCCAAATATAGTACTTTTTCTTCTGCCCAATGTTTCACGATCACATTAATTGTTTTCCTTTTAACAAAAGGTTTTCCTTCTCTCACTTTATCTTTGCCGTCATTTATAAATTGTTCTGCTATAACTTGCTTAATTGGGATACCAAACTTCTTTGCAAACTCGTAGTCTCGCTCGTCATGAGCAGGTACGGCCATTATAGCGCCTGAGCCATATCCCATCATAACATAATCAGATATCCAAATAGGAATCTCCTCATTATTCACTGGATTAATCGCCTTTATTCCCCTTAACTCTACCCCTGTCTTATTTTTTACCAACTCTGTTCTTTCAAAATCTGTTTTCTTCTTTGCTTCTTCTTTATATTTGTTAATTTCGGCTATATTACTTAGTCTTTCTTTTATCTCTTCGATTAGTGGATGTTCAGGAGCTATAACCATATATGTAGCCCCAAACAAAGTATCTGGCCTTGTCGTGTAGACTCTTATGTTTTTATCCATATCTTTAATTTTAAAATCTACCTCTGCACCAGAGCTTTTTCCTATCCAATTAATTTGAGAAGTCTTTACTCTCTCTATATAATTAGTTTCTTTAAGACCATCAATGAGTTTTTCTGCATACTCTGTCATCCTTAACATCCATTGTTCCTTTTCTTTTTGTACAACCTCCCCTCCACATCTTTCACATTTTCCGCCTTCTGTTTCTTCATTTGCAAGTCCTATTTTACAAGATGTACACCAATTTATTGTTGCTTTAGATTTATATGCAAGCCCGTGCTCAAAAAGCTTTAAAAATATCCATTGCGTCCATTTATAATACATAGGATCCGTAGTATCGATTTCTCTAGACCAATCAAAAGAAAATCCCAAAGACTTTAGCTGTCTCTTGAAAACTTTAATATTTTGATCCGTTGCTATTCTTGGATGTATTTTATTCTTTATTGCATAGTTTTCCGTAGGAAGTCCAAACGCATCCCACCCCATAGGATATAGCACATTATACCCCTCAAGCCTTCTCTTTCTAGCTATTACGTCAAGTGCTGTCATACCTCTAGGATGCCCAACATGAAGCCCAGCCCCTGATGGGTATGGAAACTCCATAAGTGCATAGTATTTAGGCTTGATACTATCATTACTAGCTTTAAACACCTCTTTTTCTTCCCATATTTCTTGCCATTTCTTCTCTACTTCTTTGTGATTGTAATTCATAACTCATTCCTCCTGTTTTATAAAATAAAAAAACTCGTCGCATACAACATAGCCTTAGCTATATTATATAGGACGAGTTTTTTACCCGCGGTACCACCAATATTAAAATTGAAAGTAAAAGTTGAAAGTTCAAAATTAAAATTTTTCTATTAATTTCCCATTTTCTTTTTCTATTTCATATTTTCTCTCTTTCTTCTTAACGTGAAGTTCCGTATTGGTTTTAATTTTACTATTCACCAACATGCTCCGAGTCAAGTTCAATATATGATAATGCTACTTTACACCTGCCAGTAGCTCTCTTAAACTATCACTATACCTACTACTACTCATCAACGCTTATATATTCTTTTGTATAATATTATTGTATTAAATAGCGGAAGAGGGATTTGAACCCCCGACCCTGCGGGTATGAACCGCATGCTCTAGCCAACTGAGCCATTCCGCCTAAAAAACAAATGACACAATCTAAAATATGAATACTTTTGTATTATACACTGGATTCGCTTTTTTTTCAAGTGTTTTCGTGAAAATTTATGCAATTCTTGTTACAGTTCAGACAACAATGTCATTTAGTTAACTTTTATATGAATGTGTTAGATTCCTTTAAGTGGGGTCTAACACATTTTTTTTGATAAAATTTCTAATAAAATTTTAAAATAATGGTTGACAAACCGTCGGAAATGTGCGGCCGCTCTTACTAATTATTGTTTTTTATAAGTAGTGAGAGCGGCCCATTAATTAGAGCTATATTTTATCCTAATTAATGGAGGTACATTATATGTTTCATCAAACAATCAAATCACTTTTTACTTCTTCGGTTGCAAGTATTGTGTCGAATATTTCTGACTACACTGTTAATCCTGAAAAAGACCTAACTCGTAACAAAAAGCTTCCAGCCGATAAACTTATCTCTTTTCTGGTTTCAGAAGGTTCTTCAAGTACTAAAAACGAGTTGCTGGACTTCTTCGATATGGATGTTCTTGCTCCAAGTGCTTCTGCATTTAACCAGCAGCGCGCAAAGCTCAAACCTGATGCCTTGGAGGCTGTCTTTAAGAATTTTAATTCATCTGTTAATTCTTTAGAAAAAACATCCGGATATAGATTTCTTGCTACAGATGGTTCAACATTTACTTTCTCTTGCAAAACATCTTTCGCATCCCCTGAATATTATGTTTCTCAAGGACATTCTTCCAAAGGATTCTACAGTATGCACTTAAATGCTTTTTATGATCTCGACAGACATACCTATACCGATGCTATCCTTCAAGCAGTCCACAATAAAGATGAATTCCGGGCATTCTGCGATATTGTTGACCGACACGAAATCCTTCCGGATACAAAAAATGTTTATATTGGTGACAGGGGTTATTGTTCTTATAACAACATGGCTCATGTCATAGAAAAAGAACAGTATTTTCTCTTTCGTACAAAGGATATTCACTCCAAAGGATTAGTATGTGGATTTGATTTTCCTGATGACGAATCCTTCGATATTACAGTAAAAGTCACTCTGGTACGTAATCATTCAAAAAAACTAACTCCTACTGATGGTTACAAGCGTTTTGTAGATAAGACAACATCATTTGATTTCATTACATATGGATCTCTAGATACCTATGAATTGTCGTTTAGGGTTGTCCGTTTTCCTTTGTCTGATTCTTCTTATGAATGCATTGTGACCAATCTTCCTGACAAGGAATTTTCAGATGAACGTATTAAAAACTTATACTTTTCCAGGTGGGGAATTGAATCTTCTTTTCGAAAATTGAAATATACGATTGGTTTGAGCAACTTTCATGCTATTAAACCAGAATATATTAAGCAAGAAATATGGGCTAAGCTGATTACCTATAATATAACAGAAACCCTTATCAATCATACTGTTATTGAACAAAGTAATACAAAACACAAGTATAAAGTAAATTTCAGTGTTGCTGCCCATATTTGTAGAATCTTTCTCCGTCTGGTCACAGAGAAAGATTCAATAGATGTGATGTCTCTGCTTGAAAAAGAGCTGATTCCAATTCGGAATGGACGACAATACCCAAGACTCCAAACAGCTCATTTTAGAAAACCACGGTATTTTATATATCGCGCAGCTTAAGCGGGTTCATCAGATAATATAATACCATTTTTTGAAGCAGATGTAAATCTGTTTATTTGTCATATTCAAAAACATAAATAAGCATTTACAACATCCGATGTTCTATCATGAAACTTCTGACTTGCTAATATACGATATCAATTATACATCAGAAATACTATTAGATTTACGCTAACTAAATGACATTGGTTCAGACAATGGTGTCAACCTAAGAAAATTTTAGAAACGAAGGAAGAGCTTCTTAGTAAAATTATTCATAAAAAACTATTGTAATATAAATTTAACCTATTATTAATGCAGTTGACTAGTATTTCTTGTATACTAGAAAAGGGTGATAATAATGATAGGTGTTGTAGATAAACGTGTACTAGAAGTATTAAGAAATACTTCAGATAAAAGTTTTCAAAAAAATATATAACAAATGAAAAAGCTTATACGAGAGAAGGAAGTCAACAAATGACTTTTGAAGACATGGCAATGTTTGTATTATCTAATACAGGAAAGACATTGTCATTAGAAGTATTAAAATATTTCAACGAAACAGGACGCATAGAAAATTCAATAACAAAGCAAGCTGTTTCAAAACAGCGTCAACATATAAAAAGCGTATTATTTGAAGATTTAAATAAAATGTATATTCAAAATATATATAAAGTAAGAAAAATAACATATAACGGATATATTATAATAGCAATAGATGGTTCTACTGCTGAAATACCAAATACCAAAAATCTAAAAAAATTATATGGAGAAGCAAAGCAATCAGCAACATTAGCAAGCAATGCAAGAGCAGGATTAAATGGATTTTACGATGCATTAAACCGTATAATGATAAAATTAGTAGTAGGTAGATATCAAAGAGGAGAAAAAACAGTATTTTTAGAGAATATAGAAGAAATTTTAGAAATGTATAAGGACGAGAAAGTATTATTTATTTTTGACAGAGGATATATATGTTTAGAATTACTTTTAGAGTTAGATAGACTGGGAGTTAAATATTTATTTAGAGTACCAAGTAACTGTTATAAAGAAGATATTAATGCAGCGAAAACAAATGATGAAAACATCCAAATAAAAATAACAAAAAGCAGATTAAGTAAAGTATCTAAAGAAAAACAAGAAGAATACTTAAAGCAAGAATACGAAGAAGTACGCCTGTCAAGGTAGAGCTGGACACAGGAGAAATAGAATATTTAATAACAAACTTAGTGAAGGAAGAATCTCCATATGAAGAGATGAAAGACTTATATTATAAAAGATGGAATATTGAAAAAACATTCAATATATTAAAAAACAGATTACATATAGAAAACATAACTTCAAGAACAAAAAATGGAATAGAACAAGAAATACAGGCAACCACATTTATATGCAATATAATTGAAGATATGGCTCAAGAAATAAACAAGAAGATAAGTCGGGATAAAGAAAACAAATATGCATATAAAACAAATATAAATTTACTAGCAGGTGCATTAAAGACATATTTTTTATATTTCTTTTGTCATAAAATAATAGATGTAAAATTAAAAGAAACATACTATAAAGCAATGTTAAAATTCATAAGGCAAAACTTAGTACCAATAAAAACCGGACTAAAGAATCCTAGGATAAAAAAAGTCAGCAGAAATAAGTATAAAACGAATATTAGAAAAAATATGTAGTAATAAGGGATATAATATGGAATATATATCCAAGATGATTGCTTGGCTTATTAGATATGCAGAAATACAAGAGGATAAGGATAAATTAAGAAAAATATCTGATTTTTGTGTTCACTAATATTTTTCTTAAGCCTTAGGTTGACACCATTGACAGTTCAGAGGATTGTTTTTCCTAACCGTAGGGTGCGGTACTAGCGCAAGCGTATGTCCGCCCGTTTATTTTTATAACTAAACACTTAATGATAGCCAGTATTTATATACAGAATACTTCAAAAATATAAATTTCTACCAAACATCGGGCGGACATACGCTACGCTAATCCGCACCCTACAACAAAGGGAGAAGGGACTTTCAAAGACACCCAAACTGTAACTTCAAATCTAGTTTTAATTTTTAGGTTCAGCTCAAACTGTCCCCTTTCTTACTTTCAAGCCGTACATAGCCGGCGCCTTACGGCGCAAATATCAAAAAAGTATCTCCCCTCACACAATTCGCTCCCCAAAATAAAACTTATACCAAATATAAAAGCCCGTCGAGGGCTTTTATATTTGAAGCTCGTTATCGTGTACAACGTTGATTACACGGCTTGTGCTTATCTGCATCGCTCCCACGCCTTTAGTTCCACGTTATCGTCATTGCGTTCTCCGCACTGAGCCCGCTTGCGGCGTCTAACGTCATACTCGACTCGCTTAAGTACAAAGCTGGGCGAACTCCGCGGTCCCCGTAATAGGCGCCGTCACTGCTGACCGTGCCATCCAAGTAGACGTACCGAACGCGGTACGAGCTGGCTGTATATGCGTCCCTCGTCCAGTAGTACCATGCTGTTGTATCATTTGCTGGGTCACTTGCATAGTTACTTTGGTCTCTCGCTTGCTGCGTTGTATATCCTATTTGGTAATCTGTTCCTAGACTTGTCTCTCCATCTACATATGTTGCTAGTTCTCCTAGACTTGGTAGGAATACTTTGTCTGTTGTGTTTTTATAGTATGCTGTGCTGTAGTTTGTTCCTGCTGCTACCGATTCATCTACTCCTGTAGTTACATATCCATGCTCTACACTTCCCCCATCTGCTGGCGCATCTGTAGTAAAATCTATTATGCTTTTGTTTGGTACTGATAGTATTTTTCCTGTCTCTGTTGCTGTAAAGTTATTTGTGTTTAGGAACCCTGCTTCTGCGTCATATGGGTTTACTGCTGTTCCACTTACCCATACATGTGCTGCGTCTGGTTTTTGTGTGCTATATACTACACTATTTGCTCCCGCTGTGCTGTTTAGCCATTCTCTTATGTTACTTTTGAGCCAGCTATTACTTCCGTATAGCTTCCTATTTGCATCTGCTTCTGCTGCATCTTTTGCATCATATGGTTTTATTGTTATTATCCTATCGCTCAGCAGCATCAGGTCTTGTGTTCCATCGCTGTTTATGTCTGTTTTGTTTATTATTCTCCATATTATTGGGGTATTTGTTATGGCATGGGTTGTACAGTTTTCTGCTGTGTAGCTTCCAAACTTGATGTAGTTTCCCACTACTAGGTCTGCTCCTGTCTTTGCTAGTACTATTTCTTTGCTGTCGGCTGTACTTGCTAGTCCTCCTGTTGTGGCTATCGCTGCTCCATCTGGTACACTCACTGTTTGTGTTTGTCCTGCTACACCGTCTATTACGTTTAGTGTGTATACTGCTCCACTCCCTGCGAATGCTCCTGGTGTTCCATTTACTACTGCGATGTCTGTTTCGGTAAATCCTGTTACATCCACGCTAAATGTAAATGTATACGTTATGTCTGCTACGCTCGTTATGTTTGCTGTTATTACTAGCGTTGGTACTACTGGTCCGTTTAGCTTTACTGTTGCTCTTCCTGATACCACTTCTACTGCGTATGTATGTGTTGTATCTATTGGGTATGCTGGTCTTTCTTTTATATACCCTTCTGCTACCATTGCATCTATTATGTCTACCGAGTCAGCTACAGAGTCATGGTTTAGTATATACGCCTGTGCCTGTGTTTGCAGTGTTCTCATATTCTCGTTGTTTGCTACCTGCTTTGCCTCGTCGCTCTTATTTATGAATATTGGTATCGCGATTGTCGCCAGCGCTGCTAGTATTACTAGTACTGCCAGCAGTTCAAGTAGAGTGAACCCTCGCGGGTTCACCCCCTCACAGAACCGTACGTGCGGATTTCCCGCATACGGCTCTTCAGGTTGTAGTTCGGTTACGTCATGTTCA
>Ga0209000_1000663_pt1 | contig 29277 bp, 35 predicted proteins | sample RifGroD2_FD_183998 | JGI IMG/M metagenome (GOLD analysis project Ga0209000, IMG submission 183998) | Groundwater microbial communities from Rifle, Colorado, USA - Groundwater D2 (SPAdes) (version 2) | ecosystem: Environmental > Aquatic > Deep subsurface > Groundwater | place: Rifle, Colorado... | reverse complement strand
TCAATTATAATATGATATTCTTCCATTGACCAAAAATCATTGCTTTCTAATTTATTATTCTGAATAACCATACATACTTTACATGTTGTTCTGTAGTATCCTCCACCTCTTGAATGAAACTCACCAATTGGTTTCTCCTTACCACAAATCTTACAAACTTTTGTCTCAACTTTAACATTTTCCATCAACAAACAACTCGCTTTCTTATTTTTATTTTAGTTTACTCGCCCATAATTATAAAAACTAGCAAGAAACGATGTGCGAGTTACATCTAATAGTGGGTAATTACTTCCACTATCTCTTGCTAGTAAAACTAACAAATTTAAATTTTTACATACAAAAATAGAGAGCAACCCATAGGAGTAGATCACTCTCACAAAATATTTAATAGCAAAATCAAAGCGTCCAATGATTTGCTAAAACTATCTAGTTAAATTAAATTGAGTATAGTTCAATATGACCTATACTTAGACATACAAAAAGAACCCATATTTTTATGGATTCTTTAAAGAAAGGCACTATGTTCTGGTATATTGCTCTTTATAAGTAGAAGGAAATAATTGCAATAATTCAGCATATGTTGCATGAATAGATTCAAACAAATTGTAATTATACATAATTGCTTTATCGATATCTAACATGTTGATAATTTGACCAACAAACCATTCTTCATAAAGTTCTGCTTTTGAAATTGTGTAAACCTGATCCAATAAAACCACACTATCTTTATCTAAAAAAGAATTATCAATTTTATTGATAGGTGCATTATTCGGATATTTTAATTTATCTGTCTTATTTTCAACACAATGGATTCTATCAGTGATAGGAGAGATAATAATCCTCGGAGAATTTTGACTATATTTATTAAGAATTATATAAAGGCGAGCTTTATTAGAGCTAATCTTTGGATCAATATTTTCTTCTAAATCAAACCAAAATACACATCCTTTCTGTAAATGATTTCTAATTGCATACTTTGGATTTTTCGGTTTTAAAGGACATGACAATATTATTCACCCTTTCTCAATCTTCGTTTTCTCCATCCTTCGAATATTTCTTTCTCATCTTCCGTTTCTACGTATATACTATCATAATAATCATAAGTTTCTTGTCGTTTCTTTCTGTCAAAAATCATTTCTGAAAAAGACGATGGTTTTACTGCTACCACATTCATTCTTTTCACTCCTTTCCATAACTTTGGTTTGATTCTAGAATCAATAATCTTTACTAATGATTTATGGGAATTATGCCTAACCATTCTTACTCGTGGTTTCACTCTCATGATAATCACCTCTTCCATACACATCTTACCACAAAAGACAATTATATGAAAAGTATTTTTAAAAATTAAATTAATCCCAATAATCACAATCTAACTAAAATAAACATCAAACATTTCCTAATAAATCCTCTAACTAAATTATCCTTAACCAAAACTTCCTCACCATAATTTTCATAACTTTGTTCTTCAATCCCTTCATTGGCATAATAATCTTCATATTCCTCATAATAATCTTTGCAAGGGAATATCACTAATTTACCCATAATCAAACCAACTCTTCTATGTATTTATCGCTTATATCACCTTTATCCTTATCTATCCCTTTATACCTATCCCTAATATCCTTCACCATCCTACGATGCAAACCCACACAACCCTTCTTTACATCCTTCACAACAACAAAACTATCACAACTACCATAACCCGAATCTCTACCCCTTACAAAAAATTCCATCACATCCTCACGACTATCAAATTCTTCAACCATCCAATCTAAATCAAACCCTGCTAATAAATTAATTTCCCTTAATTTACTAATCTCATTCTGCAATTCTAAATTAATCTTATCACAATTATCACAATCGCACTCGAACCAACTAAAAGGATTATAAGTTGAGTAATAATACCACTTATAATCACCTCTGCCTGTTTCTGAGTTGGAGAAAATATTAAGATTACAACCAAAATTTCCATTACTGTCCTTAATGCAATAAATCTTTTCCATGTTATGTAACTCCTCTACTTTAATATTTCAAGGCCGATTGATTTATCAACCTCTTAATAAATATTATAGAGGATCAAATGGATATTGTCAATATCTAATTATACAAAATCAATATCTATTCGCTTACCATCAATATCTATATAAAACAAATCTCCAATCTTTGATTCAAATATTTTACATATTCCTATAGCATAAATTAATTTCCAATCACTACGATTATTTAAAAGCTGTACCAATGCCTTATATTCTATCTTAAATCCATTCTCATTTAACTTTTCAACTAACCAAGGGATTCTTCTACCATCCAATTTCTCGTTTATTTTGTATCTATCACATAATATTTTTATACCAGTAGTAGGAATCTTGATTTTTTTAATAGTAGTCTTAATTATCATAATTATAATCACTCCTTATCCATCTATTATACCACATTGTCCATATGCTCATCAAAAATCAAAACATATGTATTAGGAGTGAAATAAAAAAACAATAAGTAACCTTTGCCTCTATATAAGCATAATACCACATCAAACATACCAATGTCAATTAATTTTATTTTATACTTTACAAATCCAACTTCTCCATGTATAATAATGAAGGAGATACAAATAGAAAATATAGAAAGGAAGGAAGTGAGAAATATTATTAGAGATGGGCCTTGAGATATAGATACATAAGGATAAAATCCTAACAACTTTGTAAGTCGTAATAATACAAAAATAAATTAATTATAATGAAAGAAGGAATTTAAAACATGACAACAACAATTGCAAACGAACTACAAGTATTTATGAGTGAACAATTTGGACAATTAAGGGTTATTGAATATAATGGAAAACCGTATGTAGTAGGGAATGATGTTGCTAAAGCATTGGAATATGTAAGACCATATGAAGCAGTTACATCCCATTGCAAGGGGACGGTAACTTACCGTGTCCTTACAAAAGGAGGAGAACAAGACGTTAAAATAATTCCAGAAGGAGATATTTATAGATTGATCACTAAGGCTGCAGATCAAAGTAAAAACAAAGATATAAAACTTAAAGCAGAAAAATTTGAATCATGGGTATTTGATGTTGTTCTCCCTACAATTCGCAAAACAGGAGGATTTGTAGCAGATGAAAAGAAATTCATTGATACATATTTGCCATTTGCAGATGAACCAACTAAACTATTATTCAAATCAACACTAGCAGTTATTACTAATCAAAATGGTATAATTGCTAAACAGAAATTAGATATTGATCATAAGGGTGATATTATTAAGGGATTAATCGAAGATATGACACTTGCTGACAAAAGACAAATACTTAATAGAGTTGTTATGAAATGTAGTAATTTTAATGATAGATGGCGCGAGCTTTATCGAACGTATGAATTAAAATATCACTTATTGTTGGATGCTAGACTAAACTCTTACAATAAAACTCATACTCCACAACTTAGAAATAAATTAGAATACATAGAGGCAATAGGTAAAATAGATGAGTTATTTGCCATTACTTGTAAATTGTATGAAAACGAGGTGAATGTACTAGTACAAGAAATGTATAAATTACATGAAGTTGAGCTTGTGCAATAAGTAATAAATAAATTATAAAAGAGACTCTAATCCACTAGAGTCTCTTTTTCTTTTGATAATTTTATCATTTTAACCTTTCAAAACCACAAAATCACTTGACCCATACAATCATACCAACTAACAATAAAAACTCAACACAAGCAATCCTCACGCTTGTAAATCAATTTTACAATCATAATACAAACATTAAAAAACAAAAACAAATATCAAAAAGACCCCTAAATATTCAGAGGTCAGATAAAAACAATAAAAAATCAAGTTGCCCAAATTTTCCTTAATATTAAATCACCATAGTCATTAAAATTTAAAAATCTTAACTCATTATTATTAATCTTTATGTTATTTGTAGTTATTAAATTACCATCATACCATTTTCTAAACGTGCTATCGTACCATCTAATATTTTGAATTTTAATTCTAGTAGGACTACTAAAAGTGTATTTAGATTCATCTTCTGTGTACCATGTTGAATAATTATGAACTACTTTTAAAGAATAATCATTAAAAAATTCATATGTTGTTTTACCATTAGAAGTCATCCATGCGCCAAGAATTAAAGTTTGTACTTCTTTAATTGTTAATTGCTTTTCTAAAACTATAATTGTTAACGAAGCTTTTATTGTTGTATCTTCTACAGTTCCAATAAATTTATAATTTCCAACAATGCTTGTATTTACATCTGAAGGACTCCAAATCACTGAAACTTGTTTTCTACTATTATCACTCATGATAGCTTCAATTGTTGATGGTAGAGAATAAACATCATTTTGATTAATAGTCTTGTTGATATTTGCAATTGAACTAATTGTTAGTTCTGGATTTACAACCGTAACATTAGCAATTGCTTTAATTGTAAATGATTCAGCAATTGAACCATTTACAATAAATGTTCCTACAGAATCATATTGACTAGTTAATGGAGCAACCCAAGTAACATTTACATTTTTTGTTGTTCTATCACTCATTGTTGCTACAACTTGATAAGGTAATATTGGAACTGTTCCTACTGTAGTAGTTACACTAACATTTGCAATGCTTGAAACAATTGGAGCAGTTGAATTTATTGTCAATGTTAATTTTACATCATCATTCCATCCAATAACTTTTCCATAAAAATAATAAATTCCTGAGTTACTTGTATTCACATCAGAAGGATTCCAAGTAATTGGTAATTGTTTGGTGGTATTGTTAGACATTGCGGCAACAACTGTTGATGGTAAGGTATAATTGTCATTTTGATTTATTGTTTTGTTAATATCAGAAATAGAAGCAATAGTAGCAATTGGAGCAGTTTTTACAGTAACAATGCATTTAGCTGTTTTCTTGTTGTCTACTGTAGTTACAGTGATAGTTACTTTACCTGCTTTGATTGCGGTTATTAATCCTTCTGAGTTAATTGTAGCAATTTTAGTATTGCTTGATTTCCATGTTACTGACTTATTTGTAGCATTTGAAGGGGATATAGTAGGAGTTAATGTTGTGGTTGAACCTGTGTTTATGATTGTTGTTTTGCAATTTAGTGTTACTTTTGTTGGTTTAATGGTTTTTGTTAATAATGATGAAGATTGTTGTGGCGAACTAACCTCTGATGCTAATGTAGGAGATGTTAGGATTGGGGTAAGTAGCAGGGATAGAGATAATGTGATTGTGGAAATTGTGGATAATAGTTTTTTCTTTTTCATAATATTTTCCTCCATTTACTTTTATTGTTTTGTTAGTATTATTGTACATGAAAAAGGAGGAAATTGCTAGATTTTTATTGTGATTTATTTCGACATTAATTTTATTTATTGGTTTGAAGTATTTATATGAGATTAGATAATAATAAAAATTTAAGCAAATAATCAATTTTAAACATTGAGCGAATAGCGAAATGTTTAACAAGGGAAGAATGACCGCCGTTCTCTCCGTTCTTTTGACATGTCATGATATTTATTATATTATTAATTTTATAATTTTTTATATATTTATTATTTTTGCTAGGGCGATTTCCATCGAGGATCATTTCAGCAATTTTGGTGTCCCAAAATTACTTCATGAATATGATTTATTATTTTTATTGTTTGGGACATTTTTATCAAATCATATAAACTAAAAAGTCGGATTCACTGTATATATAAATAGAGTAATCCGACTTTATGATTTATATTAAAATTTTATATATCTATTATTAGAATTTAAATCAATATTATTATCTTTTACATATTGTAACATTAATGGTTTATTCATTGATTTAGTTAATGTATCTGTTTTAATATCTAATAATTCTTTTAATTTTGCCTTACTCAATCCTTTATCTGTAAATACTTCATCAACAAATAATTGATTTCTATAGTCTTCATCAAGTCTAAATTTTTCAAAGAATTCAATAAGAGTTTCAACTACATCTTTCTTATTCTCTACTTGCTTGCCACTCTTTCTTGACTTGTATTCAATTCCCCAATTATAAGTTATTTGAATATCTGGCATAGCTTTAGTAATAAGAGCATCTATCTCACGATCTCTATTAATAAAATAAGCATGAGTCTCAGGAATTTCTCCATTGGCATACCCTCTACATTTGATTCTGTTTAATGTTTGTACAACCATTGCTGAAATTGTAGAAACCTTAACTTTTTCAAATTCTTTTTGCTTATATTTTCTATTACCTTTTATTGGGACAAGCGTAGTATCTAAAGAATTAAACTTTTCTGCTGTTAACTCCTCTTCTTTTACTGAACTAGTAAAATACATTAAAGGATAAATAGCATCAGGTAATAATTGAATTCCTAATACAAATATTTTGTCAAAGTCACTCCATTTATTACTTCCTATTGTACGACCATAATGGGTTACATCAATTTGCTCTAATTTCTCATATCCTTTTAAAGCATCCATAATCATTTTATCTCTTTCTTCACTATTGGTAACTATTAATACTTTCTCATCTCCAACTATTTTACTCTTGATGTCTTCAATAATTGCATCTAATAATCCATCTTCTAATCCTTTTTTCATTGATGCAGAAGATCCAGTAACCCCATTGAAAATATTTAAGTGCATGTTCTTATAAGATTTTATTTGTGGTAATTCTCTTACTTCTGAATTATCATCAATCTCATATAAATAGTTAATTCCTGATGTAGCATCCAATGTTACCTTGTGGAAATATGGATTATTCATATCTATGTACTTATAAGTGATGATGGATTTATACTTGATATCCTCATGAATATTTACATATCCACCAGTTGCTAACATTGTTCTAATTGCCATATATGAATCTTTTGCTTGTTTATCTTTACATGAGAAAAATAATTCATCCAGACCATCTGGTACTTCGATATTATCAAATTCACAGAAGAACACGCTATTCTTCTTTATGTCATACGGTTTAAGGAATTCTTTCTTAATTTTAGTAACAAAGCCATTGAATTTATCATAAATATCTTCATTGCCCATATTCATGATAGCATTCTCCATATCTGAAATTGACTTCATAGTGACTGTCATGAATTGAACATTATTAATTGCTTCATCCACAATCAATCTCTCCCTATAATATGTATTATATTTACCATGTTTTGTATTAATTCTTTTATCAGACCACTCACATAATTTATTTATATCATCTCGATCAATAAGTTGTAAGTAACCACTATGAGTTAATACAATTACTGGATATTCTTTTAATTCATCATTAGGAATATCACTTCTTTTTCTATTGTTTAATTTATCAAATCCTGAGTGATATGCATATGCTAAATCTAATTTTGCCTTTTTATTAATTTCTCTAACTGCTTCATTGCAATCATCTTTGGTTAATTTTAATATTATTGTACCTGCATATGGTTGTAATATTTTATTTCTTAACATATAGGAAATTCCTGCATTCATTGCTGTGCTTTTGCCACACCCCGTAGGAAAGTTTATTATTGCTTTCTTTGATGTTATTGGGTAAAACATTACATAATAGAGCAATTGATTTAATCCTTTATAATATTCTCCATCTTCTGGTACAATTACATTATATTCTGCTAAGTCTTTAATTGTCAAGTTTACTGCTTCAATTACATGATTTTTCTTTGTTTCAAATTCCATTTTATCTAGGAATTCTTTGTAATTTGTCATTTTTTAATACATCTCTCTTTCTTTTTGTGTTTTTGTTCTCTCACTTCATTGTTATTATTAAATACTAGTAGGACAAGGTGGAGAGCCTACCTTTAATAATGATTCATGAGGTCATCATCCCTACTAGTAAAATTGTTATTATTAAATTTTAATTAATGGTTTAATAACACAAAAAACTCATCATTTATCTTGATGAGTTGCTTCTATTATTAAAATCCCAATCTTGAAAATCCTAAAACCCTTGCTACAAGCCACTTTCAGAGCATCAAATATCCTATGAAAATGTCCTTTTATTTGGTATTTGGAGAAGGGATGGTGATGGGTAGGAGGGAAGGAGGGATTAATTTGTAATTTTAATCCCCGAATACTTCCTACTTTATTTCTTCTTCAATTACTTCTTTATTTTCTATTTCTCCATCAAAATTAAACATACCATCAATCATCTCTTCACTATGATCTTTTCGATATCCCTGTGTTGTTTTAGGATCAGAATGGTGAAGAAAGAGCTGGACTTCCTCTAAACTAAACTTCTTTGGTAATCCAGTTTTGGGATCAATAATACGTGGATCTTGCCCCTCTAATAAACACTCGCATCTGCTATGTCTGTAGGAATGTGGGAATATATGGATTTCCCTTCCTTCTAATTCACTAAATATTACAGAAATAGCAACAACTCTATCATATATAGCACCATAAGTTACTTCTTTTTTATTTTCTCCATTGCCAGTAATCCACAAAGCGTCTAAATTGTCTTCTCCGCGCTCAATGATTAATTGTCTAGCTAATTCTCTTGTATCATTTAAATATACCAATGGAAATGTTTTACCTCTTTTTCCTACAACAACATTTGTTTTGTTTCCTTCTTGCACATCTTGTTTCTTGATTTGATAAACCTCATTCCTACGACCACCGGAATCAAACAAAAGCATATGTAGAACTGCAAGCTGTAATTTACCACGTTTCAATAATTCTTCTCTTATCCTCCATATTTGATCAAAACTCATAAAGAAATTATCTTCATCTGTTTTTACTGGTTCTGAAGGCAACCCTTTCACCTTTCTGGATACATTATTTTCATATTCTGTCTCGTCATCTTCTTCACAATATGAAAGCATAGACCGACAAGAACTCATTAATCTATTTGCTCTTGCATTTGATACTTTTAAATCATCACTTAACCATATACTTAATCTTCTAAAATCTTTCTTTCCTAAATCAAGAATACATTTATTGCCACAAAATCTATTGATATAAATCATAATGATCCTTAAATCCTGAAAATATGCGTCAATAGTACCTTTCTTCTTTTTCCTCTGTCTATATTCTTCAAGAAAATCATTCATTACATCTTTATTTTTAGGATTAATTACTACCCATTCTTCTTTTGTGTATATGGGATTATATACTCTTCCGCGTTCTGCCATTAATTCACTTCCTTTAATTTATTTTCAAATATTTCATATATCTTATCAGATGTCTTTCTATAAATATGATGAGGATAAAATGATAATAGAGTTAAACCATTATCTTTACACAATTTTATTTTAGTATCTTTATCACTTGCATATTTAATTTGCGATTTAAATTGTTTACCCAAGAATCCAAATACTTCAATAAATATATCTTTGCCATCTAAATGCAATAGAAAATCAAATCTATATCCACCTTTATAATTAGGTATATAGTCCCTGTAATATATTTTGTCAAGTTTAAAATCAATATTATAATCTTCTAACATCGTCGCAAATAAATATTCCAACATAGATTTACATAGTCTTCCACCTTTTGTTGTCATCACTTTTGCAACTCTTTTAATTTTGAATTTGTTTCCAAATGCTCTCTTTAAAGCAGTATCCCAAGAACCAAATTTCTTAACATAAGTTGTATACCCTGGCATATTCTCTTCTTCATTTGTATCTGGTTGAGATGGATATCTATTATATTTTATATAAAAATCTTTTAAACATTGAATTAATTCTTCTTCATCCATTCTTCTGGTAATACTTCCTTGTGTTGGTCTTAATCCTACTAATAATAAAGAATTTGAAATATTACCAAAATGATGGTCATATGCACTAGCACTATAAAACCCATCTTTTTCTTGACTAAAACTGTTTAAATCATTTGTATTTGGTGTTCTTCCTAAAATATCATTTACTTCTTTTAATTTTAATAGCATATTTTCTTCAAGTTTTTTATTATTGAATTCATTGTAATCATATCCGATTAATTTATATGTATTTTCTATACTCCCAAATCTTCTCTCATAGGCAGAATAAGATTGGATATTATCATACTTTATAAAATCGGTACTATTTAATAAGAACACATTGTTTTTCAAATGAATCTCTGTAATCATCCTTAAATCATCTAAAAGTTTTTCATCTGTCAATCTATCATTTTGATAAAATCTTTGTCTATCTTCTGGTATTTTTGCTCCTGCAAGCAATAATGACTCATACCAACTTCCAAATCTTTTTCTATACAACTCACTAGCAGGTAATCCGTTCTTTGCTTTGAAATCTTTAGATTTGGGTATTCCAATCTCCTTGATATAATCCCTCATGATTTCAATTAATTTCTCATCTGTAAACTTTTTTAATGCCATCTTTTTCAACAACCGCCTTTCGTTTCTTTAATTACTGCCTTAATCCAAAAAAAGAAATTAAGAGGAAAGAATAAATTAAGGCAAATTATCCTTTATCGAACTGCAGATTCTATCCTCTCAAGTGTTTTTACACACAAATAAAGACACTATTTCTAGTGCCTAAAATTCTATGTAAAATTATTTCTTAACCTTTTCCTTACTTTCCTTCTTAACCCTAACTTTTTTCTCTTTTAAAACAACATCTTTAATCCATTCTAACTTCCCATTCTTAATGAAATATGTAATTCCTACTGCCATAGCATCTGATTCATCGTCTGTTTTAAAAACCACATCAGGATATCTTTTCTTAATCTCTTCCTGCACTTGTTTCTTAGTAGCATTTCCACTTAATATTGCCTCTTTGACGGTTTTAGGAGGGTAGTATATCTGATCACAGTCATAAAACAACAAGTTTGTTACACCATGAACGCGATAAATTACTTGAGTTGCCATATTAAACCTACTAAATCCTCTTTCGATCACAATTGTTTTAGTAGGATAATTGGTTTTTAATTCTGCCATTTTAATTGCAATTACTTTAAGTCTTTTGCCATGAGATTGGCTTTTCTTTGTAGGGATCGAATCAATTAAAACTGGTATCATATTTTCATCAAAAATACAAAACCCTGTTGATTCCATAGAAAGATCATATGCATGTATGTAATTAATTTTATTTCATCTCCAATATCCCAATATCAAAACAAAGACATCACAATAAAGCAATGCCTTTTATTTATTAATACTTAATCTAATATCCAATAACCAAATCTATCTCACTATCTCAATAACTTAATATCATCACTCACTACATAACCCTTTTTAAGCAAATACTTCCACAACCACTCTAATCCCTTGCCTGTAACCTTAGAAGTAAATTCTGTAATAATTCCTCCAAATCCATTACTGTGTGTGCTTGGTTTTAATTCAAAATATCCTGCGTCAATGTATCTTTGATAAGGAATATTCCATTCACCTTTACTACTTTGCAAAATTTCCTCTGTTCTGAGTATATCAAATAACTTCTTCTCACCAATTGTTTTATTATTTTTAACTCTCTCATTAAATATCTTAGCAACTTTTCTAACTCCTAGTAATGAATCTGTCACAGCGAATCTATCTGCCATTGCAACCTTTGGTGCTTGGATTTGTAGTAATTCATCTTTTTCTGCAATCTGTTGATTTTTATATTCAACTAATTCTCCTACTGCAACCATTCTTCCTTCTTGAGAATTTGCTTTAATAATACTCAAACATAATTTATCTTCTTTAGTAATTTCTAATTCTTTTAATTCAAAATATTCATCAATCATTTGATCTTGAATATCATAGGCTAAATCATCTTCCATAATTCCGACTAATTTTAGATATCCTTTTCTACTGAGAAGATAGATATATGTACTAGCATTTAAAGCATTTTTAGTGTATATTTCGCTTTCGCAAAGTGCGATAGCAGAATGCACACTACTTTTTAAGTCTATAATATCAATCCCAAATCTAAATCTTTTGATATTTCTATTTATCTTTTCATTTAATCTTCCTAATTCTACTCCATGAACATTAGCAATTTCTTTAACCAATGCACTTTTTTGGTTTTCTCCAAACTCACCAAATATATTATGTATTTCCACATTATTGACCGTAGTGACTCCACTTACCGATAAATTATTATTTTCCATTATTAATTCCTTCTTTCTTCAAATTATTATTTATTGTATTATTTGCTTACCTTACAACCTTGCGTTGACACCATTTTCCGAATATTTCTGTGGTCTGATCCCACCCGAACATTGCCCATACTCGTTTTGTAGTTGAATTAATTCCAATTTGTTTTGGGCAAATACCATGACTAAGATAATAGTTAATTTGCAGGACATTGTATAAATATGTTACTTTTTCTTTTGTTGGGATTGTTTTTATTTCTACTTTTTCATTTATAGACTCATTCATTTTAGTTCCTCCTTTCAATATATTTGCATCACAACTTTGAGACACATAAAAAGAGCATAGTCAATAAAGATATGCTCCTTCAATCAATCACAAAATATCTACCTTGAAATTAAATAAATTAATATTTCAAAATAAATGAAACCGTACAGTAGGGCTGTAAATTATTATGCGCTAAACCACCTCCAACATTAGAAGTTCCCCAAGTTCCACTACCTGGATCTAATCTCCAATCGTTTGTAAATATATCACTAGTGTCTGTATTCGTATTATTCCATGCTTGAAATGTATGATTATGGGAAGGCATTTCTGGCGTGGTAAGAATATGTGTCTTTTCGCCGGAACTTTTTCCAAGCGTATCAAATTCTATTTCTGAAGAATTCAAACCGACTGGGACTTTCCCTTTTAAATTAGGAACATTAAAAGTGACATTGCCATCTCCTGCTCCATAACTTATTCCAATGACATTAAATAACTCTGAATATATTTCTCTTGATATAGCAGAACCATCACAAATCATCCAACCCGAAGGTGCTGTTAATCCTGCATACATTTGAATTGTTCCAGTAATTCCACTAATATTATGTAAACCTTGTGGTGGGCATGTTTTCATATTAAGCACCTCCGACCCATTTTACTTGCATCGTTGCATCAACAGATAATTGAAGATTATAAGTTGATCCAGTTAATAAAAGAACATCAAATGCATACCATTTATTTATGTCAAGCGCAACACCACTATTTAATGTGCTAAGAACACCATCTACAGCAAGAGATAAAATTCCTGTAGCACTTGTAGAAACCATCAATGTAGATTGTTGATAATTTATAGCTGTATAATTTGCTGTTAATATATTAGTGCTTGCTGTTACTGCTTTATTTGTTTGATTGTTAATTAGGGTTCCTATAGTGTATTTTAATATTCCTTTAAGATTAGCATTTATAGATCCTGGTGCATTAGGATCTATAACAGGTGTAGCAGAATTAGTTCCCAATGTAATATTAGCTCCATCTGCTTCCATAACTGGTATGACTCCTACACCTTGAGTATAATGATTTAATAAAAATTCAGTTTGAGCTACAGCACCATTTACAAAAATAAATCTAATATATTGTTTAGTTGGTGTTGTCCAAGGCATTAATGCCGATATTGTTGCACTACAACTTAACGTTGCAAGCGTTGTCCATCCAACATCTGGAGTAGCAGGATTATAGGTATCAGCTTGTTGTAAGGTTAATAATCCCGTAGAACTTGATTTTACATAAATACGAATCATTCCATCAGGAACAGGTTGTCTAGGTCTATCAATTACAGGTGAAGTGTAAGTTGCATTAGCAAGTAGTAAATGAGTTGGATCTAAATTTGAATCTCTCATTACCATTGCAACATCACCATGAGTCATTGTTGCTCCTATGAGATTATTTCCAGATTCTAAACTAATTGAGCCTAAACTATCATTGCTTATGTCAATCCAATTTTCGCCATCATAAGTTTGATATGTTTTTCTAACTCCTGTTGTTGTATTGAATTCATATAATATTGCACCTTTGTCACCGTGTCCTTTAGTGTCTGTGGATAGACATGTATAAATTGGAGTATGAGAATTTATTCCGACATATGTAAATGCCATTTTAATTTGATTCCTCCTTTGTTATTTTAGTTCGATTTTAATAGGGATTTTAAATTATAAAATAGTAAAAAAATAAGGAGAAGAAGACAATTGGTGTTGTCTGTCTTCTCCTTATTTTGATGTTTGGATTTGGTGTTTTTTTATTTTGGGGTTGGTTAATTATAGGATTTGCAATTTCCTATAATTATAATTATTGTAATTATTTTGCTACTAAACTAGATAATCCTAAAACTTCTTCTAACTTACTTCTCAAATATTCAACATCATGCCATTTTGTATTATCTGCAATTCTAAGTAATTTAATTCCATGTTCAGGGATTAATTCATTTTTCACAGCATCATTAGCTTGTAATGTTATAAAAGCTTCTTCTCCACCAAATTTAGTATATGGTTTTCTATGTTGCCTACCGTCTACCTCTACAACTAAATTATATTTTTCAAAATATCCATCACAAAATAATGGAAAATCATTTATTCCTCTTAACCAAATGAATGTTTTTTGAGATTCATATTCCTCATTTAAAATAATTGACATGTTTTTTAATACATAAGTTTCAAATATTGATTGTTTCTGCTGAGTAGGATACCCGTATGATTTACAGATGTTAGACCAGTTCATATTCAATTTTTTACGATATGTACTATCATCATGTTTTGAAAGTTTATTAAATAATCTTGTAGAAGGATATATTCCTGTGTCAACGAAACATTTATCAAACACATTTCTAAATTCATTTTCTAAATCATCTAATGATAAAATAGTTTTATTCATATTTGCTACTCGACTACTTGTTTTAGTTTTATATTCTGATCTATATTTTATATATTCTTTATATTGTAATTCAGAACTAAACATTTTAACTATCTGATTATAAACATCACCTTTTAAATTCAATATACTTGTATATGCTGAGAGTGATATTGGTGATATATTTTTAAATTCAGCAAATAATGGAACTCTACCAATCTCATTTATCAAACTATGAAAATTACTATTTAAATTTTCTACTGTGTAATTTCTTTTATCATACTTAATGCCAGATAATTCACTTATAATTTGATTTCCATAATATTTTATAAGGTTCTCTGAAAGATAATTGTGTTCTCTACAGAATGATTTAATACTTTTAGAATTTGTTTTATTCATAAATATCTTAAATTCTTTTATAATATAGTCAAGCAAATCATTGTCTTTGGTAAATAATTTTAAAATCTTACACCAAGAAACATTATAATAATTTAAATATGTAAAACTATTATATTCAGATATATTATCAAAACCCTTTGGTGTTAGATGATAATCTTCCTTAATTATTGAATAGAAATTGCTTCTTAAAATATCATCTGTGAATTCACTTATTGGTTTGGTTTTGTTCCTTCTTAATTGACCTTTATTTTTTCTATCTTTAGCACATGTATCACAATATTTTTTAGACAAGTGAACATTTATCATTGGTTCATTACATTTGATACAATATTTATCCATTTTATTTTCTCTCCTTCCGATATAGGAAAATGGGAAAGACACCTGTATCGGCAGATGTCTTTAATTACTCTTATAAATCTGGCCTGACTCATAAGAAACCATATGTAATAATTTTAATAAATCACTTCAAAGGTAATATTTTAAGATTAAAACATCCATTAGTATCTTGGTCTAAATTACCTTCGTATTCAATAGTAATTATGTCGCCTTTTTTGTATTTTTCGGATTGTATTTTTGGATTAGTAAAATTAACTGCACAATACCATCCATTTAAATAAATGCAACAAAAAGTATCTTTGACATCTTCAATTGCAACATTAAATGTTTTCATAGTAATAATTATTTCTTCATCCGTTTTTACCATTACAAACCTCCTTGACATAAAATTATATTTATATTAATGTTACAACTACTGAGCAGGAATAAGACTTTCATCGTAAATCAACAAATACCACATGTCTGTATTTAGAGGACTCTTCAGTGCCTCAATAGGAATATCAAGTACACTGGGATCACCCGATGCATTCATTGAAATTTTCCAACTATCCTCGATTTTCGCATTTGGTACAATAATCTGACCAGCATAATCAGATTTAGTAAATTCATCACGTACCAAACAATCCATAGTAAGTTTAAAAGTTCCACCAAAACTAGTAGAAGTTACAGCAATTTTCTTAAGTGTTGCATCGCTATCTGCTTTATAGTATACTCTTGCAACCATAGAAGTTGCTTCAGCAAATGTTAAAACTTGAGCAGCAATAGAATATTTAGTTCCTTGTGCTGCTGCTGCATCGGCTGCTAACAAAGTCTTAGGTGTTACTCCATCTGCATCAAGAAGATATACAGAAGTTATTGATTTAAGTTTCTTAGGTAAAGTAAGAGTGGTAACAAGATTAGAAATAGTTGCTTCATAAATCATATCTACAGCATGAACACCAGTAGTAATACTATTACCACTCAAAGTTGCGAGGGCAATATTGTCGAAAATTGCATCTTGAAGGGTTATTTTGACAGCTTTACCACTCGAAAATCCAATTAATTTGGCATCTCCGCGACCACCAGTTGAATATTTTGTTTCTGAAGATGTATCAATTTCTGCTGTTTTTAAAGTTCTCAAAGTTACTACTGCATTATAAGGAGAAGTCAAACTTGAAAAGGTAACATATGGAGTTTCTTTTATTGTCCAACGATTCGGAGTTGCCATTGCTAAATTCCTTCTTTCTTTTTTAATTTTTGATAATGTTCATCCAATTTATGTCTTTCATATTTATTTCTTTTCCATTAACCGTTCCTGCATAAATACCGTTTAATGTAAATTGGTAATTATCTATTAAATTTAAGCGATTTAAAGCATCATATAATTGATATATGGTTAAATCCCAAATATTTAATATGTTTAAATTGTTTGATTTGTTTGCAATTCCTGAAATCATACTAGGGAAAGTAATTGATTCCTTTATGGGGTTTTCTCTTTTCAAAGCTTTAATTTTTTCAATGATTTTTCTGGCTTGCTCATTTGCAGGATTATAATCTTCTTTTTCTCTTTTAACACAATTCTGCATCTTAATTATTTTACAAATTTTATTCCAATTTTCACTGTTTATTTTTTTTTCTTTATCTAAAACAATATTACATTCTTCATCAATACCAAACGAATTTGTATTTTCAATTCTTAAGAATAAACCAATAGCACCAATGAATCCTTCAAATAATTCCTGCAAACCACTTTTTAAAAATAAATCAAAAGTTGTAATATCATTTAGTTCTTCAGGAATATCTTTTATAATGTCTTCAACCTCTAAAACAAATATATTCATTGTTTGATGATATTTTTCATATCCAATTTCAACAATCTCACTAATTGTAAAAGGTTTTATTTCAATTCCATCCATAAAAAAAGAACTACCTTTCAATAATCTTAATTCATCATCTATTTTTATATCCATTTAGTCACCGCCTCACCACCCAAATACATAACTTATTATTTAATCATTGAAATCATAAATTTTGTACGAAACCTGATAACCCTGCCACCTATCATTTACTCCTATCCATCTACCATTAGAAAAACTTAATTTTCCAATACCTAAAACTCTTTGCTGATTAAATAATTTGTCTATCTCACTTAATATTGAATATGGCCTAAGTTTACCAGTTCCAGGCATTCTCCATAACTCAATATGACATAGAATATTAAATATTATTTTTGATGTTTTAAATGCTGTATTTATTTGTGCTAATGAAAAATCATCTTGTATAATAGTGATTAAACTCTTAGCAGAATCAGTAATTATTGGGGAAACAGGAGTTGGATATATTCTATCAAATAAGAGAATGCTAGTATCTTCAATATTAGGTTGAGACATAGGATCATCTTCATCATAGAATAAATATTTACATAAATCTTGAGAGGATAATAATTTCGTTAGAACTGTATCAATATTTAAGTTTAATTCTTCAAATCTACTCATTTTACCTAATCACTTCCTAAAACAAACTCTTAATCTGAACAACCATTCCATCTTGACTAATAATTTCCTCATCCACACTTTTACACCATAATTTTACACTTCCTAAATTATTTCCCTTAATTATACAAGTATTGCTTACTGAATTTTGTGATGTAATAATTGATAATGTAGTTGGTAAATTATCAATTCCTGTTAACCAGAAAGATGATTCTTTAACTATAGACAAACCATTATTTTTGAATAATGCTAAATATTCTTTAGTGTACGTTTTGATTATACTTGTACTTCCACTAATCTCTACAGTTTTATTATCAATAGGAACTTCCACAATCTCAACATTAATGTCATCCATTACACTAAGATCATTTTCCAATTTACAACTAAATACAACATTTCCAACATCTAAAATTGTCACAACACCTGTACTAGAATTTATAGTTGCTTTTGTAATATCATTACTGCTGAAAATTAAATTTGGTACAGTAGAAACAATTATCCCATCAATTTTTACTTGTGCATTAATTGTTAATGGATCATTTTCATTTACTTGAATTGAATCTCCATTTAGTATTTCTAAAGTAAATGTTGGAATTTGTTGTGATACTTCGCTATAAACCATCTTCATTAATAATAATCCATTAATTGTAATATCATTAATGTCATTTACGGAATAATTCCTCAATCCAATTTTATACACATCATTGATTTTAATTTGTCTAGTGATAGAAGTATTGCTTATTTGTATTGCAATTTCTGAATCTAATGTTGATATTATTTTTTGTTCATCTAAACCAATTGAACCTTTGGTTACTATGCAGGGGATCTCATATAAAATTGAATTTTTATCGTAGAATTTTAATGTGTTACTACATCTTTCAATAATACAAGAACTAGTTGGAGATTCTATTGTTCCTCCGTCAGTACATATCCAATATGAATCATTAAATTTATACATATCTCCTATTAATGTAGAGATACTATTATCTTTAAAAATAACTTTTCTAAAATTATTTGATATGCTAGTTTTTAGTTTTAATTCATATGGTGTATCTAATCTTACAATTATTTCTTCATACAAACCTGTTGTATTATTATATTTTTGAATTGTATAAATATTAGATGCATTTTCGAATTGCTCATCTACTACAGCTTGTAAATCATCCCAATATATTTCCTTTGGAGATGATGGAGCAATAGTTAAATAAGCATTATAATATTTAAGTGTTATGATCCATCATCTCCTTTATTGCAATTAGGCATAATTACCGTAATTTCCTGATGCCCAATCTGACCAAGGGGCATTTTTCAGACCATAATCTACAATAGCCTGACTATTTATTTCTCTTAAAACTTCTTTTGCATCCATTTTTGCTTTTAAATTTTGAGCCTCAGAATAATGACGGAAATCCGTATCATTGAGGTGTAACTGAAGCTGAGTAACATCTAATATTTTAGAATTCATCCATTCAATTACCAATAAATTAGATAATATTACTTGCTCGGTTAGAGTTAAAAGCTCAGTAAATGTTTTATTTGGTATGTCTAAAATATTCTCTAAATCCTTTTGACAATTACTAAAATTAGGAATTGCTTTTAACATATATCCCAACATAACATTTTCAAAATCCGTAATACTTATTGTATATATTTTATCCAATTTATAGTCACGAATCGTCACAAGAGAAAAATCATAAATTTCATTAAAAGTAGTCACATTATATCAACTCACTTCTCTTCCTTTTTACATTTAAAATTTTATCATCAATTAATTTCTTCCAAGTTTCATCTTTATCATCTGCCCAATAAGGAATTTCAACATAAAAATATCCTTGCGATTTCGCAAAGATTCTTTTATATCTATCTTTTAATTTTTGATAATGTAATTCATAATCAGGTGTTGTATTATTCTTTTTTGCAGCCATGATTGCGAAATTAGTAATTTCATAATGTTGAATTCCATTGCACTCAAAAATAATATGTTTATCATTTATTGTTATTTCATTATCGTAAGGAAGAAGATAATGAGTTTTAGGATTATAGCATTTTAAAGTACATTTAGATTCGTGCTTTAATTCAAAATCTAAACCTTTTAAATATAATCTAATTTTATTCTGTAAAATAGATTCATCCAATTCTTCTACACATTCAGGACATCTAAATTTACATCTAGTAGAATTAGCTATATTCCTTTTATAGTCTTTATGCTTACCTTCAGGACATTTCCACCATACCTCTCGATCAGCATAAGGAGAATATTCATAAGGAGACTTTTTATTTTTATCAGACCAAATATTTAATGATTCGGAATGTAATGTACCTAAACTATCTAATGGATGTACTTTGCCATGTTGATTGGTGCAATAAGGGCATCTGTTTTCATTTATAAAATTATTACAATTAGATATATAACTTTCATGATAGTCTTTTTCTTGGCATATTAACCAAATGTTCTTGCTTCTACTCCCATAACTAATTTTCCAAGGACTAATGATGTTTCTAATATAATCCCAATACTTTTCAAGAAAATCTTTACATATGTTATCAATACCCCATTGGGCAAAGGAGTTGCATTTTCTACAATTCATTACTCCTTTATGACCATTTGTAAAATCTCCTATATTACATAGCTCAGATTCGTGTATATCTCTTGGACATTTAAAATAAAATTTCTTTCTTGAACTATAACATATTTCTTCTGGTTTATATTTATTTAGTTCATAGTCCCATCTATCAAGGATGTCTAGCCTACCATTTTCAATACACCATTGTTTAAATGATTTACTTTTTAATAATAATGTTATCATTTGTTTCTTAAGACCAGTTAATTTTTTAGAGCACTTACGACAATAATACTTACCATCTTCTTTTACACACATTTTATAATTTGCCCAAGAAATAGGTCTCATATATGGATTTTCACAATGCTCTCCATCACATTTTACATGTACTAATGCAATACTTGTATTAAACAAATCTTCAACATTTACTTTAAAAACATCTCCTATTTTAGTAAATGCGTAACCCAAATTCTTAAAATGAGTGCATGTTGCCCTTTGCCAAGTTATTTCGACTGTCTCAGTTATTAATCCCATATAAATCAAATCCTTCCACTTTAAAATATTAACTATAAATAAATACAAATATTATTTTTTACTCCATTCCATTAAAGCATCTTTAAATCCATTGTCCTCAATATAAACAAAAAACTGCATCTTTGTCTGTGGATGCAGTCCTACTAATTTATATTTAATTCCTTTTGAATATAAAAAATCTTTGAGTTTAAAACTATAGCAAGGAAATAATTCAACATCCATTCCTTCCATCACACCCTTTATCCCACCTGAATTTGCTTATATTCTTCAGCTATCTCGACAATACTTCTTGTATAAATTCTACTTAGGGCATCAACTTTATTTAAATCAATATCTTCTCCATTGGCTATTTTTCTTGCAATAATTGAAACAATTTGTTCCTTTTGCATTTCTGTAGAATTATTAAACAATTCAACCATTTCTTTACGATTGTAATCTAAAAGTTTTTCAATGATTTCTTTAGATAATAAGTTTTGATATATATCATATAAACCATGATTTGCAATTACATTATCGTCACAAATGTAGAATAATCCCATTTCTGCAAAACGATTTTGATAATGAAGAATGTCTGCTAAATCAGCATATATAATATTTTTTGTCTCACCAAATTTATCAAATTGATAAGGTTTCCCTTGCCCATATTGTGCTGTTGTTAAAACCAAAATGCCATCAGTAAGAGAAATAACTTTTATTCTTTTGCTTGAATGAATTTCTCCATATTCTTCTTTTGGTTGAGGTTTAAAAATAGGAACTTCAATTTCTTCTTTTGCTGTTTTATCTTCTTTAGATGCAATTAGAGATTTTACTAGATTTTTTAATTCATCTAATTCACTCTCTAAATCTTCATAAGATTTTTGATTCTGTTTTATTTCCATAGTAACTTCTTTGGTTTGAGGAGTATTTTCTTTCTTTGGTCTTCCTGCCATATTTAATTTTCTTCCTTCCGTGTAAATAAATTTGTAGTAATCCAAATATTAAATAATTTAAAGAAGAGATGCAATTAAAATTAGAAATGCATCTCTATATTTAAATTACCTATTGTTTAAGGTAGGGTAATGAGTCCTGCTAAAGAATTTGTGGCAACAATTGTTGTCCAGTTCTTTTTAAGAGTGGTAGATTGAGTTAGGTTGGCATTATCATATACTCCACTTGTCACGCTGGTTGTTGCTCCTTCTAGACACAATTTAATAATTTTTTGACTAGAAGGTGATAATACATAAACTCTGGTGTCATCAAGCAACAGTTGGAAAGGATTTTTGAAATCTGCAACTTGTGGGATAACTAGGGCATCTGACCCAAAAATAGTTCTTGTATATCCCAATTTTACATATTCAGAATCAAGAGTGTAGCGATAGTTGGCATCTTGTGGTAAAATTTTTGAGAGAGCAATCTGTGTACCGACAAAAATACTTTTTGCTCCCATATTATAAGTTGTAATCTTTTGTGCAAGATTTACAGCAGCATCTTGACTGTATCCAACTACTTTAGTTCCTGCAACACCAGTAGCAAGATTTGTCATAGCGGTATTAAATGCATTATAAGCATCTACAGTCATTTGAGTTTCGATGGATCTTACTGCTTTCATGGTAAATTCTGCAAGGTTTTCTTCTCCTGCAAGTACACGATACAAACTAACTTGAACTGTAATATCATGCTCTTCGGGAATAGCAGTAACCATTCCATCAAATTGTTTGTGAACTTCAGATGTTCTCTTACCTCTACCTGCTTTAGAAATTACAAACAAATCACGAGGCTTTACTCTAAAGCTAAAACTAGATGCCATTTCTCCTGTGATTACATCTGTATATAATCCCATTGAATCAACCAATGTCTCAGGTAAGATCATATCAATCATCGCAGAAATTACAGAAAACGTTGCCCAATTAAATGTAGGATGAGAAGCCCATACTTCTGGTTTAAACTCACTCATATTTCCAAGACCAGATACGCGAGAAATTTCTCCTAACAATGCCTTGTGCATTTTTGCACCTTTTTCATCAAAAGAGATTGTATTGTCAAACTGAACCTTCGTATTTCCATTGATAGAACGATAATGATTAAAATAATCTCTGAAAGCCTCATAAACTTCTGTTTTTCCTTGTGAAAATGTCATTACACTAGCTGGAATTTTCATATTGTTAAATCCTCCTTATTATTTTTGATATTATGTAGTATTAATATTTATTATTTGTTTATTGATTAAGAATTTGCGCTCGAAGCCCAAGCAAGAGCATACTGACCATCTGCACCAACTGCAAAAGTATTAGAACCAATTGTTCCGGTAATACCAGGAGCAGTCATTGTAAGAATATCTCCAACCATTGGTTTGAAAGCAGACAACATATCTCCTGCAATATTTACAAAATTTCTAACATCAGGATCGATACCCTTAAACTTATTTGTTCCAGAAATAGTTACAACCACTTCAGGAGAATAAGCCATCCAAAGTCCAGTCGAATTATCTGCAACTTCAAATTGATAAGCAAGAGTACGTTGATTTCCAATGCTTCCATCAGCAATAGAGATATAGGTTGTTCCTACTAATTTGAGAGAGATTTTTAATCCACTTCCAGTAGCAGGTTGAGTTGCTGTCCACACTTCACCTTCACCTGCGGTAGTAGATTTTGTAGCCAAGTAAAAAATATGCCCATTGTCAAGATTAGCAGTACACACTGCACTTCTATTTAGTGAATCAACATTTGTGGCTTGTACGCCATTTTGTATTAATACGGTATTTGCCATTGTTTATTACCTCCATTTTTTATTTTTTTATTAAATTTTTTCCATTTGATTTATCCAATAATTAACTTCTTGAATTGCCCCACCAATAGCATTCATATCTGCCATTGCTTGTTCTATTTTTTGTTGAGTATCTTGTAATTGAGCATTAAGTAAATTTAAACGTTCATTTAATAATTCAACATCCAACCAAATTCACTCCTATTATGCTACTACTGCATATTGCCATTTTGAACCATCAGACATAAACAATTTACCTACTCCAGTTGCATGTGTAGTAAATCCAAGAGATCCAGCAGGAGCAGATGTAGTTGTTGAATTAACCGTAATAGCTGTTGCTAAAGCTACAATATATGCTCCATTACTAAATTTAACATCTGCTGTAGGAACTGTTCCATCAGAACCAATTTCAATACCCAATACTGTTGTTGCAGTTCCCTCATTTACAACTTCAACAAATAAACCCTTAACTACTCCTACTGTTGCATCTGCATAATTTTTTGCTTTAATATAGGCTCCTTGAATTGTATTAGCACCTGTATTAACGAGTTTATTAATAACTCTAAAATCTGCACCTGTGTCAGTTTGCGTACCAGTTGCGACAGCAGTTCTACCAAAACATGCCATTACTCCAGTTGTCGGTTTTGCAGGATCACCGAAACCATAAGCAGTTGTTCCTGTAATATCACCAATTGCAAATAATTTATGGTAATTAACCCCTACAGTTGTTGCCGATGCCGTTGGTGCAAAATATGCTTTTGTTAATGTTGTTCCTGATAAACTATTTGGAGTCATTACCTGAAATCCTTGAATAAGAGTACCTAATGTTGCATTTTGTGCAGCTCTATTCATTTTGTTTAATGCTACTTTTACACTATCAGTAATTGCCATTATTTATTTACCTCCTTTACTTAAAATTAAATTTTGTCCCAAAGACTTTTAGATTCTGTTTTATTATTTTCATTTACAAAAGGTAATCCAACTTTCATAATACCATCATTATTGGTTTTTCCTTTTGAAAAACTAAACGCTTCAGCTTTAACTTTATTTACCCAAATATTAAGATCACTTGCACAAAAGTTCTTAGCATCTTCACGCAATTCTTCCATTTGTTCTTTTGGCATAGATTCCATAACTTCTGTAAGTGTATATTCAATTACAGACAACATTTCTTTTTCTTCGATATCTGATTTAAACTTTTTAAGTTGTTCATTTTCTGCCATATAAATAGCCATTTGATCTTCTGAAGCAGACATTTTAGCATTTATTTCAGACATTTGTGTTTCTAATGTTGAATATTTACTTAGCATTTCTTCATATTTTACAGACATGTCCGTATATTTTGCTTGAAAATTATCTTCATTTTCTTTAGGAACAACTTCTTCTGCCATAACTTCTTCTGTCATTTTTTCTTCAGGCGCAACCTCTTCAGCCATTTGTTCCTTGCCTTCTTCTGTCAATACTTTATCGGTTTCTGCTTGTTTATCTGCAAGTTCTGCTTGTGCTGTGGATTCTACATTGGCATCTGCTCCCATTTCTTCCTGCTGTTCTGTTTCCATCTCTTCAAGTTTTTCAATTTCTTCTGTAGGCACTATTTCTTCCTCCTTCTTTACTTCTTCAAACTTTTCTGTTTGTGGATTAATTATATTTTCAGCCCATTCTAAAGATTCAAACCCTCCTAGAAGATATTGTGCGGTTTCAGTTTTTGTCTTAGCTGAAAACTTTATTATGTTATGCAACAAATCTAAACTTACAAATTCATTATTTATTAATTGATTTGCAATGCTTATATTTACAGCAGTAGCACCTTTGGGATTGTTTTGTTTAAGAAAAATTCCTTTTTCTGCATTTTGTTTGACAATAGATGGTATTTTAAAGTCATACATAAGATGCTCAATTTCTTCTTTGACCTTAGAAAACGATAAAACTTCTGCTCTAGCATTAGGAATTGCAGGTGTAGTTCCAATTAATGTAATTCCACTGAAACAAAATGATTCAATTGAGTTATTTTCACCAGACTCTATAATTACAATCTCCATGCTAAGATTTTGTATTTGATCTCTATCTAAAACAAAAGCGACATCTTTTGCATATCTACACCATATAATACCATCGGCACAAAGCCATCTTTTCCCTTCTTCATCTATTTCATAAAAGATATCATTATCACATAAAATTACCCCTACTGGAACTTCATCTAATTCATGCCCCATTAATTGCTGACTATAGCGATTATACTTAGCTACAACTGGCTTTCCTATTAAAGTAGGTCTTGCTTTTTCAATTGCTGTCCAAGGAATAGGCTTATCGTGCTGATTATCTCCTTCGGATACTATCCATAAACGAACTTTCATAAGTTCACTGTTAGATATTTCCATTAAATCGAATTTACTTATTGCAAATGATAATTTATTCATTTTTCACCTCCTTAAAATAATAATAGTAAATTAAATTAAAATTTTAATCCAAAATGGTGATTTTTCTAAAACCATTTCAAATTTATTTGTATAGCTGAAATAAAAAATCCCTTCTTTATTACTCAATAAAGGAATATTGTTATTAATTAGATAATCTTTAACTATTTTTGAGGTTGTTTTATAAGTGTTAGACAATGAAATTGGATTGGTAACAAACATAATTAATCACCACCTTAGATTAAATCCCATAAACGAGAACTTATATTATTTATTTTTGTAAAAACTTCAACAGTAAAAGATTTATCTTTTATTAACTCTTTGCCAAACCAATCTGGAATAATAAAAGCATTCATAGATTCTTCTGTAGGAAATTCTACTTCAACAAGTTTATCTCCGGTGTCAATAAAATTATCAATTTCTGCTATTAATCCATTATCTAAATCAACCAATGTACGTTCTTTTACAACTGGTTTCTTGTTAATTACTTCAAAAATACGATTATATCTTTCTCCGCTAATACGATGTTCTAACTCTTCTCTGGTATTATCTTTCAATTGATATTTAACTGTATGATAATATGTATCTTGATTTTCAGAATTAGTAATCTTACGGACACGAACATCAGGAGAAAAGTTAGCGTATGTTTGAGTAATTGTAAATTTTTCCTTGATTTGAGAAGATGGAGGATCTGATTTTAATTTCCAACGCTTTTCACGTTCAATCACGCAGATAGTTCACCTACTTTTTCTAAATATAACATGATAAAATCATTTAGTTTGTCCATAACTCCTTTACAATTATTTTTTAGGTCATTAGGATAAATGCCTATATAATATATCTCTTTGTTGTTATTATAATAATTTTCTTTCCTATATGTTTTGTTCCTATATTCTACATATAGATTGTTTTTTGCTTTTATATCAAATAGTCCATAATACTCAATAATTAGAGGTTTATCTAAAACATATGATCCAATTGTTTCAAGATAAAAATCGGGACAGTAATAATTATCAGTATTATCAGGATAAAACCGATACTTTTTCTTCTTACCACTCCCTATTGCCACAATTGAGTCTATTTCTAAATATTGATAAATATAATCAAATACCATCTTCTCTTCATAACTATAAAACTTACTAAAACCATCAACACCTGTATAAATTCTGAAATCTTTTTCTTCTAATTTAAATTCTGGATACATAGTATTCAAACAATCAAATATTGAATCATAATGATTGTATTTGTAAATGTATGTAAGTATATTATTTATTTTATTATTGTGTCTATCTTTAAAAATTATTGGCAATTCATTTCTAATGTTATTCAAAGAATTTACATTAACTATGTTGTATAAAACATGTTTAACATATTCATTAAAATTATCTCTACTTTGCCAAAATTTTAATGATACATTATTTAATTCATAAATTTTTATATTGTACTCAGGAAAAATAAAATTTAAAATATCATACAATGTCATTCCATCAAATAAACTATATAAAATCTTGTACTCAACAAACATTTTATAATATATATTTTGAACTAATTTTTGTTTATTGTCTAATCTTACAACATTCATTATGACGAATCTGCACAATTTTATTATGTTTTCTTCTGTTTTGATATTCATAGGTATGGAGTAAAGCAACTTACCATTGGGAGTGCCATAGTAAATCCATTTCCACCATTGGATAATATCATATTTACTAGTAGAGGATTCATTATCTAGTTCTATTCCAAACTTTTTATAGTAGAGTTTTTTACCCTCTTTATTCATCCAATCTTTAGTGTCAGATGTACAAATTGTACTTGGATTTTTAAATTTTATTTTTAGTTGTGCTAGTTTTTTACCAACTCCATCCACAGTTCTATTTGGTAATATTAACAGTAAATCTTGCATTGACTTATCACTATGATCAAAACTTTTTACAATATCTAATTCATCATTTGTCCAATATTTGGCCTTATTATTTAAATTATAGTTAAATGTTTTACATTTTACGTATGTGTTTACATATGTTTTATTGTTCAATAGTGGTACGATATCTTCAATATTCATTCCTTCACTATTTTTTAACAAATCCATTTCTTCTTTAGACCATGATCCAGAAGATTCTTTGATTATCTTTTGTTTTGGTTTATACTTTAAGTAAACTTTTATTTTCTTATTAAATAAATTTATGCCACATTTTTCATTTATCATAGTTATGAAATCGACTAATCCTAATTTGTAAAAATCCAATATCCAATTAATTTTCAATGTTTTTATTAATTCGCTATTAAAACAAATATTGTCATCCTTGTCTGAAGTAATAATATTATCATAAATATATTTCATTAATGTCAATAAGTTTTTATCATTTAATAGTTCCGAAGGAATTTGATTAATATTTTTACCGTTTGGGGTGTTATAATACAAAAATTCCCACCAGTTAATGATACTATATGTATTAAAATATTTATTAAATTCTAGTATAATACCATACTTCTTTTTATATTTTTCAATATTTCTTTGCTTATTGGCACAATTCTTACATATATGTCTTAAACCAAATTTTCTACTTTTGTCTTGTAGAAAGTATTCTACCGTAAACGGATATTCATTATCACATTTTATACACTTCTTTTTCATTCTCCTTCGCCCTCCAATTAAACTAAAAATTATTTCTTTACCTTATTCCACAATTGAATATTTTCATCTAGTTCATTGCTTTTCTGAAAAACAAAATACACCCTGTTGGTTGCAGGGTGTACGTCTTTTTTTATATAATCAATTCCCATTGACTTTATAAAATTTTTCATTTTATTACTATAGCAATAAAATAAACAAGACATATATTACCTCCTAGTGGATTATTTTTTCATTTCATTCGATGAAGCATCTCTCGTAATTACTCCTGCATCTCCTAATTCACCATCAGGTTTTCTTGGCCTCCCATTTTCATTATCTTTGCCACTCATCTGCGATGCCATTACAATAGGAGTTAGACCATCTACAAATCCTTTAGCCTTTGCCATTGCTAATTCTCTTTCAAAATCAAAGGGATTCTTACCTAATGCTGCTGCAAAACTTTGTGGCAACACCATACCAAGTTGTGCTAAAGCATTCGCATTATCTAATCTTTCTTTCCTACTTGCTGGCATTTGAG
>Ga0209000_1000662_pt1 | contig 29340 bp, 29 predicted proteins | sample RifGroD2_FD_183998 | JGI IMG/M metagenome (GOLD analysis project Ga0209000, IMG submission 183998) | Groundwater microbial communities from Rifle, Colorado, USA - Groundwater D2 (SPAdes) (version 2) | ecosystem: Environmental > Aquatic > Deep subsurface > Groundwater | place: Rifle, Colorado... | reverse complement strand
TTGCCTCTAATGATACTTTTTGAAAGTTTTTCAGTTCATGTTTTACTCTATATGTATGGGAGTTTTCTTTTGAAACATAGATTTGAACAATTTCCTTACCGCTCACATTTCCTATGTTTTTGACTTTTACGGTTAGCTTTATTTTCTCATCTTTGTTCATATCTATCTTGTCCAAACGCAAATCTGAGTACTCAAATTTTGTGTAACTGAGTCCATATCCAAAAGGAAATAAAACCTCTTTCTCAAAAGTATCATAGTATCTATATCCTATATATATACCTTCACGATATTCTACATTTAAATTAGATCCTGGAAAATTGTAGTACGAGGGTGTATCTTTTAATTCGAGTGGGTATGTTTCAGAAAGTTTTCCACTTGGATTAACTTTCCCCATAAGTACATTCACTATTGCTTTTCCTGAAGCCTGCCCACCTAAATATCCATTAACAATCGCCTTTACCTTGTGTACCCAAGGCATTTTTACAGGTGCTCCACCCGATAATACGACAACGACATTTTTATTGACTTTCAAAATATCCTCTATCAATTTATTTTGATTGGTCGGAATATCTAAAGTCCTTCTATCTATTCCTTCCGACTCATATTCCTCAGTGAGACCTGCAAATATAATTACAATATCTTTACCTTTTGCCATCTTGCAAGCTTCTTTTCGTAGCTTTTCGTCCTCCGTGCTTGGAAGACGAGAGTATCCACTTGCGTAATTAACCTTTAATTCAGCTGAAATAAAACTATCATACGCATTTTCTATTATCTCTGAGTTAATTGTCGAGCTTCCAGCCCCTTGATATCTAGGTTTTTTTGCCATATCCCCTATCACAACAATATTCTTAGGTTTTATTGGAAGTATCCCATCTTCGTTTTTAAGTAACACAATTGATTCTTCCGCAATCTTCGTTGCTAATTGAAAATGCTTTTGCTTGTCATAACTTTGTCCCAACTTCTCGTTACTTGTAAGTGTATCGACAACATCAAGAAGCCTTCCTACTCTTTCATCAAGTAACTCCTCACTTATTACTTTTTCCTTGACTGCTTGTACAATTTGTAAATCAGATTTACCATTTGTTGCTGGCATCTCAAGCTCATTCCCCGCAATAAGTCCCTCTACTCTATTATTCTCCGCACCCCAATCCGTGATTACAATACCTTTATGCTCCCATTCATTTTTTAATATACCTAACAATTCATTATTCTCTGTGCAGTATCTTCCATTTAATTTATTATATGCACTCATGACTGAAATAGGCTGCGTTTCTTTTACGATGTACTCAAATGCATATAAATATATCTCTCTTAGGGTTCTCTCATCAACTATGGTATTTATAACTCTTCGTCTCTCTTCCTGATTATTTGCCGCAAAATGCTTTAAGCAAGCTCCTACTCCTGTACTTTGTAGGCCATCAACATACGCTATTCCCATTTTACTTGTGAGATACGGATCTTCCGAAAAATATTCAAAGTTTCTACCACATAATGGACTACGTTTTATATTTATCCCTGGACCTAACAATATATGAACATTATTTTTAAGGCACTCTTCGCCAAGTGCCTCTCCCATCTTGTATATTAAATCTTCATCCCAGCTATTACAAATCGTCGCCCCTGATGGAAAACAAGTTGCTTTCTCACTTTCATTGATGCCCAAATTATCAGCTTGCTTAAGTTGTAGTCGTAAGCCATGAGGTCCATCTGACATAGTAAGCCTTGGAATATTGTATTTTTTTAGCTCTTTCGTATGCCAATAATCACCTCCAGAGCATAAACTTGCTTTCTCTTCTATAGACATGTCTTGCAAAATCTCATTCTTGTCAAACATTATAATCCCCCTTTAGATTTTTTTATCCCTCTATTTGTTGCTAAACTCATCCTACCATTTTCATACTATTTCGTAATCATTACAACCTTGCTGTAAAATGCTCTCTATACATTTTCCCACATATTTCTCCATGTTATAGGTTGGTAATACATGCTGTACTTTACTTTACTTTATCTTCTATCATATAAATTCCTCTATAACTTTTGACACTATCTGTGATATTACTATAGCATTATTCTATCCCTTTTTTTATATTTGTCAATCCAGCTCGACAACTTTTATCGCTTTTTTGTTTATTTTACATAAGCTTTGCCAATTAGCAGTGTCCCAAAATAATTTTTGATTACCTGCTGCGTTAGTGTTTCTACCTTTTATCCTAAAATTCTATACCTTCCAGTATAGTTTCCATATAATGACTTCGAATATATATCATCACTATTATTGGAACTAATATCCCTCCAACTTTTAAACTTGACAGCGGTTATATTCTTCGGAGGTGGATATATTACACTCAGAGATGTTAACTAACCACCCTCACAAGTGGTATAAAAAATGTCATTGTATTTTAATTATTGTCCTAATTAATATTTTATCAACATTAATATTCATTATATATTATAAAACTTAAATAATTTATTATCCTCATTCTACCTGTACTCCTTCATCTTTTATTACCTTTTTTATTTGTTTACCTTCATGATTTATAGTAAAATTATCTTTATATATCAAATCTTCGACCGTAGTAAATGTGTATCCCTTTTCTTTCAGCTTACTTATAAGCTCATCCAACGCACTACCAGTATATTTCGCCCCTGTATGCATTAACACAATTGCTCCACCTGTCATCTTCTTATGATTTACTACTTTATTTATTATTTCTGCTGCACTATAGTCCATCCAATCAAGACTGTCATTGTTAGTCATAAGAGTACCAAATAACTTATCTTATTACATTATCATTGTTTTTTTGATAAAATTTCATATATCTCCTTTGCTATTTTTAGTTTTCTTCTTTCGTTCTCCATATCTGATATATCTGGGTATGTATGTATTACTTTAAAACCTTCTTGTATTCTAACTACTTTTCCACTCATAGACCTAACCCCTCATATTATAATTTTATAAAACCTGTGTTTTGTTTATATATTTTACTGCTTATGCCTTTTAATTTTGCTAATTTAAAAAAGAAAAGATATTTTTATATATCTTTTCCACATTTAACCATTTTATACTTTGGTTTATATTCTTGATTATAACTATCCTACCTTTATTATTAATAATAATTTTATTCAAGCTTTTTTCATCATTAACTGTACTAAAAAAGAGCCTTGCGGCTCATTTCGTATGATTTCTTCATATCTATTTGAAACTTTATATGTTAATCTTGATCTTCTTCCTCGTTTCATTCTTATTCTTCATCGACATCTTTTTCTTTACCTTCGTTGTTTTACATATCTTTTTTATCCATCAAAAAATATTTATATAGTATTTATCCTTTTTTTAGAATACTTCATTTTAATATTATACTATTGGTTTTTCTATAATCAATTCGGAAATTTCTGTAATTTTTCTAATATAAAAGCTATAATTAGTCTGAGAAGTTTTTTTATTTTTCTTCATTAAATATTGACCCGGATCAATATATTCGCCTTTACCCAAAATCATTTGAGTATATTTTGATTTTGATTCAGCACTTTCATGGGCTATATGATTTCGCAACACAATCATTTGATTATAAGCAGTCAGATTATCTGCCACTTCAAAAATAATATTAAAGGGATTTTCAATAAAAATATGTTTTGACAACTGCTCTATTTTTTTTATGTAATCTATATAATGTTTATCTCCACCTTTTAATACAGCATTGAGATGCTCTTCATCTATAAACATTAATTTTCTTTCTGGAAGATAGTCTTTACTGCTTTGTATTCCAATACAGTAATTACTAAACACAGTTGCAAGATATTTTTCAAATTTTACATATATTTTAAAAAAACTTGCTTCATATATTAATGCATTTGAAGTAATAAGATTATTTTGACATGAATTAATATATGAAATTAAATCGCTATTCTCCATAAACAGCACCAACTAAAAAATTATTTAATAATGTAATTCTTTCTAGTCTTTCATTCTTGTTGGTTGTCCTGCTGCGATGATTTTTATCAAATTTTACAAATTGATTGAAATATTCAGATGTTTTATCTTCATTTTTCACACATCTTTCAAACTCATTCTCAAAACTAATTACAGAATCTATAAATTCCTGAATATTTGTATCGATATTGTCGACATTATATTTTTCCAATCGTTTTATTTCTAATTCATTTATACCATATAACTGGTGGAAAATAACAGCAAAAATAGTATAAATGTATACTTTGCTTGTGAAACATTTAACATTTCCATTTAAATAATCATATATTTTTTTAATAACTTCCATTACTTTATCAAATTTAATTTTTATTTCTTCATATTCATTAAAATACATATCATATTTTTGATATAATTTATCAATAGTTATCGGAGTATCAGTTTCAATTCCACTTATTATTATATTAAACAAAATAGATATAAGTTCAACATCTTCCATTCTAGAAAATTGCTTATCATTTAATATTTTATTGTCAAAAAGTAGTTCCCTATATTCAGCTGCGTTATTGTATGCACAAACTTTAAATTCTCCCCAATACTTAGAATTTCTTAGTTCTTGCCTATTTAAAACATAATTATTTGTATTAAGCCTTGCAAACATATCATAAATCGTCGTATCATCTTTTTCATTAATTACTTCAGCGAATATTTCATATTCTAAAATTTGCTCTTTAATATCTTCCAATAAATCTTCATACTTTTTACCACCATATTCTGAGTTGTGAGATTTAGATATAGCAAATTTGTTTTGTATAAATTCAATTATTGCCCGTAACCGTTGTTGCCCATCTATTATTTCTCTAAATGTCTTTCGAGTTGCAACATCTATTGTTTGACGCATGAAAATTGGTGGTATCGGTAGCCCTCTAATAATAGTATCTATCAGATATGATTTAGCCTTGTCATTCCAAACACTGTTCCTCTGGTATTTAGGCGATAATTGTATTTCTTCACTTTCATACCACTGAATTATATCATTAATTTGTACAACCTTAGAAGATTTTTTCTTTAGCATAGTAATCACTCCATTTGTTTTAATTTTATCACCCCAAAACAAGTATTTTAATAATATCTTATATATTATTAATTTGTTTTAGAATATATATACAAAATTAATATATCAACATTAATATTTATTATATATTATAAAACTTAAATAATCAATATTTTACTTTAAAAATTTAGAAATTTCAATGTTCTATAACATTTTGTATCTCATTCTACCTGTACTCCTTCATCTTTTATTACCTTCTTTATTTGTTTACCTTCATGATTTATAGTAAAATTATCTTTATATATCAAATCTTCAACCGTAGTAAATGTGTATCCTTTTTCTTTCAGCTTACTTATAAGCTCATCCAACGCACTACCAGTATATTTCGCCCCAGTATGCATTAATACAATTGCTCCACCTGTCATCTTCTTATGATTTACTACTTTATTTATTATTTCTGCTGCACTATAGTCCATCCAATCAAGGCTGTCAACAGACCACTGTATAACCTCATAACCGAGCTCCCTCGATGTTTTTATAACTGTGTTATTATACTCGCCATAAGGTGGCCTAAACACTACCATATCTATCCCCAGCAGTTCCTTAACCTTGTGATGACACTCCATAATTTCATCCTTCACCTGACTCTTATTCATTTTACCTATATGAGGATGCTTATTAGAATGATTTCCTATTTGATGCCCTGCCTCGTATATCTTCTTCAAGTCTTCGGGATATCTATCAACCCAACCTCCAGTTACATAAAATGTAGCTTTTGCACCATGCTTTTTAAGCGTATCTAGTATTATTGGTAACTCCTTATTGTCCCAAGCATTGTCAAATGTAATCGCAATATTTTTATCACTTCTCTCTACGCAATATACGGGTAACTCTCTCCTTACTGCATTTGAAACTTCCACTATGTAATCTTTAGAGCCTATAGCTGCACTTACTGTTATAAGAAATATAATAAAATACCTCATTATGTCACTACCTTTTAAAACATATATCTTCATGGAAAAACCTCCGAGTTAATTATTTGTAGTTACTTTATTATATATTTATACTAAAAAAGCAATGATATTATGCATATCACTGCTTTTTGAAATTAATTTTCTATGAATTAAATTATTACCTCATTTATATTGTTTTCATATTCATCTAATGTCCTATGCCTCCATATCCTTTTCTTTTGGTTTCTTTTCTTGTTTCATGACCAAACTTGCTCCTACAAGCGCAATGATTCCCCCCACTACGATGCTTGATGTTAACTTTTCTCCAAGTAAAAATGTAGACCAGATAAAAGTAAATATTGGTTGTAGGTAAAATATCATCGATGCATAAACAGGGCTTGCATTTTTTATTACCCTTTGATATAAGAGAAAATACGCTGATGTTCCAATTGCACCTACATAAAAAATACCAAATAAGCTATCTATTGACACATTTGTTATTGTAGTCTCATATGTATGAACTTCAGTCAAAACAAGTATCATTTGCATAGCGATTGTAGTTATAATCATTGCCATCGTTATCTCTATTGGTGAATAATCTTTCTGTAACTTTTTTGATAATACTGTGTATATTGCATATGACATTACTGCTAGCAAAACAAGGATATTTCCAATGGGTGTACCCATTCCTCTTGTATCCTTTGCTAGTCCTGATGAAATTATAATAGTTCCAACCCCTATAAATCCCAATAAAACTCCTATTACTTTATTTTTCGAAATATTTTCTTTTAGTATTACTGCTGTCAACACTGTCGCCAATATAGGCACCGCCGCGTATAGAATTTGTGAAACCGTAGCCGTTGTATACCTGACTCCTAGCGCAAAGAAAACTACATTACCTGTCCCAAAAAGGGAAATCTGTGCAATTTTTTTAAAATTCTTATTTACCAATGTCTTCTTTTTTACAAGCATGACGGGCACCAATACAATAAGTGCTACGATAAATCTTAGTAAAACAAATGTAAATGGAGGAAATACCTCTAGCGCCATTTTTGAAAATGTTGGTACTGCCCCACCAAGTGCTGCAATTAATACAATCCAAAGCATAATGCGTCCCCTCTCGTATATATATTATTAAGACAACAACTTATACAATTATTGAATCAATAAATTTCTCTATTTCATTCATATCTGGGTTCATAGTATCTCTTACAAACATAATATTCTTACATATCTATTCACTCATTATGTCTGCATTGCTTGCAACCATACAATAATCTGCATTATTTAGCATTGAATTTTAGGTAATTAGGTAATCCTCACCAATCCAAACATTTCGGTCTTCTTTTCATTTTTGTTTTCTATGCAAAACACCGCATATAGTGGTACTGATTTTATATTATTTTCAAACCCAAAGTTCTTTGCTGATATCCTTATTGCATAAGGTGGTTTATATTTTGATATATACACGCTCAGGCTTCTTGATTTTACATTTTCATTCGCCTTTACCTCTACTGGTATGATATCTGATTCCTTTTGTATCACAAAATCAACCTCAGCTGTGTCCTTTGATGTCCAGTAATGTAAGTCAAATCCATTATTAAGTAATGCTTGGGCTACGTAGTTTTCTGTTAGGGCCCCTATGAATGTGCTATTATTGGTATCACTCGACATGAGTGCATGTAGTGGTAAATTTGCTTTGAGTGTCAAAAGCCCGATGTCACTCATGTATAGCTTAAAGCTAGACAAATCTCTGTATGCACGTGGTGGCATATGTCCGTGTTCTATTTTAAAACACTTGAGTACCACACCAGCTGCTTCTAGCCAGTGTATCGCTTCTCCAAACATAGTTGCTGTTCCGCCTTTTTGTATTACTTTATATTGGAATTTTTTATTATCCTTTGCAAGTTGTGACGGTATTGAATCGTAAGACGCCTTGATTTTAGTTGCCTCACTATTGGTTGCATACTTTGACATATCTGCGGTGTAACTACTTAGTATCTCATTTTTTACGACTTGTGTTTCTATGACTTTTTGTTCTTCTATATACCTTTTAATTACACCTGGCATGCCACCTACAATCAAATATGTTTTGTATTGTTCCATACATAAACCATGAATCGATTGTGACATTTCCTCATTGCTACTGTAACATCTTCTTATTTCATTCGCTACCAGTTCTCTCCCCTGTGCCCATAAAAACTCCTCGAAGTCCATTGGGTATAGATTCATCATACTTACTTTGCCGACTGGAAAAGAGTATTTCTCTTTGTTGATTGCTACTCCAAGTAAGCTCCCTGCTGCTATTACATGATACTCTGGCGCATCTTCACAGAAGTACTTGAGCGATGTGAGTGCTCGCCCGCAAGCTTGTATTTCATCAAAGAATATCAATGTTTCACCTTTTTTGATTGTTTCACCAAAGTATAGCTCCATTCTATTGACTATGAATTCTGGTGATATATTATCCGTAAAATCTTTTGCTAATTCAAGGTCTATTTCAAAATTTACATAGATTATGTTTTTGTAATGACCTTTCCCGAATTCTCTTATAACATACGTTTTTCCTACTTGTCTCGCTCCATGAACAATCAAGGGTTTTCTATTCTTGTCCTCTTTCCATTTTATCAATTCATCAATTATTTTCCTTTTCATACGACCACCTCTTAAGAAGATTATACATGTTTATAATATATAAGTCAATAAAAATATGTAGTTTTGTTACTTTTAATGACTTATTCGTCAATTGTACGCTTTTTATTTATTTTTACTTCTCCACGCTCTTAATCAATTCATTCGCGATATTAAGATTTTCAAGTCTCATTATACTTTCTTCTGCACTCCCAAAGCTTAAAAGATTTATGCTTCCATACCATACGATCTTTTGATCTATAACTGCAAACTTTTGATGTATATTTGACTTAAACACTATACTTATACCCACTTCTCTTAACAATTCTAATGTTTCCTTTATTTTTATGGATGTTGATATGAAAATTATTTACAAACAAAAAAACAGCATTATTATTGATATTCGCTGTTTTTTTGTTTATAATCTTATATTTACTCTACTTGTTTTTCATTATTATATTCTATATCAATACCCTTAATCTCTATTTCTAAATTTGCATTATTAACCTTATATGTTTTAATATCTCCAACCTTAGAACCAAATAGAGCCTTTCCGAGCGGTGCATCTATAGATATTTTTTTTCAGATATATCACCACTTTCTTTTCCAACCAATGTATGCTTGTATATCTGCAAGTTTTTTTTCTGCATTTTTAATACGTATTGAAAACTTATTGTAGTCATCTTGTGTCATTATCATTTTTTCTTTTTCCATGTTTATTTCTCCCTGCACATAAATTATTTATATAATAATATCGCTAATAATTGAGTAATGTTTTTTAGCTTAATGCTATTTACTTCTATATAATCTTGATGTTTGTATATAACTTGACATTCTTCTTTCTTTTCTACAAACAGCTCTTCATTAACTATATTACTGCTTAAAAATATTCCTTTTTCCTTTACTTTACATATCAAATTACAATCTTCTAAAATGTTATCAACACTACTTTCTATATGTATATTTTTTATTTTATTTAACTGCAATTTATTATAGTAATATTCCGCAACAAAATCCCTATATGGTAGGTCTGCTTTATTCAGTTTTAAACTTTTAAACTTATCTATAAACTCTAAAAAATACTTTTCTCCTTCACTACTATCATCATGTATTATTATTTCAAATTCTAGAAATTCTCCTATGTTTAAAATAGAATCAATAAGAATATTATATGTAATCTCATTTTCAGTTTTACTATAATAATCCCTTATCTTGTCTACAACGACATATGAATGATACCCAAAGACTTTAAACAAATCAACTATATTTTCATATGACTTTACCTCGGATATAATATTAGACTCTTTCTTTGCATAGAAACTCGAAAACACCTCTGACTTACCTTTATATGTTATTTCAAGCTCTTTATCATCTATTGTCCTAGTTCTCAAACAGGTTCTATTTTTTATATATTCACCAGCTAAATCAGTGAAATATTCATCCTTTTCGTTTATTCTTTTTATAAACTTGAATCCCTCTCGTTCTATTTCATCTTTTATTGTCTCGATATCATTATCACAAAAAAACTTTTCCTCTATTTCTACAACTGTTCTATAATCAGAGTTTTTCATATCATAATCCCTCCAGATTTTTATTATTTTTATGCTCGTCATAAATTTTTATAAGAATTTCAGCTAATTCATCAAATACTTCAACTTCGCTTCCTTCAAAGCTATCTTTAGTAGCTAAAGTATTTTCTAGCACACATACACACTTTAATCCTGCACTTTTTGCTGCCTCTATCCCTCTCTTTGAATCTTCAAAAACTATACATCTTTCTTTAGAAGTTTTCATTTTATTTAGAGCTTTCAAGTAACTTTCAGGGTCTGGTTTATACTTTTCTACATCATCCCTAGAAATAATTACATCAAATACATTTTCTGCATCTAATCTATTAAGAATATTTTCTACAAATTCTTTTTTTGAAGATGTAACTAATGCTAATTCTAATCCCTTTTCTTTTACTTTCTTAATAAGTCTAATATTTTTCAAGCTTTCCGTCTCACTTGCTATTACATCTATCCTACTTTTATATTCTTCATATACCTTGTCCATCATTTCTTTTTTATCAACTTTTTCATCTATCTCTTTTCTCGCTTTTAAGTATACCATTAGTTTTTCATTGTTCTCCAACTCATATTTTATGTAATCTTCTTTCTCTATTTGCACACTATAATCTTTTTCTAGGATAAATTGCCATGATTCAAAGAATACTTTTTCCGACGGCACTATAGTTCCATCTAAATCAAATAATATTCCATCAATTTTCTTTAAATCACCCAACCTTTCTATTTGTTTTCTTGATATAATATCTCTGTACGGTTCGCATGCAGGTTTTAGATTCAATTCTTTAAATAGAAACATAAATTCATTAAACTTATCTTCTATCTTTTGCATATCTTCAGCTATAATTTCAAACTCAACAAAACTTCCAACATTATCTATTTCGTCAAAATAAATATTATACTCATATTCCTTTGTACTTTTAGTGTAAATTATTCTTTCTTTATTTATTTTTACATACTTATAAAAGTTCAACATTTCAAGTATTTTCTTTGTTTTCTCTAGTCCTTCTTTATTTATTGAAACATTAAACTCCCTTTTTGAATATTGGTTGCTATAATCCTCGGATTCTCCTTTATATGTGAGTATAAAATCTTTTGATTCATTCTTCCTGATTCTTAAGCATGTTCTATTATCAATATATTCTCCTTCACTATCTGTAAAATACAAATCCTCTTCTCTTCCTTTTGTTTTATAAATATACCCCATCTTCCTAATATACTCCAGAATTTCATCCTTTAACTTATAGTCAAGTTCAAACTTTCCTTGCTTTACAAAAACTTTATTTTCATTCTTTTTTATACTCATCTTACGCTTCTTTACAATTTCAGCAATCATATATCTTCCTTGAATATTTGTAAAATATCTATAATTTATTTCTGCTTCATTTTCAAATAGATTGTTAAATAACTCTTCAAATGCTTCTTTACTTAAATATGCTCCCCCAACATCTCCGAGGAACCCCATATACCAATACTTATTTAAAACATATGGAAATCCCCCCATAATCTTTGGATCCTCTATTTCAACTATAACCATTTTTTTAGATATTTCAAACATTTTCCTAAGCATTCCTATTAAATGTTCCTTACTAGGCATATGATGAAGAGTATTACTACAATATGAAACATCAAATATGCTCTCTTTAAAAGGGAAGTATACTGCATTATGATTTGTAAATAATACTTTTGGGGTTTTGATTTTACTGCCCAAAATTTCTATTTGACTCCAACTTATATCATTTCCTATTACATATTTTGTGAAACTCAAATCTGCTAACTTCGATAAAAAAGAATCTTCACCACATGATACATCAACTATTCTCTCAGCAGACCCAATTGCCTCATTTATAACCTTATTAAATTCTTTTTTTCTTTTTCTCTTTTCCGTGAGTATGTACTTTTTTATTATGTTGTTATGCAGCAAATACCTATTCTTATAGTTTTCATTAGTGGAAATTTCATCATCTTGAAAATCCGACTTCTGCGTATTTATAAATTTTTTAAATCTCTTTTCAAAAATTCTGACAACTTCTCTATTTGCAAATCTATTTATACTCTCCAATTCTTCTTCAGTAACTTCAACAAAGCTACCTGTTAAATTTCTTTTATTAATATCCTCTTTATTTCTAATTCTTGCAATAAATGCAAGCCCATTATGCTCATATTCTTGTGAATCATAAATAAATTTATTTTTTATATATGCAATTGGTTCAACCTCTCCTATTTTTATTTGTTTTGATATTTTTTCTGATGTTCTTTTAATTGCATTATGTATATTTTCATTCTTATATATACTTCCACCCGGAATAGACCAAAACAGCTTATCTTGCATGTTTTTTTCCAAATAAACTCTTCCCTCATTATCATATATAAGAAGCAGTACAAAATATTTTCTTTGTTTTACATAGTCATATAGTCTTTTTGAAACCTCTCCCTTATAAGTAATCTCATTCAAGTCATATATCTCTCTATAAACTTCAAAAGCAAATTTTGTTTCTCCTACACTTTCTTTAAATATTTTGTCACACAAAAGATCTACGTTCCCCATGATTGCCTCCATAAAATATCACATTAAAAATATAATTTATTGTATCTTTATTCACTTATCATATTTTACCATATTACAATTTTTTCTGCAATAAAAAACATACACTATCGTTGTAATTTATGTTTTTACTGTTTTTGCCACTTATATCTGTCATCTGTATCAAATTCATCTAAATACATTACACATCTATCTTCCTCCATCAACCCATTATAAATCAACTATCCCAAAATATATCGCTGCATCATTAATCTCTCTTGCATTCGTCCTAATCCAATCTTCTCCATAATTAGCATAAATAATTCGACTCACATATCATAACCTCTTTCACTTTGATTCCAAACCCTCTAATTGCTGTACATATTTCTTTCATACCCATCGCTCTCCTTTGTCTTTAGTTTTCATATTAGACAATTTCACAAACCCCCATATATCAAGCATTCATACCATTTGTACTTTTGTCGCTAGACTATCAACAAACCACTGTATAACCTCATAACCGAGTTCCCTCGATGTTTTTATAACAGTGTTGTTATACTCGCCATAAGGTGGCCTAAACACTACCATATCTATCCCCAGCAGTTCCTTAACCTTGTGATGGCACTCCATAATTTCATCCTTCACCTGACTTTTATTCATTTTGCCTATGTGAGGATGCTTATTAGAATGATTTCCTATTTGATGCCCTGCCTCGTATATCTTCATGGAAAAACCTCCGAGTTAATTATTTGTAGTTACTTTATTATACATTTTTACTAAAAAAGCAATGATATTATGCATGTCACTGCTTTTGAAATTAATTTTATATGAATTAAATTATTACCTCATTTATATTGTTTTCATATTCATCTAATGTCCTATGCCTCCATATCCTTTTCTTTCGGTTTCTTTTCTTGTTTCATGACCAAACTTGCTCCTACAAGTGCAATGATTCCCCCCACTACGATGCTTGCTGTTAACTTTTCCCCAAGTAAAAATGTAGACCAAATAAAAGTAAATATTGGTTGTAGGTAAAATATCATCGATGCATAAACAGGGCTTGCATTTTTATTACCCTTTGATATAAGAGAAAATACGCTGCCGTTCCAATTGCACCTACATAAAATATACCAAATAAGCTATCTATTGACACATTTGTTATTGTAGTCTCATATGTATGAACTTCAGTCAAAACAAGTATCATTTGCATAGTTATTGTAGTTATAATCATTGCCATCGTTATCTCTATTGGTGAATAATCTTTCTGTAATTTTTTTGATAATACTGTGTATATTGAATATGACATTACTGCTAGCAAAACAAGTATATTTCCTATGGTACTGATTTTATATTATTTTCAAACCCAAAGTTCTTTGCTGATATCCTTATTGCATAAGGTAGTCTATATTTTGATATATACACGCTCAGGCTTCTTGATTTTACATTTTCATTAGCCTTTACTTCTACTGGTATGATATCTGATTCCTTTGACTTATATATCAAGAATCTTACTTTCTGCTTTTGTATCCATTAACTAAATTTCATCCAAATCCGTTAAAATAAAAACTACTTAATTCACTTATTCGAATCTTATGGTTACCTCCACCTTTACACATTATCATAATATTTATAATTGTTGTCTTGTAATTCTTGATTCATTTTATTTCACCTTCTATATTTATATTATTTCTTTATGTTGCTCTGGATACCACGCTGGTGTGCACGGCATTAATATTTCCATTTGTCCTTCAAAAAAGTATTTTTCTCCTTTGTCTATTAAAATCATAGTTCCCTCTTTTAATTTATGCTCTACGTCAGTAATAACAATTTTTCCTTCTCCTTTTATTACATATACTAACTCTTTACATTCTTCATTTGTAACCAGCCCTTCTTCAGGGTATCTTCCGTTAATAATTCCTACAGCTCCATTGATATCATTATCACTTATTTTACCATATTCATAAACCATACATGTACTTGCATTTTCAAACTTTTCTGCTTCTTCTTTGTGACATATTTGCATATGTTAAACCTCCCATTTCTAAAATTTATTTTTAATCCACTCTAAGATTACATTCGCTGTTATTTCTTCACACTTTTTATATGTATGTTCTGATCCTTCTATTATTTTAGTTTCAAAGTCTGGACAGTTTAATGATTTGCTTTTTACTATGTCTAATTTTAAATATGTCGGGTACTCATTACTACCTGAGAACGCTAAAATCGGCACATTTATTTTTTCCAGTTATTCAAAATGTTCAGGATTTCTTTCTATTGGCAAGTTATCTATGTCATTGCCTACTGTATAAAAGTTGATAAAATTTTCTGAACTTGTATAGCTCCAACCATCAAGCAAATCATTTAATAATTTTCTTGGTTCACCTTGTTCTATGTTTGTTCTTGCCTCTTTTACTAATTCACCATACATTGGTTCTTCGAGCAAAGTGATACCCACCATATCAGGAGGAGATGCCAATATTACTCCATCCACTACATTCCCTTTCTTTGATAAATAGTATATGCTCTTATTACACCCTAAGCTATACCCTAGTAATATGATCTTTTCATATCCTAATTTTTTTGCCTTTCTAACCCATAAATCAACATCATATGAACTTTCTTCAAATATTTCAAATGTTGCTCCTGCTCGCTTAAATTGTCCATCCTTCATTAAGATATCATTCATATGGGAATGTCCTCTGTTATGTCCATATATAAACCCAATATTGTTTTTTGATAATACATCTCCCCAAACGGTAGCAAAATAGCTTTCTATTATATTTCCACCTTGACCATGAATACAAACTACACACATTTTTTTGTTATTACCTTGCCAGTGAACTGCTTGTAGCTTTAGTCCATCTTCTGTAAAATCATAAATAAATTCCAATTATATCACCTTCCTAGCTCCATATCTGACTTACTTCATCAATCACTTTATTGTATAATTCCCCTAAATAGTTCTGTAACATATTTCATTTCTTTTTATAAGACATTACAGTTAATGAATCTCCCCTCGGCAAGCCGACGGGGTATCATGTTGTCATTGCGAGCGTTTTTTGCGAAGCAATCTATTGCACATAACTTGAACCCATATCTTTCTTTATATCTCTAAATTAGTTCTATATAATTTCTTCTATCTTCGTCGTTTTTCAATATATTATCACCATTATTCCTATGGCTTTTACATGGTACAATGCACCATCATAATGTATCATTTGCTTTCTTGGCATTTTATCTCCTCAAAACAATTTAGCATCTATTTTATAATATTTCAATAGATTTTACCATGATAAATGAATAAATCAAACCTGACCCCTCATTATATAAAAGTTCTATAAACATTATCTCTCAATGATTTACCTACCGTCAGTTTTAAGTGTATCCCTATATTAGTGAGTCCGAATTTTTTTATCTTGCTTGACAAAGCTATGGTTTCTGACCTTTATGTTCCTATCAAATAATCCAATAGCTCCATCTTCTAAAGCTCGTCTTCTATCTCAATCATCCACTCAGCCTTATTATGCCACCCAGCCCCTGCTTTTATCTTCTTATTATCCTGGTTATCATACTTTGAAAAATATAACTTGTTTGTTTTTTCATTTAAATCCCAATAAAAAGTTTTCAAATTGTTCTTGAAATTGTCTACCATCTGCTCATTTTATATTGATACTCTAAATTTATACGCTGTATTTGCAGGTCCCCATATTTTGGCTTCTAATGCTTCCTTTTTTCCATAATAATTTTCAAAACTACCCTCAGTTAATGTTTCTCCATGTTTTGGTGTTTCATAAGGATCCTTGTCTCCACCAAAAAATATATATTGACCATACTCCTTAGAAACTGGGAACATGCAAACATATGATGTCCCTATGAAAACATCAGAGACAAATTCAAAATCCGTCTCCAGTGATATTCTTGAAGGCTCTACTACATAATTACGGCGTACATTGGCATAAACACTGCCATCTTCTGGTCGTAGTAATGATGTATATTCAACTATATTAAGTTTTTCAACCCTAGTTTGCTTACCAATTTCAAGCTGTATTTTAGAGTTATCCTCTCCATTTAGAAACTCTATAGAATTCATCTTCTCGTTCTCATGATTCCCCCCTGAGAAAATGTAATCTGCATCTATATCATCTTTCACACGAAAAACATATTCCCAGTCCGTACTCCCGGCAGCCAGTCTAATGCTATTTTCTATAGATATTTCATCTGTTGTGCATAAGAACCAACCAACTATATTCCAAGTACCCCACGGCTTCTTCTGAAATCCTGTTATTAACACATTGCCATCTTGTATGAGACTGTACATCTCTAATAGGTTATCACTTGAAAATAATAAAATAAAATCATCTCTGGTTATTTCACTTTTACTGATTTTGATTTGTGTAGTCATCAATTTTCACTCCATTTCTATCTGAGATACCTTTCTCCTTGTTCCCGTCTTACCTGCTTGAATTTAACTTTCAACTGCTCCATATTTCTATATTGTCCAGTAGTTCGTTCACCCTTATATTCATCAAACTCCAACATGTTTTTGTCAAAAGATATTCGTAGCTCTTTCTCTATATCAAATGGTACTCTAACAAACTGAAAACCTATGGTTGTCTTATTCTCTTGCTCCCCAATGCTTCCCTCAATTATACAGTACATCGCGTTTGTGGTTTCCTTACTATCCCCATTATATTTTTCATCTAACACAAGTTCTACCGAAGTCCCAACACTTCCTATATTTACAAGTGTTCTGTGATAAAAATTTTGAAGCAATTGTTCATGTATATCTGCATATAAAACAACATCCGCAGTCTTGTCAGTTGGCGTATTCTCTGTTGGTAAGAAAAGTCTTACTTTATCAGTTTCGTCATCAATATAATGAGTTTTATTAAAGACATTATCTGGGGCCGAATGCATGAACCTAACCAATCTCCCACTTATGTACATATCATGTATCATAGGCAAAGATTTTATATAGTCTTTTTCTCCGAGAGAAAGTAACGACCTATTCCAGATAATTCTTTTTCTGCCTATTTCAGAATCGGTTTTATCTAAATCCGCTTCTATAACCCATTTTTCTGCATTTCCAAATAATACAAGCTCACATTTTCCTTTAATAATATTTAAAACTTCATGTGAACTTGGTGCTATTCCTATCATATCGCCAAGGCAGAATATTTTATCTATCTCTCTTGCTTTTATATCTTCCATAACAGCCTCAAGTGCCGTCAAGTTTCCGTGTATATCAGCTATAACCGCTATTTTATCCAATTCGTATCACTCCATTTCTATCAATTTTTTCTCCGCTGATACATCTAACCGATATATTTCCCCGCTTTTCCTATCAACATAATATGTGCCAAAATCAGCACCATGTTTAGCAACCAGCTCGCCGTTTTCCTCGACTTTTTCTTCAATGTATCCATTACAAATGTAGTACTTCTTACCATCTATTCTTTCTAATCTGATAAATTCAAACGCAGCATCTACAGGCATGGTAGCTAACCCTTTTAATTTTTCTTTAGCCACTTTACTAACATTTTTGAGTATCAACTCATTTACCATATTATACTTTATTTTTGATTTCTTTACAAGATATTAGTGTTAAATTTTTAAGTGGAAAGACTTTAGGTCGTTCCTGTAATTCGTGATCATATTCATCCTAGACAATATATATACTAAAAAAGCAATGATATTATGCATATCACTGCTTTTTCGCTGTGTCAGTTGATTTTTACAGTTTTATTTCCATCTATTATTATCGTAATCGAGCTTTTATTCTTCTTACTCCAGTTGAAGAACTTTCTTCCTTCATGATTTCAAATACTCCTAACTCTTTTGTATTTGACGCATGAGGTCCTCCGCAAATTTCTTTTGAGTAATCCTTAATAGAATACACTTTAACTTTATCACCATACTTACTATCAAACAACCCAATAGCTCCTGCTTCCTTCGCTTCTGTAACTGTCATTTCTTCACACTTAACCTCTATTCCTTGTAATATGGCATCATTTACAATACATTCTACTTTTTTTAATTCATCACTAGTTAACTTTCTTTCAAAAGAAAAATCAAATCGTAATCTTTCTGTTGTTATATTACTTCCTCTTTGACTAACATCAGCTCTGAGTACTTTTCTAAGTGCTCCTTGCAACAAATGTGTAGCTGTATGAAGTTTCATTGTGCCTACTGAATTATCTGCCAATCCGCCTTTAAACTTTTGTTCAGACCCAGTTCTAGATAATTCTTGGTGTTCCTTATACTTTTTTTCAAATCCCACGTAGTCAACTTCTATTCCTTGTTCTTCCCCCATTTCCATCGTAAATTCTATTGGGAATCCGAATGTATCATATAATCTAAATGCATCCTCACTACTTATCTTCTTGCTTTCCATTATTTTATTAACAATCTTATTAAACTCTTTTATACCTTGGTTAATTGTCTTATTAAAAGCTTGTTCTTCCTTACTTATCTCACCAATTATAAATTCTTTATTTTTCTCTAACTCAGGATATGTATTAGCATAATCTTCTATGACTATACTAGCTATATCTGAAACTGCACTTCTCATTACACCAAGCTTTTTTAAATATCTAACAGTTCGCCTGATTAATCGCCTTAGAACATAACCTTGATCTGCATTTGAAGGAGATATCCCTCGTTCATCACCTAAAATAAATGTTATTGCTCTACAATGTTCTGCAACTACTCTAAACTCTTTCTTGTTAATTTCATTATACTTTTGTCCTGATATTTTTTCTATTTTTGCTATTATATTTTTGTATAACTCTGTTTCGTAAATTGATCCTACATTATTTGATATAGCTAGTATTCTTTCTAGCCCCATACCAGTATCTACATTATATTGTTTTAATGGTTCAAATGTTCCATCTGGAAGTTTATTATACTCCATAAAAACATTGTTCCATATTTCCACATACTTTCCACAACTACATCCCGGTCTACAATAATCACTACAGTTAAGCTTCAAAGTATCATAAAACATTTCCGTGTCCGGTCCACATGGACCAGTTAATCCTGCTGGCCCCCACCAATTGTCTTCTTTAGGCAGAAAATATATATGGCTGTCTTCTACTTCTAATTCCCTCCATACATTATATGACTGCATATCTTTAGGTGCATCCTCATCCCCTTCAAAAACAGTAAAAAACAATCGTTCTTTTGGTATTCCTAAATACTTATCTGAAGACAGGAACTCCCAACTATATTTAATAGCCTCCTCCTTGAAATAATCCCCAAAAGACCAATTTCCCAACATTTCAAAAAACGTACAATGTGTCGCGTCCCCTACGCTTTCTATATCTCCAGTCCGTACGCATTTCTGAACATTAGTAATTCTTTTGCCTTCCGGATGCTTTTCTCCCAGTAAATATGGTACTAATGGATGCATTCCCGCAGTTGTAAACAAAACAGTTGGATCATTCTCAGGTATTAAAGATGCCCCTGAAATAACCTTATGCCCTTTTTGTCTAAAAAAGTCTAAATACATATTTCTTAGTTCATTTGCTGTTAAATTTGATTTCATTATTTCCACCCATCCTTTACATTATATCAAACTCCCCTTTTGAGTAAGCAAAAAGCCCAAGAAAAGAATCGTTTGTTTTTACGACTCCTTGCTTGAGCTATCAACTCAATTTGTGTAGCACTCCGTGCCTGTACAGCTCAGCTTCGCCTTATGTACACTCGCAATTATTATTGTGTATTATATTACTTATTATTACATTTGTCAATAGTAAATACTACAGTTTCTAATACTTCCTTTTTTCCATAATAATTTTCAAAACTACCCTCAGTTAATGTTTCTCCATATTTTGGTGTTTCATAATAATCGCTCGATTTTTATATGTATATTCCACAATTAATACTTTTCTAGCAATTCATCCATTAAATTAGTATAATTTTTCAACCTCTTAACTATTTTCTCTTTTAGTAATTCATCTGTTACTGTCAGCCTGAATTCTTCATTACCTACAAATAAAGCTCCTGCTACTAATCTCCATTTATCAAGTTCTTCCCTATTTATATCGTATTTACACTCAGTAAAATATACATCTATGAATTTATCGATAGCTACCCTTGTCTCATCTTCCATATTTGATGGTGACGGAGAGCATTGTAGGAATACAAGTGCAAATGCAAAATTCCCAAGTGGGTTACCTTTTGTTACTCCTACCCAATCAATCATAATTCCATCATTGGTTGTATTCTTATTTAATTTCTCTACCCCAGCCATAGTATTGTTTAAATGAACATCATTATGACAAATGTTTTTGCCATCTGGTAATTCATCTAATATCTTTAATATTCTGTCTCTTTTATTTAAATCAACTAATTTATTTATCAAATCTTTATAATATTTCTTCTGAGGTGGCAATAAACCTTCTTTATCCTCTGCTATATTTACTAATGCAAGAGTTTTTGCAAAAATTTCTAATATTATGCTAGCTTTATCTGGTGTTTTATATAAATTCCATGATAACGTTTGTCCAATAACCTTTTGCATCACAATTCCATATTGGTTTTTAAATTCTATAATACCATAAACTTTAGGTACTCTAACCCCTGCGTCAAATAAATATCTAGTTTTAATATACTCTTCTATTATCTTTTCTTTATCAACTTTTTCGTTGAATAACTTTATAACTTTTCCTGTATCGCTCCTCAAATCAAAGATCTCTGCTGTTACCCCTTTCCCAGCAGTTCTCCCATCTTAATGTCTTCATTTATGTAATTTATTTTATTATTCATGTACTCTTTCATACTATCTTTCACTTCACTACTATTAACCTTACATCGCTTAATTTCTTCCGTCATTAGCGTATCACTCCATTTCTATCAATTTTTTCTCCGCTGATACATCAAATATGTATACTTCCCCGCTTTTCCTATCAACATAATATGTGCCAAAATCAGCACCATGTTTAGCAACCAGCTCGCCGTTTTCCTCGACTTTTTCTTCAATGTATCCATTACAAACGTAGTACTTCTTACCATCTATTCTTTCTAATCTGATAAATTCAAACGCAGCATCTACAGGCATGGTAGCTAACCCTTTTAATTTTTCTTTAGCTACTTTACTATTAACTGCAACTTCATACAACTTAGCCAACTCGTCTATCAGGTTCTTATCTTCTTGCTCATCAAATATTTTTTCTACATCACTAATAACAACTATCCCTCTATCATCCCAAAACACCTTTTTACCGAAACCTTCTGTTATCGCCCTAATAGGAAGAAACACCATGTTATCTATAACTTGTGCAGGCACATCTATCTCTATTTCTATTCCATCCACCAATATCTTTTTCTCGTTGATTGCTATCTGGATATTTCTATTTTTATAATTTATTACTATTTTGCCACCACTTTCAGCGACATCTGCGTCTATCATTTTGGAGATAAAACCTATTGGTATTAGAATTCTCTTTTGTTTATTTATCGGTACAATATTTTCATTTTCGTCAATACTGACCTGAACACTATTTATATACCCCACATTGTCTCCCATACAAATGCAACTAGCTCCGTTTAGCCTAGATTTTAGCTCTTCTGATAATACTTTCTCATTATTAGTCATCGTATCACCCCTCCCTAGTCGCAGGAATTTCTGTGACTATATATTTTATTTTCTTTTTATTATATTCGAATTACGCAGAGTAAGTATGATGCTAAAGAATAGTATTTTGCGATTGTTATTCATAAAGCTTCCTCCTTAAAAATAAAGGTAGTGTAGTATTTGTTTCTATAAAACTATTTTATCAAACTTCAAATTTTTTTATTTCATTTACAAATACTTCATTACCTAGCATCTTTAAAAAATTCTCCACTACCTTGATTCCATCGACCCTTCCAGTATTAATCAGTTCTCTAATACTGTTATCATCTAGCGGTAAAAATACCTGTTTGTCTTTACTACTGCCCAATATCTTGTGAACACTTTCTATTTTTTCAGCGCAGTAAAAATCCATGCTGTAAAATCTCCACTCGTTCCCTGTCTTAGAATACTTTATCCACTGTTCACTGCATAGTTTTTCTGTTATTTCACAGTTTTCTAACTCATAATGGCTATTTACTTCATTAACTACTTTCTGTTTTTTATACTCTTCCGTAAGACCCAATCTCTTAATGTGTTCCTTAAACTCTAACTGAATTCCACTTACTGTATCACTTTTGAACTCATATCTATTTATAGTTGTAGCGTAGAATGGGTACAGCATATCGTATGTCTTATTGTAAATAAGCAATAATCCTCTACCCTTTATGTTAATTAAAATGTTGGCATTTGTTGCATAGCCCGTTAGCTTTACATTCGCCGGTAATAATTCCTCTGTATATGTGCTTAAATCTATATTCATGTGCTTTATCCACCTTTCTTTCTCTTTCCTAAGGCTTTCATATATTGTTCTATAAGTCTAATCCTTGTAATATATTACCATCTATATCTAATATCTTATATCCTATACATTTACTCTATCATCTTCTATGTTTTCTATTGCCTAGAAGCTAAAGTCTGAGAATACATTTTAAAATATAATATCTTCAATTTGCTCTTTACTTAACACTTTAAATAAATGGTTCAAACTATCACCCTCGTAGTTATATTTTATTTTGTAATCTCTCAACTGACTCTCGTAAATCATTCGCAGTCTTTATCTCTATCACTGTGCTTATATTGTTTTCCTTCACAAACCCAAGTTTCTCTTTTATATCTACACTACCGCTAAATAGTGTCCTATGGTCTTTGTCTTCATCCACATCATGCATATGCATGTGAGCTATCTTATCAGTATGTCTGTTATAAAACTCTCTCGCACTATACTTATCTTTAGCATCGTGTCCTATATCCCAAGTAAAGTAGACATCATCTATAGTGACTATATTTTCAAACGCTTCCTTTATATAACTTGGCATACTCGTATTCTCAACACACAACTTTATATTCGCTTGTTTTGCTATTACTGTTAGTTCCTTAATTGCTGAACACAAGTTTATTATAAACCTGTCCTTATACACTTCATATATCTTTATTTTTTTATCTGGCAGAGTAAAGTGTACACCTTTGCTTATATGAATGTTGACTTTACTTACTCCTATTTGCTTTCCAAAATCACATATTTCTTCGAACAAGGTGATGTTTGCTCTTCTTATCGTAGGCATAAATGTAGCAAAGTCTATCTCCTCAGGAAAGTGCATTGTAAAATTCACGTTGTGTTTACTTCTAAGTTCATTTAACCTATCTACATTGTTAGCCTCAGGTAAGCAATACGGTAAATCCATGTTTAGTTCTACAAAATTCAAACCCAACTCACTACATAACTCTACATTTTCTTCTATACTACTAAACTCAACTAAACTTGGCATTCCAAAATAGTAACTCATATTTGTAACCTCCCCTTATTTTTTTCTGTTTCTTCTTTTGTCAAATTCTACTCTGCCTGAATCAGCCCTTCATATACTCCAGAATAAACTTTCATACTAACTTCATATCCATCAACTTTAACTATGTAGCTATCCCTTTCTATACACAGACTATTTTTCTATATTATAATTTATTTATCATTTTTTTACAATACTTTATTATATGTTTATACTAAAAAAGCAATGATATTATGCATGTCATTGCTTTTTAAATTTAGTCAACTTTCATTTATTTTAATACCTCATTCTCTTCATGTTCTTTGATGTTTGATGACATCCAGACGAATTCACCTTTTTTATTGATAAGCAGTTCTGATTTCGTTCTCTACCTCTTCTATCTTTTAACTTTATATATGTATCTTTTCCAGCCTGTATCATTACCTGTAACATCTACAACCCTTAAGTATAATGTGTGTTTTCCAACTTTAGTTGGCGCTGTTATATTAAAATTGGAAGCTCCAGTTAATATTTGATATCCACTAATACCATCCCAATAATATGCTGCCCCTCCACCTATATTTTGTGCATATGTAACACTTGCTGATATTGTACTTTCTGCCTTTATTCTTTTTCCTGTTGTTGAAGTTAATTTTACTATAGGTTTTGCCACTTTTATATTGCTTCGTTTTGTCGTAAATTGAAATACATATTCCTTGCTCAAGTTTCCAAATTCATCTTTGAATGCCCCATTTGGTAATCTTACAATATATTTTGTGTTATCATAAGCAGCCGCACTTTTTATAGTAAACATGTTATCTGAAATTGTAGGCTCCGAGTACCCCCCATCAATGGGACCAAGTAAACAGATAGAATCAAATTCTGGTCCTGCATTGATTATTTTGTTAAATGTAATTTTAATTATTGTATCCTTAGTAACCCTCTTAGACTTGTTTGCAGGTGTAACACTTACTACCTTTAAACCTTTAGTTATAAGAGGGTCAGCAAGGCTTTTACTAGCTTCTACATACGTTAATGTTGTAGAAAATAAAATTATAAGACATAAAATATATTTAATAAGTAAATAGTTTTTCATTTAAATCTCCTCCTTTTTATTTTGGTTTGTAAAATATTTATAGTACTAAATACTACACTATATACTCTTCTTACTAAGTTATTCAATTTTTTTCATAAACTTTTAACAATATCTTATTTTCCATAAACGTCATTGCTAACATTCGTTGACGGTTCTTTATCAGAAATTAGCTTTCCATTCCCATCAAACCTTTTCCCCTCTGAATCTGTAAACTCCACATCAAAGTGCACTCCAGTTGGACTAATACATATTATTTCATAGCTCTCATATATAAAAGGTGATGATATATCTCCATCTACATTTATTGCTCCATATTTTCCATTTACCTTTGCTACGAACCCTACATCAATTCTAATTATTTCTTGTATATTATTTAATAAAAAATTTCCTTTCCAATCTTGCATAAAGTATTTTTTATTATCTTCTGGAGATTTTTTTATAATTACATTTCCATTTTTAAATGTTACTACTACATCCATAAAGTTATCTTTCGAACTACTCTCACTTGAATTACCTATTTTTTCACCCTTAGTTGAGAATATATCACCTTTTTCGTTTACAAACAAATAGCTATAAAATCCTTTTGCAATACTATAATTCCATATTTTTAACCCACTATATATACATGGTAAAAGTTGTTTGCCTGTCCCATCAAATGCACCGTATCTACCATCTTGTTTTACAATAATCTCTTTTTGTCCACCTGAAAAAGAATGTACGCAAGTATAATCATATTTTACTGGTATTATTTCCTTATCTTTTTCATCAATATATCCCCATTTTTCATTCAGTTTTACAGCCCATAATCCTGAACCAACATCTCTTTTTTCTTCATAATTTTTCTTAGTTACTACAGCCTTTAATACTGGTGTTGCCACTTTTGCCTCTTCTAATTTTATCTTACTTCCTACATTGCTAATAAAATTATTGACAGACTCTGTTTTTTTATATTCACTCACCTTAAGTGCATTTAAATAATCAGTCACCACTTTACCGAGCCTTGAGTCTTTATATTTTTTTACTATATTTTCATAGCTCTCTAGATATTTAGCTGAGATTTTCCCATCTGCTGTGTTAAATGTTTTATAATTATCTAGATATACCTTTACATATTCTTCGTATATCGACTTCACCTCGTCAATTTTTATAAACAAAGGATAGTTATCTATATATTTTTCAATTACAATAATATGTTCTGCAAGTTCATCGATTGTATCTTTATCATAACTGCTAAATATAATTTTATCAATTACATATCGGCCTTTGATATCTAAGTACTCTTTTAATTCTTCACTTAGAATTTGTGTATATCTACTTTTCAGAAAATCACAATTTACAACCACATTTAGTAAGCCTTCTCTTGCTATAATATAATATCCATTATCTGCAATTTCCTTGTCTAAGGCTTTGTCATCTAGCTCTACTATTTGTTGTTTATTAATTGTAAATAGTTGCTCTTTTAATTTTTTATTGTAATTCGTTTCACTTTGAGATAATATATCTAATACATCTAGGATAATATCAGCCGCTTCGTTTTGTGATAATTGATCTGTATTTTTATCAAGAAATTTCATTATATCTTTCGCAGTTGTATTTTGGTTTTTCATCTGTATGTATTCTTGTATCACTTTACTGTTATTACCATATGTGGGTATCCTCATAGTGCTTGCTGGAGATGTATCTTTAGAGCATGACGAGAGTAGTATACATATTGATATTAGGTATAGTATTTTTTTTAGCACTTAAATCCCCTCCCTTATCCCATGACTACAGGTTCTATAGTTATTTAATTATGCAATTCTATCTAATCTACTCTATTTCCTTGTTTATCTATATAAAACCTTTCCCCATCAAACTCAACATAAACTAAAATCTCTTTAAGTTCATTATATTACTATAGTTTTTTTCATATATACACATTTCCTTTATTTTTATCTCTTAGTAAATTATACCATATTTTATCCTCTAAGTAGTTATCAATTAGTTAACAATAGTTACAAAAAGGTTAACAATCTAAAGGTAGCAGTATTTCAACATCCGCTCCTTCTCCTATTTTGCTTATTACCCGTATAGTCCCACTATGTAGATTTATTATGTCTTCGCATACTGCAAGTCCTATACCTGTACCTGTTGTCTTATCGTTATCCTTCCCCCTGTAAAACTTCTGTTTTACAAAAACAAGCTCTGTCTCATCTATTCCACAGCCATTGTCAATAATATTTATTTTATAAAATTGAGATTTATTTTCTAGCACTACATTCGTCTCGATACTAATTTTCCCCTCTTCTTCCTTTGTATATCTAAGTGCATTATCAATAACATTTATGAGCACTTGTCGTATTCTCCTCTCATCTATGCTTACCATATCATAAACCGTGTTAAAGTTTAAATTCATATTTATCTTTTGCCTTTCTGCCCTTGGCTTCATTTGTTCAAAAACGCTTAATATCAATGTTCTTATATTCACGGTATTCTTGTATATTTCAAACCTTCCAGATTCGAGCCTAGAAAAATCCAAAAGTTCTTCAATCATATCCTTAAATCTATCTGCCTCAGAATCAATTATATCAAGCCCATGCCTTATCTCATCTATATTCTCTGCATCTGTCTCCTTTAGTGTTATAGCCCACCCTTTAATAGATGTGATAGGTGTTCTAAGTTCATGAGATACCGCTGATATAAATTCATTTTTTAGTTTCTGATTCTTTTGCAGTTCTGACCAAAGATAATTTAGTGTATCCGCTAGTCTTCCTATCTCATCATCATAGATTTTTTTTGCTTTAGCATTTATATTGCCTTTTGACATTTCATTTGCTGTTCTCGTTATTTCTATAATAGGATTAACTATCGTCCTTGATAAAAAGAGACTTATTAAAAAGACTAATCCTATTATTGCAATACTCAAAATAAAAATATATAAATAATAATTATTCAAAACTCTATTAGTTTCAGTAAGTGATGTCACAAAACGTATTACTCCAACTATATCCTTACCATTTTTAAGTGGCATTGAATATGCTAAAGTTGGTTCATTTGTCGCCTTATTTACCCATTCATATTTTCCTGTTTTATCACTTAATGCAGCTGTTACATCTGTCTCCTTTGATAAATCCTTCTTTCCTGAATCAACTAATTCATCTATAACCATGCCACTCGCATCTATTATTTGTATCTGAACAGTCATATTAGAAAAATTCTTTATTATCTTTCTTGAATTTTGAGATAAATCAGAACCTGAAAAATAGTTCTGATAAAAAACCGATACAACTTCGAGCTGCCCTTTAAGATAACTTTCTATATTATCTTTGTAATAATTACGTACCCAAAAACTCAAAATTATAGCAATGGTTAAAACCGTTGCTATAATTATAACCAAATATGTACCAATAAGACGCGTTCTTATGCTTTTAAACATACTATACCTCTTTCCTCCATCTATATCCAACTCCCCAAACTGTTTCTATGAATACTGGATTTGACGGATCATCTTCTATTTTTTCGCGTATCCTTCTTATATGCACATCTAATGTCTTTACATCGCCAAAAAAGTCTTCCCCCCAAACTTGATTTAGAAGTTCATCTCGCGTGTAGGCTTTACCCGGATTCGTACTGAGTAAATAAATAAGATTAAATTCTTTAGCAGTTACCTTTATTTCTACATCTTCTTTAAAAACCTCTCTTGAGTAGTTGTCTATTTTAAGCTTACCACATTGTACTATGTCATTACTTTTTACTTTACCCGAACGAGTTCTTCTTAGTATTGTTCTTATTCTAGCAACCAATTCCTGCGGGTTAAATGGCTTTATCATATAATCATCGGCACCGAACTCAAGACCAATTATTTTATCCATATCTTGAGACTTAGCTGTCAACATTATCACCGCAATGTCATCGTATTTTTCCCTTATTAACCTACACATATCATATCCGTTCATACCAGGTAAATTTATATCAAGTACTACCAAATCTATTTTCTCTTGCCCTAGTATATTAATACCTTCTTCTGCTGAGGGTACAGCTATCCCACACAAACCACTCCTTGTATAATAACGTTATCAAATAAGTTTCCCAACTGAATATAAATATTGTATAATTATATCCAAGTAGAGTATAGTCTTACCACTCCTGGGAAGCTCATTTGAGTTCATACCCCTTTCAGAGACTGGCTCTCTCCTTGGTGAATATTATTCTTTTGACTGGTTGGGTTCCTTTT
>Ga0209000_1000660_pt1 | contig 29372 bp, 37 predicted proteins | sample RifGroD2_FD_183998 | JGI IMG/M metagenome (GOLD analysis project Ga0209000, IMG submission 183998) | Groundwater microbial communities from Rifle, Colorado, USA - Groundwater D2 (SPAdes) (version 2) | ecosystem: Environmental > Aquatic > Deep subsurface > Groundwater | place: Rifle, Colorado... | reverse complement strand
CAACCTTGTAGACGATCAGGAGCATCATTGTCAAAGAAATTAATAGCACATATATTTCTAGTAAAATTAAACCATTCATTATACTCCTTATGATATTTATTTTTAGTATGCATTACATTTCCAGCGTTAATATGGGGATTCCTTGTAACACAAAATTCTTGACCATCTTTGTAATATTTACAATAAATTTCTCTACCTTGCATAATTGATTTATTTTCATATTTTCCTATTGTAGCTAATAGCATCTCATAAGGATTAGATATTAAGGTTACATATTTAGTATCTTTCATTCTTATCTTACCTTCTCTGAGATGTTTTATATAATTGGCAATTAACTCACTTTTCATTTTCTTAAATTTTTTAGTATATTGAATATCCGAATTAACCAATAGTAATGTATTGATTAAGTCTATATTTTCAAACTCATTTATATTTTCTTCCTCTAATGATTTTTCAAATTTTAAACTTTCTTCTGCGTCTGCACATAGATAATTTCTAAACACAGCACTATCATTTTTAAGTAGCATTACGTATTCTCTCTCTATTTTTGTTATCTCCATTAGGTCATTATACGTTAAATTAGGAATACTATTTAATAATTGATAAGTTGTTCTATTGTAATTACCGAAATTCCCTTGTTTATCACATTTTACTACTCCAAATACACTATCAATATTATCTTGCCAATACTCATGACACTCTTTTTTACTTTTATCCCCTAACTTATAAGCAAATTTCAAAAACTTTAATGAGTTAGGAGTAGTAACTAATTTTATCTTGCATGTTTCATAATCATTTCCAAACATATCTTTTACAACTTTTATTTTATTGAACTCAAACCACTTTTGAAGTTTAGTATTAAACGCACAACATTTAAACATATCACTTCTAAGCAACATGAAACCCTTATCTAATTTTTCATATTCTTCAAAGATTGATTCATCCAACAACCCCTGGCCATCTGTCAAACAATTTTGAAGTTTTAATGTCTCATTACTAGTAGTAACTTCCTTATCTTTCTCTCTTGTGACACTTGCTAAACTTTCGAATTCCAAACCATTAATATCATCTATTAGTAATATTTCTGTCTTAGGGTCTAATTCAATAGTGAATTCTATCCCCGAAGAAATTAAAGATTCATAAGCTAACAACGAGGTCAGATCCAGTTCTTCATTCTCTTCAAATTCTAATCCTAATCTACTTCTATTTAATAAATCCTTTTTCATATCTTCTTGGATGAAAAATGCATATCCATTTTTTGCTTTTCCAGAACCTCTTTTATAAAAAATATAATGCTTATTATCCATAGTAAATCCGTTAGTATATAAATATTTTCTAATTTTTTTACTGTTAGCAATAGTTATTCTTTTGCCTTTTTGAATTTTATCTTCTTTGTCTTTCCACTCTTTTTCTGCATCCCATACTGAATAATTTTTATCAAAAGTTACATTTATTATTGCTTTAGTATATTGTTTGTTATGTATTTCATAGAAAGTATCCTTAAACATTTTATCCATTCTAATTGTTTCTAAACTATAGGGGATAGTGGCAGAGAATAGTTTTGCTAAATCTCTGCCTTTGTATGTAATCTTTTTGTTGTCTAGTGTATCTTTATATATGTAACAAGCTTCTAGGTTCATGATATATGCACTTTCTTTTTTCAAGTAATTACTCCTCCTTTTAATTATGCGTTCTCGATTACTCGTTTAAAATTAAAACCCTTATATGGTTTATTATTAATACACGCTACAGATATACCTCTAAAATCCAACTTAATACCAAATATATCTTCTGATTTTCTATCAAGATCATGGTATGAATTAAAAATATCTCCCGTCTCTATACACATAACTTTAAATTGCGGTCTATTTTTATCTGCACTTTTTATATGCTCTAATTTTGCGTCATAGTTATTCCAACCCATTTTTAAACCTTTATTTATGTATTTTTTAACTGTTGATTTTTCCAATCCAGTAACTTTAGATATTTCGGTAATATTGTTTATTCCACTATTCCATAAGTCACTAACCTCTTTAACTCTATTTGATAATGAAAATTCATGACATTTTAACCAATCTACATTTGATAAATCTAATAATTCATTTAATTTACTATTTAGTATACTTTCTTTAATAAATTCCAGTTCTGACTCACTACAGTCTATAATAATATACTCATTTATATCATTTTCTTTTGCTAGATTTTCCTTGAATATATCATTTTCCTTTTCTTCTTTTAAATTATTCATGAATTTAGATTCTTTTGTAGATTCTTCATAATGTTGTTTTCCATGAGCTTCAACAATAGTATTAAATTTATTTAAATAGAAATCATATCTCTTGTATGTAGTTTTATTTTTATATTTAACCTTTTTTGACCAATTAAAAGTTTTCTCACTATCAAATATACCTATTTGGTCTTTTAATTGCTCAAGCATATTAAAAATAAATTTATTTGGGTAACTTATACCGTCTCCGCACACTGGGCAACTAAACTTATTATAATAGGACAAAGTAGCTAACTTCATTGGTTTTTCAAATCCACAATCAGGACATTTCAATAAAACATTTACTATACTATTTCCAAAACTATATTTATAAGCGTCTTCAATATCTACAAAGTATTTTACTAAATAAGGATGTGTAGTTGCTATATCGTTTAATCCTCTTTTAATCTTTTTATAGCTAGTACCACAAGCATTACATCCAACGCCTTTGTTTATATCTCCTTCAGCTATCTCATCTTCGTTCCCACATTTTAGGCATTTGTATTTATAATATTTTTTATCACCTTTTCCGACAATTTTCCTAAAACACTTAGTAATAATTATATTCCTTTTATTATCTTTAATTATTTGATCTTCCATATATGTATATTCATGATTAATTTTTCCTAGTAATTCTCCTAACATACATTTTATAAAACTACTGGTCTTTATATTAAATATTTGTTTATCTGAATATTTTATTAATAATGTCTGTCCTTTAATTTTATAATCAATAATTTTTACATATCCTTCTATATCATCATAGACAAATGGTATTATCATATTGTCTTTTGCAACTTGTTTCCAATCAATACCATGCCCATTTAAAGGAACTAGTCTTAAATCTACTCTTTTCGAATCATTTTTATTGTATTTAGGTCTGAATAATTCTTCTTTTAATAAACCACCTAAACTTCCATTTACAAAACTGCTCATCGTTATAGTACATGGTGGATACTCTTTGTATTTTAATACAATGTTCTTTACTAAACAATCGATTATTTTAATATTTCCAGTAATATTATCATAAGTAAAAGCAACAGTTTTTCCTATAGATTCTTTCCAGTTTACGGTTCCTTCATTACCATGTCCTGTACCCTTCCCTTTTCCACATTTAGGCAATTCATCTAAAAATACCTTTCTAATATCTCCCAATTATTATGTCCTCCTATTTATTTTATTATAATATTTATTTGTTAATTTTGTTATAATAGGATAGATACAAAATTATCATACCTATCCATATACTTAATCATTCATCTCACTAAAACCTCTAATCCAACACCCTCAACCTATATCCACCATAACTCTTACCATCTCTCAAATACATTAAAGCATCCATCATTTCTTCAAATATATCTCTGATTCTAAGTAAACTACCTTTCTCTACTGCAAATATTTCATATTCAATGCTATTAAATAATTTATCATACATTTTTAACAAATCATCTTCTTTCATTTGCCAAGCAGTAACACCATTTGATTTATAATTATTAGGATTAACCATTATGCAATCATAAATGTTATCTAATTTTTCAATATAAACAGTAACTCCATCTTCTTTAAATTGAATTGCCAACATATCATTGTTGTTCAAGTGTTTTGTTACATCTTGATAGTTGTTGTCAACAAAATTTAGGTTTAATCTTGGTCTTTTGATATTCATACTATTTTTGTTGTTTTTACTCTTATTTTTCATATTATTTCTCCTTCTTGCTATTGGTTGCAAACCTTAATATAACAATATTATTTATTAATTATTAACCCTTCATTATGTAATCTAACTCTTTCCTGTCCTAATGCAAAATACTTATCATCATTCTCAAATCCTATGTAGTTTCTATTAGTATTTATACATGCTATTGCTGTTGTGAATGATCCCATACAGTTATCTAAGACTGTTTCACCTTCGTTTGTGTATGTTTTAATTAGATATTCAAACAATTCTAAAGGTTTTTGTGTAGGGTGAATTGTTTTATTATTTGGATTTGAAAATTCTAAAACAGTATTTGGATAACCTTCATATTCTTGAATGTAACTATTCTTATGTGATGGCCTAACTCCTTGAATATTACCAAACTTAGGAGATGGTCTATAAGAAACTTTATCTATTCTTTTTAATCCTTGAGGATAATAATTCATAATTCTTGGTGATCCATTTGCAATTGTTCCTTTTGAAAACACAACTATATCCTCATGTTTACCCATAGGTCTTAATTTAGCATTTACATGATTACTTGCTTTTGTTTTAATCCAAACCCAACAATATTTAAACAACTCTCTTTTAGAATTTATTAAAGAAGTTGTAAATGGTTGAGTTGCTGTAAATACTATAGCTCCCTTATCTTTTATAATTCTTTCATATTGTTCCCATAACTTATCAAATGGAATTAAACTATCCCATTTCGAGGAAGTAATCCCATAAGGTAAATCGCACAAAATTAAGTCTATACTCTTATCATCAATCAAACACATACCGTTATTACCAACACAATTCTCATTATAAACTTTATTTATTTCTAATATATTAATCATCATCCTTCCCAATCCATCCCTTTAAAACTCACCTTTTGTTGTATTAATGTTTATGTATTATTACATTTCCCTACAAGGTACAGCATTCAACTTATTATATTTAGCACAATCTTCGCAACAATAATTTCCACTATCTAAATCTGTCCATATATCTTCTACATTTATCATTTCTTCTTTACAAAATGAACAATATTCGCTCACTAAATCATCCTCTAACTCCTTATGAGATAATACTTTTTGCTTTGTCATTACTCATTAATTCCTCCACAACTTCAAAGCTAGTATAATCTTCAAGCACTAATTCGAGTTCATTATCTACATTCTTAAATAATTCATTTTCTAATTGAAATGATCCAATACAATATCCTTCAACCTTATGTGATTTATCCCTGCACATATGTAGATTACCCATACCATTAAATGTTATTGTAGAATTGTAAACTCTACCTACCACTCTAATTAATTTACTGACTGATGAATCTCTATTAAAAATTTCTTCTAGTATTGATATTATAGATGTTTGCTCCTGTGATATTTTATCTGTAATTATGTAATCCATTTTTGATGAGTTATTTTCATTGAGGGTAAGAAGACCATTTAGATAATATGATTTCATTTTATTTACCTCTTTCTATATTTTTATTTTATAATATATCCCTACGTACTAATTTAGAAAAATTTTTCGAAATCAAACCCTTGCTACAAGCGACTTGTAGAGTTTATAAATATGCTCTGAGTCACTTGAACTTCTTATTAGGGTAATTGTATAGGTCGAATATTTTAACGTCTTAGAGAGTCAATATTTTTACATTTTTTTATATTCTAATTTAATACAAATAATATTTATTTTTGTATTAAACTTTTACTTTATTTTTCTTCTTTTAATTTCTCTTTATCTCTTTCTTCCTTTCTCCTTATTCTCTCATTGTGTTCTTTGAGTTGATCCTTACTACCCATTTTCATGAATTTCATGATATTGTGTACTTTATGTATATCTTCCTCTGCGAATCCTAGAATTGCTTCTTCGCACACCTCTGGACTTATTATATTCCATACTTTTATTCCTTCTGCTTCGAATTTTGGAAGTAAATTATTTACTGACGATGAGCCAGATGGAAGAAGGATTGCTATGGTGTCATCTGAGTATCTGTAAACTTGATTGTTTTTTGATTTAATATAATTGTCTTCTTTGTTTTTGCTAAGTTTTCCGTCTGTATTTTCTTGATGGAAAATTGTATAAACACCAATATATTTAAGAATTTCTTTTTCGCCTCCTTACATAAATATTTATTTTAGTATTTAACAACTTAATATGTATTGTAACTACACATCAACTTCTTATTATCACATTCTTTACAAACTAAATGAACCCAATGTTCTGTGTAACTATCATCGTACCACATATTAAATTTTTCAGTATGTTCAATTGAAGTATTATTACTATGACATTCTTTGCATTCAATATGAAAATCTATATTCATTTATTTCACCTCCTTCCTACTTAATTATTATAACATTATTTTCACAACATGTCAAATAATTATTTATTACTTTATAATTTATTGCTTTACCTCCCTTCTCTAAGTAACTTATCCAAATATCCAATTGTATCAAACAAATCCTCTAACATATCTCCCTTCTCTGTATTAATCGAAATATAACCATATCTATTGCATATATCAGAGAACTCACAGTATGTTGGATCATTTTCTTTACATTCCATACATTTATTAGGGTTTTCTTCATCCTCTTCAGCAGTAAAGATTAGTTGTTTTAGTTTTGTTAGTTGATTTACATTTAGTATACTCATTTATTTAACCTCCTTAAATCCCTTTCAACAATCCTAATCACCTTATAATCAAATATTCCCATAATAAACTGTGCAAATATCTGTAATCCAATCAATACATTAATACTTACACCAAATTTTATTACAACTATTGCCAATGTTGCTCCCATGATCTGTGCAATAGATTCCAAATAACTTTCTTGTGTCTGATAATTAGTTAATTCATCCCCTTGCCATACTTTATTTATATTTGATTTCATAATACATATCCATATAGATGCACTGGTTCCGTTGAGGATCGCTAAACCGAAGAATCGTATATTTACATTATTAATTCCACATATTGATACAAATAAGAATCCTAAGACGTCTAAAATAATGATTAATAAGAAGAATTTCTGCAATAATTCTCTATTCTTTTGCTGTTTTAATATGTAATTTATAATAAATATTGTGATAATTCCTACCCAATTTACTATAGAATATATATAAGTTGATACTTTCTGCATGAAATATATGTTTATAGTAGGAGTTGTTAGTGCGAACAGTAGGCAATTAGTAAATACTCCTGTGTATAGATATAGTTTTATACGATTTATGTTTTTGATATAGTGGGTCACCTCCTTTGTTTTTATTTATTGGATTTTTGGGCAAAGGGTAGGTTTGTGATTATTGTGTGAATGATAATGTAAATTACCGCCCCTTACCTATGTGATAATTATAGCATTTTGCGAATTGGATGTCAATGATTAATTTTATTTTAAGGTTTAGGTAATAAATATTCGCCATCCTTTAAATAATAAAATTAATAAAATTAATAAAAAAGTAATTTCTAAAAATAATATACTACGTAAGAATATATATCTAGATTTACTACTCATTGCAATCACACTCTTTTCTTAATATTATGTAATAACCTTTCCAAAATCACTAAATTTTAAATCATAATACTTCTCAGCAACATCTAGATATTTCTCCTCTAAATCCTTCATATACCTATTTGAAGAACAATTCTCTCCATTAACATCCACATTGGCTTGACACCACTCTCTGTAACTTCTTTTCTTAAATTGTGATGGTTGGTTACACCATCTAGCCACATTAACATATGTACCATAAAATTCACTATCTTTATAATCCTTGTATCTCATTATATATGGCAAGCATTGATATTTCATAAGAATCTTAATTCTTTCAAACATAGAATATACATCGCCAATACCTTGACTTCCATAGGCCACTAAAACGTAAAGTTTTGTTGTTTTTGTATTGTATTTTCTCCATAGAGTTAATTTTTCTTCTATTAAATCTCTATCCATGATATCATCAAATGCGAATATGTAATCACCCTTATATTTAACATTAGACATTATTCTTGCCTTATCATCAGTCATTAATCTTAAATCTAACCCTTGTTTAAATTGGAAAGATTTCTTAGTGATAACTAACTCTTCTATAATATCTTTCCATTTTGGATAACCAAATAAATTATCGTCTAATAAACATATGTATGGTTTATCTTCATCTAAAAATTCTTTAATTGGCGAGTGTAATTGAACTTTGTCATATTTCTTATTCACACAGAATTCACATTTACGGAAGCATCCTCTAGTTGCAAATCCAATTGAGTAGTCTAGATAATACTCAAACTCTTTTCTTTTTGCTCCTTCTCTCATCATATCACCTATCCAATTATGATATAGGATATAATCTGGTTTCATATGTTCCATAAATTCTGGAAGATCAGGCATTAAATCATAATAAAATCCTGTTCCTCCGTAATATAAATTATCATATTTCATTATATCGATTGGTATTTCCGTATAATCAAATACTTTAGAAATGTAAACCATATCATATTTTTCTATATCATTATAATTCATTAGTAGAGTTACTTTGTCAGACCTTCTATATTTATGATATGCACTTATTTTCATTAGAGCTAAGTTGGGAAATCTATGATTTTTATCACATAATAAATCTGCATCTATTATTCCAATATTCAGACCGAACACCTCCTTGCTGTCATGATCAATCATCGCATGGTATGAAGGGATTGGCAAGTCTTTATTTAGGTTATTATTTGTTTTATCTTTTTTATTATTTTTCATTAATTTGTTCCTCCTAAAATTTTATTTATTAATATTATTCTTTATTTAATCTTCTCTTGGTCTATAAGATAAATTATTCAGATAAAAATCATATATGTAACTTCCACACCAAGATAATTTTCTTTTTGATAGTTGATAAATAAAGTCTAAATTTAATTGTTCTATAAAATTATACATAAACTTTTCTGGAAATCTAATATTATCTGAGCAAATACAGGCTAATTTCTTACTTAAATATAGATCATGTACAGTATAAATTCTGTCGCTTATTTTTTTACAATCAGGACAAATGGGATATATTTCTGCGCCGCTATTTTTTACATACTGTTTTGCTTCATCATAACCTCCTTGAAAGTATTTAACTAAGAATGGTACAGTTGTAGGGATATCATTGATACCCTCCACTACAGTTAGACTATGACAACAAGAACACATTGCTCCTTTTAATAATTTACTTTCTTCAATCCATCCTTCTTTCCAACCACATATATTACAAATAAATTTATACCATTTTAATTTTGTATTTTGGTAGGAATAAGGTGTATCTCTGAATTCTTTATCAATAATAATTAAATCTCTTTTATTATCTTTAAATATTGTTCCTATTTCAACTTTAAAATCATTAGTTATTTTACCTATTAAAGTTCCTATATTGGCATTTTTTATTTGACTTGCATTAATTTTAAAGACATCGTTATCTAAATATTTTATATACACGTAGTCTCCTTTGCAATCAGTAATTTCTAATTCTCCTTCAATGTCTTCATATATGAACTTTATTTTATGACCTATCGACTTTATCCAACTCACTTTATTTCCCCATTTTGGCAATTCATCTATAAATACTTTTCTTATCATCTTATTCCTCCTTTAAATTACTTATCTCTATATTATTTATTACATTATGTAATTCATGACCAACATGATTAAATCTCATTAATAAATATCTTTTAATACTATCTGATAATTCAATTTCTGCTTTGCACCTAGAAATACCGACATATACAATAAAAATTTCTTCTGATATGTCTTTCTTAGCCTTCTTTTTATCTTTATAATCATAATCTTCTTCTTTTTTAAGGTATTTATTTCTATAAGTAACTTCTAAATCTAAATGATCGTTACTAATATAAACAGGAATATCAATTGTAAGACCTTTCGCTTTGTGACATGTAGAAAATATAATATCAGCTTTACTCTTGTCTGTTACCGTATTATTTTTAATTCCATCTACAATTTCAATAATTCTACTACCATATTTATCTACCATTCTAATTAAAGATAAAATCTCGATGTCTTCAATTTCAGTAGCATAAGTTTTCATTTTTTCATAGCCATCAAACTTGGCGAACAATTTATTCTTAGTAGGACGCCCTTGACTGAAGAAATATGCTTGTTTAAGGGAGTCGAAGGAATAACTATTGAAGCCTCCAACAAAGAAAAGTTTCTTATTCTTATCTTCATATAAAGCATCGGCTATCTCAGCAAATATGTAAGCATTAGTTCTACATAAACAAGCATATGGTTTGGATTTGTCAATTTTATCAACTATAGTTTGCTTAGTATTGAATCCCTTCATTTTAATATTATCACCAATGAAGTCTGATATAATTAGATTCTCTATATGAGCGATATGATTAGATACTCTGAATGATGTTGTAAGTTTATATTCTTTGGCATCAAACAATGGCATAATGTTTACCGCATTTTTCCACCCGTAAATTTTTTGATAAGGATCTCCAACCACACAGATACCTTTTACATTGGAATTTTTAAGTATATCAAACATCATCATTGACGAATCTTGGCACTCGTCAAGAAGAATAATGTCGTATTTACTCGATAAATCTGTTTTTGAGAGATGAAACATCTTTAAATAATCATCGTGACTAATTTTTATACTATTTTTATATTTCTTTTTCAATTCCCATAATCTATTACATAAAGATATTATTTGATTTCTCATTTTATCTTCTTTAAATATTTCTAATTCCTCAAATTCTTTGGCAGATGATAAAGTATATTCAGTCATCATAGCATTCACTTTAACTGCTAATTCCATATCTCGATCCCAGTTAAGATTTAAATCTTTGATAATATCAACTACACCATAATTAAAGGTTAATTTGTCTTTATAAAATTTTCCGACATGTCCATAACAAAGTGAATGTATGGTACGTATTTCTACGTGTCTTTGTGATTTAAACATTTTTTCGCTCTCTAGTTGCATTGACTTGTTATATACCAAATATAGAATTTTACTAAAGGGATGTTCTTTACTATAGTAATACAAAGTCGTACTTTTACTACTCCCCGTAAGAGCCGATACCTTAACCCTATCCTCCGTACTAAAGATAATATCCTTTTGCTCCTTAGTCAACCAATACCCATCTTCTGACATATAATCAGACATTTCTACTTCAACATCATCAAATTGTTTATTATAAAATTCAGTAGATAATACATTTGATTCTGATTCTTGGAAAATTGTTTTATCATCTTTTATTATGAGTTTCATTTTTGCTTCGCATTGTGAGACATTGGATTCAGTATCTTTAGCATGAGAGTAAAATTGTTTTTGAGCACCAAAGTTTCTAGTTAAGATTTCATGGCAAACTGGACAGGTGTATGTTGATGTTGAGACGGATTCTATAATATCTATAAGTTTTTTTTGTTCATTTAAAGCTTTTTTCATTATTTTATTTCTCCTTCAAAATCATTTTTATTTATTATAGGTTTTAAAAAATTAATCGGTCAATAAATCCTAAACTTGAAGCGATAGCGAAAGTTTAGCAAGGGAATGAACTTGTGAATGACCGCCGTTCCTGCTCTCGTTTCGTTCTCTTTGATTATTGTTAATATGTAAACACTATATCTCATTATTTTATCTCCTTTTAATTTTTAATGTGGGTAAAGTCCTATAGAGTATAATAGGTAATTACCCCTATTAAAATTATACTAAATATTTACCTTTACTAATTGTATGTTCTTTAAACCACTCTCTAACAAAACTATTGCTTTTTCTTAACTCATTTAACTCCTTAGATTCTAATCCACTCTCTAATAATAACTCTTTTGTTTTAACCTCTCTTCCTACTGCCTGAATATCTAACCAATCCTTAAATTTTGTATATGCGACACCTTTATTCTTCCTTCCATCTGCTTTACTCTCTTTAAATTCCACCAATTCTTCATCTACAACATTAATTAACTCTCCCTTTCTAGGAAACAATTGATCTATCATTTTTAATATAATACTCTTAATTGCAAATACATGGCAAACAATCTTATCATTACAACTATATTTTCTTAATTTTGTTCTATGAATTTCTTGATAAAAATCTGTAACCATTGCAAAGTATTTATATTGATTAAGATTTTCGTATCCAAACTCCCAATTCTTATAATTTGTACCATAATCATCACCATTATATTCTGCTATACTTCTATCTTTAATTTCTAATTGTTCACTCATACTTACTGCTTTTTCTAAATTTGAACATTTACTTATTATTAACTCCCAATTAATATAGATTGATAACCATTGAATGACATATTCAAAATCAGGCATTGTATGCCATCCTAACATAAACATATTAACACATTCTTGCATATTATTATTGCCCTTTGTACTATTATAATAATATACTTCAAAATCATTAGGAGTAGATATATAATCTAAATGTTTTAATAATCTGTATAAATCACTTGATACTCTTTGATATGTAACTACATATGTTTTCTTAGTAAAGCCAATTCTCATCTTATTATTAATAAATGATGCACAAGCATTAACTAAATGATTCTTTTCTCTAAATGTTGTCTGAGTTAATTTATGTTTATTATATACATTTATTGTAAGATTATCATATGATCTTGTATTTTCTATATCTAGATATTTTATACTTCCTTTGTTATACATTCCTAAATACTGAGGATCATATAATGCAGTACCATCAAAAATTATTGTTTTGAATGTTTTGCAGTATAATTCTTTCAAGTCCCTACTGCCTATTGTACATATAAATTCTATATTCTTTTGATAGACATAGAAACCACCTAATGTTAATATTGTATGTATATGTTCAAGTTCTCTTTTATTCTCAAATCTCATATATTTATCCCATAAAGTCATAAATTCTAAATCATTTTTGCAAATCATGTCATTATTAATATTGGATACTATAAATCTCTTATGTTCACTTCCCCTTAATCTTTGCATTTTAGTATTTATTGTGTCAGATATTTCTTTGAACTTATTTTCCAATGTAGTTTTATCTTCAGTGGTATCATAACTTAATTTACTCAATGTTGTAGATATTTTGTTTAGTAATTCCTTACTTACTTTTACAACATCTAAAACATCTGGACGCTCATCAATAAGTAATATAGTTCTAGTACCATTCTCCCAATCCTTATATTTAATAATACTATCGGCACATTCTCTTAGTCTGGCATTGGTGATTAATAATATAGGGAATTTCTCTTGTTCTTTCTGTTGTTTACTGATTTTACATTTAGAAAAGAAATTACAATTATTAGGAGTGCAAACTTTAGCATCAGATTGTTTAATCTTTTTGTTAATGCAGATTTCTTGATTCCAACCTTCTAATACATATGCATATCCATCTAAATTAACTTGTTTTAAATATTCAATTGTATTTCTTAGACTTTCTAATCTATCAGTCACAATTATTATTCCATCAGTAGATTCTTTATTAATATGCAACGATATTATCTTTTGCAATATTTCAGATGTAATACTACTCTTTCCAAATCCGCAAGGAGCTGGAATTACTGTAATTATGTTTTCTATTAGTTCACCGAATATGACTTTAGCAGTTTCATTAGCAAAGTTAATTTGTTCAGTAGCCAATCCTCCTCTTGATTCAAATGTATTGATAAAGTTATTTGTTATATCAGTGGCTATAGATTCTAATTCTGGAGTAATAGTTACTATTTCATTTGCTGTGTAAACCTCTTTTGATAATTTTATTACTTCATTTAGTCTATTATCTCCATCGAGTAGGAGTTTATTATTTTGCTTATTTAATATTTTATATTTGTAATTATAATCTAAATCATTAATTAGATTTATTTCTCTCATTAAGTATTATTCCTTTCATAATCATTGTATATCTACATTTTTCTATTGCACCAATCAGTAAAAGCATTTGTTAATTCATCTGTCTTTAGGAATTGTACGAATACATTCTTCTGACTACTAAGACCTACTCTATAAGGAGCAATTCCTTTATGGAAGTAGAATTCTGCCTGGATAAGATTGTAGATAAAAATGAATTTATTATTATTTTGTTTAGGTATAGTTGTGTTTTGGTTAATTTTATTTTCAATCATAATGTTCTCAATCATTTTTAAGTCCTCCAATATATTTGATATTTAAAATTTGATTTAGTTATTAGAAGGGAAATTACAAATCCATATTTAAAACGTCATCTAATTCTTCATCACTGAAAAAGTTCCATTCTAATTGTTTGCTTATTGCATTGAGTACAGTATTGATAATATGTTTATCATCAAGGTTATTGAAGTCAATTTTATGTAAAAACTCTATTGATAATTCAGTTGCTTCTATTACCTGTTCAGCAGTATATTTCATTTTGAAATTCTTTAATGATTTATTGTACATGAATTTACCGTATAGGAGACCCATAATACGCATCTGAGAATAACTTGTGGTTAGATAGTTTGTGTTTTTAATATTGATCTCTTTTAGAATTTCTAACATTTTGATGGTTAAATCTTTTATCTTCAATTAATTTCACTCCTTCTTTATAATTGTAATATTTGTATAATTTTATTTTTACCTCCTTAGATAATTATACCATACAATAATAATCATGTCAACATATTTTATTTATTAGTTTATAAATATTTAACTCTACATCATCTCAATAAATGGTATCAAAATTCTAGGCGATGCAATACCTGTGTTTGATATAGTATGTGTAGCACCTGTAATTCCAAATCTTTTACTTTGTTCTTCACCAAAATAACTACAACTATGAGTTTCTAACCATCCATATTGTTTCGTCTTTACTTTGATATCATATTTCTTAATATGATATCCTACATCTAATTTACTAACATCTACAACTCGATACTCAATATTATATTTATCAAGAAATGATGTTGCATTAAAAAGCAGTAAATCAAAATTTTCTTTCCAATTATACTCATTACAGAAACAAAATTGTTCAAGTTTAATAAATTCTTTGCATCTTTTTAATCCTTCATAATCATAATTCTCATGTCTGAAGCATTGATTCTTAGAATAAATGAGTTGTGGTTCAACCATAGAATCTGAATAATATTGTAAAATACCTTGCTCTGCTGAACCTGATAAATTATGTATATGATCTACTGAAAGAGATTTAACAATATCTTCAATCCCTTGTCTTTCAAAACTATCCCATCTTGTTAAACTTGGGATTGATAAATATCTAAACCCATTACTATCTAACATATCTTCAAATTCTATGAATAATTTCTTTTCTAATAGGGATAGTTTATGACCAAGATTGTATATACCACTTTCTACTTTATATTGCATGTTAATATTCCTTTCTTTTTTAATAAATTAATTTATCTCCATACCATACTAGGTTATGAATAGTTTTATCTTTGTTATAATCTGCATTACTGAACATTGATATTTGTTTTTCATTGTGTGTCCATATATGATTATTAAATTCATATCCTATATATTTAAAGTGATTGTCTAAAATAATTCTGATCTCATCAACATCATTATAAGTTAATCCATTTTCAAATATCCACTTTGTATAATCATTATCTTGATTTTCTTGAGTATCTAATATTTTTAAGGCAATCGTTTCAATATTTCTATATTGAATTAAATATTTCTTAATATCACGATTCATATTTAAAGATAAATTTCTTAGGAGTATATAGTTTAATCTAATTCTTGCATTATGGAAATTTTTGGTTAAAGTATAATCATTTTTATAATGCAAGATATCACTATCAATATCATAATAGTCACTTATTCTTGTAATTTCTATAAGCCAATCTTTAAATAAGTAGAATAATTTATTGTTGTGAAATAGTCTTCCTGATGTTTGTATTCTATAATCTTCAAATATTCCTGAATTAGTTACAATTGATATTATTTCCTTTAGAAATTCATATGTATAGTATGATGGTTCGCCATTACCACTTAGTACAAAGTATTTGAACTTTGCTTTATCTTGGATGAGTTTATTGATTTGATTTTTAAATTGTATTAGATCTTCATCAACTTCTGGTAATTTCTCTATCTTTGCTATACAATATGGACAATCTTTATTGCATTTATAGGATGATAATATCATAATAAAGTCTTTATAATCCAAATTAATCATTCTCCTCTTCTATTGCTACTTTACTTCTAAGTCTTGCAAATGCCATTAATTGTTCTAATGTAAAACCATATTTCTTAGATACTCCCTCTACTGCACCAATAATATCAGATAGTTCTATTAGAAGCATTAAGTCTTGATTTTGAGACTCTGCGTCATAAGCTTCATCTAATTCTTCTTTTATTTTTGATAATTCTCCGTAGATACCTTTTTGTATTTTTGCTTTGTGGAATTTCATTAGTGGTTACTCCTTTCTTTGATTAAGTTTTATTTATATACTTACAGATATCAAATACTCAATATACTTTTCCATCTCACTCTTTACTGCCAATCTAGCTTGATCAATTCCATGACCAGATTCTACATGATAAATTTCTAAAGATATGTTTTGTCTGAATGGGTTAGGGATTGTTGAGCTAATTTCTCTCCATTTAGTTTTACCTTTTTGGAGTGAATATGTACAGAATATATTGTTTAGGATGTAATCTAAGGATAGTGCTGTGGAATAGAGATCGGATATGGATTTTAGTTGTGATTTGTAGTTTTGAAATTGGTTAAGATTGTTCATTAGTGGTACTCCTTTCTTTAAATAATTTTGTATAGATTTGTACCTGTGAATATTGTAACATATTTATAAATGAATTACAAATATTATTTTTATATTTTATTTTGGATTCTAAGATTACATAGAAAAATATTATTACCAATTTTTAGATGGTCGCATATATGATATAATTGATTCGGTGTTAGTTGTAAAATACACCCCTCTATAGTAGAAGGGATTGTTATAGTGTGTTATAATTGGTTAGGATCAATGGTTTGAAGGTGGTTTGTAAGGATTAGATTGGTTAGGGATTTGTGATTAATTTTGGATGCATAATTATGAATTTTTATTAGATGTTTTTGTTCGGTAAGATTTATGATAATTTATAAAATAGATTATTTTTAGTTATGAAATTGAGTTAGAATTAAGTATTTAATTGCACCAAATAATCGTTGTTAGAGTAGGATTTGTAGGTTATTTGTGTTGGAAAGATTTATTGATATTATATGAGAATTTTATATTATTTTATGAAATTAATTTGTAAAATTATTTGACTTTTGAGAAGTTTTGTGATTTGGAATATGGATTTATTGGGTTGGAAATTGTTGTGTTGATTATGTTTTTGCGATGTGAGAACGAAGGGAAATTGGGATGGATTTTGTGAGATGAATAATTAGTATTGACAAATTGATTTAAATATGATTTGTTATTTTAATTTTAAATTATTTGAATAAATTTTATAAAATGGCTGTAATCGGCTCGTAGCTTGGGTTTTGTAACGAAGTAGATGTACTGTGTCGAATACTGTCGAATAAAAGGAGATAATGTTTGTAATCATAGCCGGGGGTATATGCTAATGTTGGCATGGTTCTTGAAAGTGAATACAGAAGCAGGTTTTTGCTATAGTCTATCCTTATGACAAACTGAAAACAACAAGGGCCGATTACCTGCCGAACGCTGAAAGCCTTGTTACAGGCCGATTCCTATCATAATCTGAATGTGACACAATGGGAATGTGTAACATTATAATATACTAATATACATTTAATTACATAAATGGTAGTTGATTTAAGGAGTTATAAATTGAATTGCCTTATATTATGTCTCGTAATTATTTTGGGTAGGTTAGAAGGGCTGTTTTGTGGATGGAAATTATAGAGAAATGATAATGGATAATGTCCTGGCATTATATTGGTTGCGCTCGGTAGTGATAATGTCGGAATGGATAGAATGAGCAAATTATTGGGCCTTGCCGCTATTTATCAGATGTGCATAAAATTTTTGCACCTCGATTTATATAACATGCGATTTTTGAGTGAACACTTTTAATAAATGAGTAATCACTCATATGTACACTCATTCATATATAAATGTAATTACATAATCATCATCATAATAACTATACAAATGTATACCTAGTATATAAAACATACTAACTATATTAAACATACTGTAATACAATCACATAAACTATTAATACAGTCATATGAACTCATTATAATAAATCTAATCACATAATCATCTTCCTTCAATCATACAATACAGTCAAATGACTACATTACACGTTTATTATAATCATAATCACGTTACCATATTACTTTAATTACATTATATGATCACAATTAACACATAGCATAAACCTATACTATTATAATCAAAACTAATACCAACTATCTTACTCAACAATATATCACACTAAACTACTTAACATTTAATACCTACCATATTACTATACATTTATATCATATAATTCCACTATACATTAAACCACACTAAACAACTAGGATATAAATCCACATCATATCACTACACTATAAAATTAGTACACAACATAAAAATATAATCTGTTATATATCACTATACCATCAATGGGTATCCTCCCATCACAAATCTACCATACCCTAGTATGGTACTATATTCCACATATCGTAATAACCCTAAAATAAAATTCTACACACCAACATAAACCTCTAATCCCCCAAACGTCTTAAAAGGCCCATTCTGTCGTTCTCGTACAATATTTTATTTCTCGCTTCAATACATCCTATCAACTCACAATTAACATTGGCATACATATTGCATAGTATACAGCAATACAGTCAACTCTAACAAATACAGTACAATAAGCATAATATACTGCAATCCGGTAAATTCTAACCATCTTACAGAGACGCAATGCTAACCTCTGTTACTCTGTTACTATTTGTTACACCTTATCTTATCCATTATTACTTATTTTTTTACTTATCCTTAACATTATCCCTCTAACAACTCTAAATGTCTTAAATGACCTCTTACGGCCCTTATACAGCATCTTACAACCTTATCCATTGTACAATTTTAACCCTATATAATATGAAACAATAATTCAGAAAATCTAAAATAAACCTCTAAAATACCTCATTAACCCACTAGACATATACCTCTATAAATGGTAAAATAAATACATCAGATAAAACATTGAAGGAGTTGCTTACTAATGATCAACAATGAAACATCAATTCAAAAATTACTACGTAGAGGTTATATCTCTTGCTTTACACCTGCTAAAATTGAAGTGTTAAAATATTTAGAAGAAAATAATATTGCTTGCAATTATACCGAAATGTACAGAAATTGTTGGGAAATAGAATTGAAAAATAGAAAGAGAGGCTAATACAATGAGAAAAACTTTAGAAGAATTAGAAAATGAATTTTGTGAACATGCTGAAAAACCTAAAAGAGAAGAAAACGAAATCATACTACAAGAACTTAAAATACTAGAGAATTTACTGGAAGGTTAAAACCTTCCTTTTTTCTTTTGTCATTTTCTAAAATACTAAAATAAAATTACCTATTGACATATCGCTCAAAATCGTTATAATTATATTTATACCTCAACTAAATCAATTACATAAAAAATCAAACCAAATTCCCTCAACCCAAACCAAAAATAAAAAGGAGCGTGTACCAAATGCACAAATTTAAATTTTTCTCATCCTGTAAAACTATCCAAGAACTAAAAACAACTTTTCGCGAACTCGTAAAACTTCATCATCCAGACAAACCAACTGGAGACCTTGCCACCATGAAAGCTCTAAACCTAGAATACGAACTAGCATTCGAGTACATCAAAAACAATCCTATTAACGATCAAGAGAAAAAATCCAGTTACTACGCTAATGTCAATGATGGATTCCGCGAAACCTTAGAAAAAATAATCTTCATTCCTGAAATTTTTATAGAAATATGTGGCTCCTGGATTTGGGTAACTGGTGAGACAAAAGCAGTAAAAGATATTCTGAGCAATGCAGGTCTATGGTATGCAGGAAATAAAAAAGCATGGTATTTTAAACCATCAGACTATAAGGCTAAAAAACATAAGGCATTCAGTATGGATGATATTAGAGGTAAATATGGTTCGGAAACAGTCGAGAAGAAGGAAAGAACAAAAGTAGAAGTAGTCAAAGGAAAATCAAAATCAGACCAAGCAGCAAAATAGAATTGTTAAATAAAAAGAGGCTCTAACGAGTCTCTTTCCTATTCCCCTTATAATCCCTTACCTAAACACATAAACCCTCTCACAATCAATCCTAGCGCATATCAAACTATATTCTAAACAATCTCAAATCCTATAATTCTAATAATTATCTATCTTCCTTATCAATTCCCATATTCCCAATCACAACAAAATATAAATATAAATATGAAATAAATGTTGACATACATTTCCCATCATGCTATAATTAATTTTATCCAATTATATAAAATAAATTTATAAAAAGAAAGGAGTTGAGCAAATCATACTAATAATACAAATTATACAAATACATAGCACTGGCAGCACGTAACTATATTTATCCTATCTATTATCATTCAGTCATCGAACTCACTACAATAGTACAAATATAAAATAGAAAGAGGTTAAATAATGATTAAATTACCCATAGCACTAGACCTAAACACCGATCAATTAATACATATCAGCAACATAAATAAAGAGAACAAAGAATCTTTTAACTTAGTTTGTCCAGAATGTAAGACCCCTTTAGTAGTTAAAATAGGGAATATAAATGTTCATCACTTTGCTCATAAAAACTTAGAATGTGAGATTAATCCAGAAACAATGATACACATATTAGCAAAGAAAGTAATTGCAGAAAATAATAAAATAGTTTTACCTGTATATAATCCAATAAGTCTTAATTGGCAACACATTAAACAAGAATATACATTAAATTCATTAGAATCTAAATATGAGGACATTATTCCAGACGTTATAATTAATATAAACAATAGACCAGTATTTATTGAAGTTGCTTATACTCATTTCATAGACAATGAAAAACTTGAAAAGTTAAAAAGAATTAATATTGAGACCTGGGAAATTGATTTGCGTAAAATAGATATATTTGATTATAATAATTTTAAAAATATACTGTTAAATGAGATATACAATAAGCAATCTATAATAATTAATTACAATAATTATAGTAAATATTTAATGGATGAGTTAAAAATACTCAAAAAATCAAATATCTTTTACAATAATCTATTAAATCAATATAAAAAGATCAAAGATGAAGTATTTATAAAAACTAAAAAATATCCTTTATTAAATGGCGATAATTATTTAAGATTAGTGAATACAAAAGATAATAAAGAATATTGGTTGGTTATTGATGCATTAAATAGAGATATAATGTCATATGCATTTGTTAGTGCTTATAGTTTCTCGGACAAGAATAGAAAATACAATTTTTATATTGATTACTCAATTGGTAAAAACAAATATTATTATCAATCAGGAGGAAATTTAACAGAAGAATTTGGACATCTTCATTGGGAATTAGAAAAATTATTGAACAGTAATAGAGTTAATTTAAAAAGTAATATTAAAAATGATAAATTTATGCTATTTAGTGCAATACAAGTTACTACGCCATTAAAAGAAAATAATTTAATTAGTGAAGGAGTAAAATAAAATGGATATAATTAACTTAAAGGAATATTTTAAAACATCCAATACAATTGCAAACTATAAAGCCCTCTGTGCTATCCTAAAAATAAAAGTAATGGCAGGAGATTCAAAGAAAGCTCAAATAAAAGAACTAGAAAGATATTTTAGATATCACAAAGAAGGAAACAAATTTATTATTGATGAGACATATTCTGAAATATTACCTAAAATAGATCATAGAAAAGATGGAAATAATGTTACGGAATACACGAAGATTATAGAAAACTTAATATTAGATTTATTAGTACAAGGAGGAAATAATAAACAAGGGTTCGGAAGAGTATTTTTATCTAAAAATCAATTATTCAAGGAATTCCATATGATTAATGATAATTATGTATATTGCAAGCGTAGGATATTAAAATTATCTAAATTTATGAATATTAATAAAGAAACAGTCGAGGAATGGTATGATTTAAATGATGATATGTTAGAAAGAAATTTACAACAAGCCTTAAATAGTTTGGAAAATCAATCTCTTATATCATGGGATAAGGAGTTAACCGTGGCTGAAGCAATTCCAATGGCACAAGTTACAAAATATGGTACTGAGATAGTTAAAAGAAAATACATAGATCAATACGATGAAGAACAAATTGACTATAAATATCGTGCAGATGATGAAATACAATTAAATTATAGAGAAGGGACTGACAAGGAAAAAGCATTTATAAAAAAGATAGAAAAAGATATAATGAATGAATTAGGCTGTGATAGTAAACAAATGATTATTAAATTAGGAATGTGGGAGACATTTAAGAGTAAAGTTGATGATATAGTATTAAAAGAACTTAATATTGCTTTTTACTATAAATCATATAAAATTCTCTTCAATGAAAAGCACATATCAGAGGCTATAGATGATATTTATGGTAAATGTGAACTGGTAGAAGATGAAAAGATAAGCAGTAAATATCTATTAAATTTAGACATTATGGATAGAACTATTACAAATGCAGAAAAAAGACATGAGAATGCAATTAAAGAGAAGAATAAAATTATAGGAAAGATGAAAAATGATATTAAAGGACAAAGAACTAAAAGGAGATCAACAGAAAATTATTTAGGTGATAATATAGAATTAGGAAACAATTTGATAGTTATAAATGCTATCAATATCAAAGATAATGTAAAGAAGACTAAAATTGAAGCTATAATTGAAAAATCAATGGAAGAAATATTAGATATTCTACTAGATGAAATAGAGTAATAAATAAAAAGTTGAATACTTATCATGCCCACTATATTAATAGTATTAAGGGGACTTTAAATATTCAACTTTTTTCTCTATTATTTCCATAATTATAATTTAATCAATCCTAACAATAGCTGACGGCGTCTTTTCAATTTTGAGACAAGTTCAAAATAGGACTTATTAACTTTTCTTTTCTTTCTTTCTCTAATCCTCATTTATACAGTGATCCGAGACCGTATGTCAGCATTTCGCAAGCGTGCTCAATACTGAATTTATACTTCTAATAATTTTCTCTTTTCAAATCTATAAACACAAATATAAGAATGTTCCACGTGGAAAAATTGAAGCAAAATATAAAATCTTTACACTAACACAATTATTTGCTATACTATAGAAGTAAATCAAATACCCATTAACCTAAGGAGGTTCAAAGCAATGACCGAGCAAGAATATTTCAATTCAATCGTCGCAAATGTCTTAGCTAAAACAGGTTATTCAATTGATATCAAAATATTAGATCATATGATCTTAGAAGGAAAACATAAACGAGCTTTGGGATGTTGTTGTCAATATGACGGTCATTATTCTATTACTATCGATGAATATTTTGTTACTGAATGTTTTGAGCATTTTGTTTTAAACAATAAATATTCTTCATGGAATATAGCTGGTCAGTCATTGGAAGAAATTATCTGTCATGAACTAGCACATATTGAAATATGGAGACATGGCAAGAAACATACTGCACTTATGAATGAGTTATTATCTAAAGTGAATTCATAATACATAAAAAGAAAGTAGGCCACAAAATGAAAAAATTAATATCTATCCTAACCCTTTCCATAACCATCCTAACTTCATCAATCCTAACAACTTCCGCTTCACCCACAATCCTCCCAGGCTCCGATACCTCATACACAATGATTGCACTCGCTACACAATCCACCTATAATCCATCAGATTGCGTCTACCATACAACTATTCAAAATGAAAATGGCGATGCCTTTATAGTCCTTACAATCGACAATGTTACAAATAAATGGTTCGAGTGCTCAGTTGATAGCAACAATACACCACAAAATGTTACTGATGATAAAATAATTGATTTAGGATTGCTTCAGTATTAAACACTAAAATAAAATATCTGTTTGCAAAAACAATTAACCTATGCTATATTAATGGTATAGGTTTTTTATTATAAGAAAGAAGGTAAATACATATGATTAAATTAACCGAACTTAAGCGCATGATCAAGGCTAATACCTACAGAGCATGTTTTTACGCAGAAGGAGTAAACAATGTAATTTTTAACTACAGTCAACAAATATTGTTAGAACTTAATCAGATTGACAAAGACAAATTATTTAATCATCTAATGTCTATACAATATGTACATGATGACTTATCATTAAAATCATTTTTCTTTGATACCGAACTAAAAGAAAAACTGGAAAAACTAAAAGGAAGTAAGTTAGATCACAAATACCTATTAATAAATACTGGTATAGAATTTCAGAAACCTGGAGTCTGGCAGGACGCACCTAAAATACCTTATCAAGTATTTAAAACTAAAAACAGATTACTAAAGATTAAAACTGAATTAATTGGATTGCTAGATCAAGATATTAAAAAAGGTTGTAATTTTTATACAAATGAAGATCATAATATAATTTATATTTACAATAATACAAATGATTGCATAGGCGTATGCATGGCTGAAAAGTTTGAAATGAGTGAGCTAACCGAATATACACAATGGGGATCTTAAAGGGGCTTTACAGCTTCTTTTTCTTTTCCCTAACAATTCCCCTCTATCCTTGGCCTAAAGCATAAAATAAAATACTTTGACATTGCGCTATCTATCCGTTATAATCTTATTTACATAAATAAATTAATAAGGAGTGTAAAAAATGAAAAAAATAAAGTCTTATAGAGTAATCGGGAAAGACTATGATTGTGTATATGTTTCAGCACTTGCTAGTAAAAACATTGAAACAGTAAAAAGGGAAACAGAAGAGAGAACAGGTAAGAAAATAGATAGATTAGAATATGTATCAATTTACCCTGCTTGAGAGAATCTTAATTGATTCTCTTTTCTTTTTGTCTATGCTCATATAATCCTTTCAGACCGTCCAGAATTGTCTGTATTGCTTCAGATGTCAATACTAATATAAATCTATTCAAAGACTTTAAATCCCTTGTTTTATCCTATTATATAATCGTAAAATAAATATTTAAAACCTATAGACATCTGCTCAAATTAGTCTATAATAAGAGTATAAAGTTTTTTAAATTTGAAAGGTAGGTTTTACATAATGACAGTTATTAAAAATGTTAAAATCGGAGATATGCTGAAAGTTCCTACAATTTTAGTATTCCCAAACAGAACTGGAAAATTTAATAGACATAATTATTCCGTAGGTAGGGTAATCAATGTTTTAAAACATTCACAAACTGGTGAAATTGTTGTGGAGGTTGAATATTTTGAGTCATTGCATTACAAAAAAGATTTTCCTCTACAAGTAAAAAAATTCTTCCTCGCAAATTGTATGAAATATAAATTAGAACCATGTACATCACCAAATGTAGAATTATGCATAGAAAAAATTGGCTACAAACGCATAAATGGAAATGCTTATGATGTTTACCAACAAAGTTTAATTGAGACATTTAACTTAAAAGCTTAAGGGGAAGGGAAACCTTCCTTTTTTTCTTTGCTTAAAATAAAAAAACGTGCTACCCAGTAGACAAATTTTAGTAATTATAAATAAGTAAAAATATTGAAATGCCCATTTTAATGGATAGAAATTAAATATAAAAATAATTATTATGTTGTTGACAGATATATAATTATCGTGTTAAAATAGGTTAATGGATTATTTGAGAAAGAAGGAAGTTATATGAATAAAATATTAGCTGAACTTGAAGCGGTTGATGCTGAATGTCTAAAATATTCAAACGAAAATAATATATCAGGCGTAAAGGAATGTTGGGCTAAAACCGAAAAACTTCAAAACGACCTAGTAAAACTGAATAAAAAGGCTCAAGTAAAAATCGAAAAACTCAAAAGAGAACTTGAAGACTTAGAAACTGGATTAGAAGATTCAAACTACTACATAGAGAGAAATATCACAGCATATAAAGAATAGGGACTGGAAACAGTCCTTTTCTTATTATTTACTAGAAAGAAGGTGAATAAATGACTCCTGCACTATCTGAAGAGACAAGAATAGAAACAATCCTATCCAATGGAAAATGTTATGATTTACACATAATAAATGAATCCTGTTTTATTTGTCATCATGGAACATATGATATTATATTAAAAATGACTAAAGAAGAATTCTATTCTAGAGTTTGTTAAGAAAGGAATGATAATTAATTGAGTGTTCCAAAATGTAAAGAATGTAAATGTTATGAAAACACAAAAGGGAATAATTTTTGGTCAGATTCTAGATTTAATTTTTGTCATGGGTTCGAAACAACAAATAGCGAAGGATATCAAACAGGCGATAAAAAGTCTATCTATGCAAAAGATTTAAAAACTAGTCCTAAATGGTGTCCTAAGAGACTTAATTAGTCTCTTTTTCTTTTCCAAATAAAACCTATATTTCCTCGGGTAACCGGAAACACATAAGAGTAAAAATAATTATTTTGCACTATGACTATTTTTATTGATCCTGTGCTATAATATATGAAATGGTACATATTAAAGGAGGTTGTTTTTAAATGATCAAAGCAACTAAGGCAACTAAAAAAAGATTAGCCACTGAAGACTTTACACCTTATGTTCGCCTTTCGACTCTTATTGAAGCAATAATAAAGCAAGCAGAACAAGTTGAAAAAGGTTGGGAATGCGACAGAGCACTTTACACAGATACAGGATTATTTTACCAATGTTACGAAGATGAAAAACCGCTGTTTAGAGGTTTTGAAACTAGATACCCGAAATTAATTGAAACAACGTTAACCCACGGACTAAATCAGATTAAAATACCGGATGTAAATAAGTTTGTTAAAGTTATGTTGCAAAGAAAATTTGAAGGCGAATGACCTTCTTTTTCTTTTCCCTCTTACCCATTAAAAATCCATTTTTATAGTATTAATTTAGAAATAATTATTTGACTTATTGATAAAAATCTATATAATAATAATCATTACATAAATAAAATCTAAGGAGTGATTTCTGGATGGCACGAACCAAAAAATTAACCTATGCTGAAATATCCCAACAACTAAAGGAACAAGAGCATAAAAATTTAATGCTCACTCATTACGCAATGGATTTAAGGAGTCAAGTTAAACCTTCAGTCATTGCCGAGGAAGAAGGCCAACAAGTAGAATTATTTAGACCACTGGCAGCATACGGAGGGTATTATATTATTAGTCAAGATCAAAAACATTTTGATATTCTCAGTTTAGAACAAGCTGAAAACTGGTACAAAGGAATTAGTTTAGATAGTCCTTTAAGGTTAGCACTTGGAAGAGTCATAGAGGAGCATAAAAGAATGTTTAGAAGGGAGATAATAGCATAATGACAACTACACAAAAAGAAAACCATGTTGCTGAACTAGAAAACCTTCTTAAAAAATACGGAGCCACAAAAGATAGATGGGGAATGTTCCATATCGGCGAACGGAAATTTGATACTAGGAAAAACAATCTTAAAATCTATCTAAATAAGACAAAGGTTAAAAGTTCACTATTGACCAAAATTGATCTGGTATGGTTCGAAGGATACCTTCAGAAAATTAAGAAGCTGTAAAAGCTTCTTTTTTCTTTGTCTTGCTATAGTTTTACCTTCCTTACATTCCAACTCCTTAAAAGTGCCATTATGGGCCTTAAAATGCAAAATAATATTACATTGACATTGTAGCGGTCAATCCTTATAATACTAAGTAATTACATATCATTTTTTAGGAGGTATCGGCATGAAACTAATAAAAGGCGAAACATACACCTATAATTATGATACCATTTCTGAATGTGGCGAAGACAAAGGCCAAAGAGCGCAGGGATCTTTTTCAATAACATTTGATGGAATCATAGACGCAACAGGTTATCAGTGTGATCATTGCAACAAGGATTTAAAGAAAGGTCATTATTTTTTAGATACAGAAGGGAGTCAATACTTTTTCGGGAGTGAGTGCGTTAAAAAAGTGATTACAAAATAAATCAAAAAACATCTAAAGACTAGAAATAAAATTCTAGTCTTTTTCTATGCTCATTCAGTCGGATCAACTCATTTTCCTTCTTCGGTCCTTCACATTCCCAAAACACACCCACAGAAACAGCCCTTCTTGCCATCAGATTGTATTACCCTTTATAATCTTACCTAGAATAGATTTGAACGTCTCAGAATCAAAATATTGATATTTTAGCTATAGATCCCATGCAAATCTATAAATAATATTAAAATAATTAGCATTTCCACGTAAACAAAAGCTATCTATAGATAATGCCATATAATCAACTGTAAAATGGTTAAAACGGGCTGAAATGGAATTCGCTATATAATGCCTAAAGTATTAAAATAGACACATAGAGAAGCACACAAACAAGAGCAGACAAAAAGCCTCTTACCTCAGTCATCTTTAGTCAGTCAATTATAAAGTGTAAAATAAAATTTATAGTTGACAAAAATCCAGTTTTCAATTAAAATTGACCTAACACCAAAACACAGAGTGCCTGCTCAACAGGTTAACTCTAAAAGGAGGTAATCAGACTCTTAGCAAAGATTAAATCCTTCGAAGCCCAAGGCTACCAGAAGGAAAGCACCTCTAGTCAGGGAATGCTTAAAAAGGATCGCTCTTTGAAAACTACATAGTGGGATGATAGCACGAATTATTTTCGGGTAAAATCTGGCGAAGCGTGTACTATAAGTACATGTCAAGGATCTGAAAATAATCGTAGACAAATAAAGGCAATGTAGGCGTGAAGAGCGTATGCAACCTGTTTGTTGCTTGACTGCATCTAATCCCTTATTCTTTTCTAAAATGTTCCGAACGTCTAGGGACTCCACTGTATTAGTAAAATTTCTTAAAAGCTTATCTTTCGCGAATGATGCGACTGGCAGCCAAAAGAAAAAAGAAAACACAAGATAACGAAACTAATAGGAATATTTTAGAAGGGATAAGGAGTAAGAGAGAATTAACCAAAAACATTCTATAAATCCCTTCAGTTTATCCATTATTACGATTTAATCATAACAATTACTTTAAACTTGCATAACAAAATTAAAATGCAGGTTGTTGTAATTTAATGTTAAATTGTCTATACTTAGGGCTGAAGGGATTAGATTTTCCGCAAGGTGTGAACTTATAACATATAGGAGTTTAGACCTTGTGCAAAAATTTAAGAATGAAAGAGGTTGTGTAAAATGGCAAAGGTAAGAGAATTAAAACTTTACACTTTAGAAACTATTAATTATCTCGCAGTGGTAGAAGCTCATACAAAAGCTGAAGCCATCGAAAAAAGTGATTTCACAAAAAGTCAAGTAATTGTCAGGGAGGCCACGGAAGAAGATATAAACTATTTAAAAGCAATGGCAG
>Ga0209000_1000658_pt1 | contig 29425 bp, 32 predicted proteins | sample RifGroD2_FD_183998 | JGI IMG/M metagenome (GOLD analysis project Ga0209000, IMG submission 183998) | Groundwater microbial communities from Rifle, Colorado, USA - Groundwater D2 (SPAdes) (version 2) | ecosystem: Environmental > Aquatic > Deep subsurface > Groundwater | place: Rifle, Colorado... | reverse complement strand
TTGGCGAACATGCCCATTACAACTTCTTGAATATATACAGTGTAAAATCATTTTTTGTTGTATACTCAGTTTGCTTAATATATCATCAGAAACATCAACAAAATATATCCTGTAAGGTATTATAACTCCAACACCATTTTAATAGTATTTAATGTTTTGTTTGGATATACCAATGTTAATATTGCTATAAGTTTTAAGAGGAACAATCCCCACTACTTTGGACACATCATCCTTCAAATCGTTTGGAAATCCATCATTAATCAATCGATTACCCCCTTTCACATATGTTATTGCAATTGTACCATATTTCTAATTTTTAGTATATTATTTTTCACAAATTCACTGCTTAATTTTAATCATATCTTTGATGTATTTATGTATTTATGTATTTATGTATAAATTGATACTCATACTCTAAAACTTTCACACAGCTTAAACATCAACCTCACAGTTATACATCAATATTTACCTCAAATAAAAAAGAACTTCCCTTATCAGAAAGTCCTCATTCAGCAAGTAGTCACCGTGTTCCAATTTACTATGTACCCTGAGCACCTAATGCGCCTTATTTCTATTAAAAGTCTTGTATTTACGCCATTTTCAACATTCTTGTATTCCAGAATAAACGCAGGTTTTATTTTTCATTCACTTTTTCAATAATTTTAAATATATCTTCTATGTTCTTTACCCAATATGCTTTGTTTTCTATTCCCTTTGTGCATGCTTTTATTTTTTCGAAATTATAGCCATGATTCCACTCAACTATCATTTTTATTAATTCCGAGAATTCCTGATTATAATTCATTTTTGATATTCCAAGCTTTGCTTTTATAAATCTCATTATAATTCTAAAATCGATTACAAGTGGACTAATCTTTAAAATAAAAACCATATCTGCTTTAATAAAACTGTTTTGAACCCAATTTGTACTTTGTGCTCCTTCTATAATCCAACTATCTTTTTCTAATACATCTTCTAAATTTTTATTTCTTATGTCTTCATCAAATCTGTTTTTTTCTATCCCTCTCTTCCAAACCATATCATCAATTTCGTAACATGGTATCTCATATTTTTGTGATAGCAGCTTCGCAACATAAGATTTTCCACTTCCACACGGTCCTACTATTCGTATTTTCATAAACATTCTTCCTTACTTATACAATTTCTCACTGTTTCAAATATACTAGTATTATCTTTATAACTAATTGGTGAAGGATAATAAATCGGAAGTACATTTATTTGCAACTCATCAATTTTCATGTTATGTATTTTGCCTACTACCTCTTTATAGTTCTTATATTTTATATCTCTTAATAAACTTTTTGTCGCCATATCTCCAAGTGTTAAAATTAATTCATGTTTTAATATTGCTAATTGCCTTTGTAGATATTCATAGCAATTTTCTTTGCATTTAGTTAAGCTTTTACGTTCAATAGAATAACACTTAACAGCTTCAACAAATGTAATATCTTCTAGTTTTAAGCCTATATTGGTAAGTAACTTCTCCATCACTCTTCCCGAGCCAGTAATTTTTCCATCAGATCCGTACCAACACTTTCCACTCTTACGCCACCCGTTATTTGCAGGTGCCTCCCCTACTATAATAATTTTAGTATCGTTGCCATAGTGTATCGTTGTATCATTATTAGATTTTTCAATCATGTCTTCACACATATTACATAGTCTTATTTCTAGGTCAATTTTGTCCAAACCACTTAAAAATTCATTTACCCTTTCTTTTAGCAATTCATATCTTACTTTTGTATGTTCTGTTTTTATCATATCTTCTCTAATTTTATATTTGTCATTAATCAGTTTTACATTTTCATCAAACTGTCCTCTTGTAAAATCAATATCTTGTTTTTCTATTTCATTATAATAATGTGAAATTTTAGAGTTTTCAACTTCACATTTTTTTATTTTACCACCTAAATAATCATTAACAATTAATGCAGTAATTGCGCATTGTCCTAATGATTTGTTTTCTTTGTTCCAATCATCCTTACATTCGGGAAAGCATGTATCATTATCCCAAGAGTTACAACATGCACATCTTAATTTATTAATGTTCAATTTATCCACCACCTTGTTTACTTTCTAATTTATACTACATCATACTTATATACTTCTGTCGCTTGTCCTCTTTCATCTATTGCTTCCTTCTCAAAACTCCACCCAAGTTTTTTATAGTAATCTGCTGTATGTTCTGTCCTTAAATATATTGTTTTATATCCCAAATCTTTAACCTTATGTAAGACAGTAGTTATCAGATTCTCTGCTATACCACGTTTCCTGTAATTTGGTTCAACATATAATGCACTTAACCAAGGGGTTAAATCATTTTGCGTTTTTAAATCATTTTTAAATATTGAAATTGTTCCTACACACTTATTATCCTCTATGGCTATAAATGTAATTGGAAACTCATTTTGCTTCGTGTTTCTAAATTTCTCTATTATCTTTTCTAATGAAGAATTGTTATTTGTTGTAACTACGAACTCATTATATATAAAATTAGCAACCACTCCTGCATATTCAGGTTCATTATATAAACATTCTATTCTAATATAACCCTCCTAATTTTTAGATTATCTTATTATATCATTTTCATATAATTTCTCATAGTATTTTAGTAAAATAATTTATTTCAGATTTAGTCCTGTGCCCACTTTCCACCCTTCGTATAAATTTATATTACCTTTATTTAAAACCTTCATACAGCTTAAACATCAACCTCACAGCCATATACGAATACCACCCCAAACATAAAAAGAACTTCCATTGCAGAAGTCCTGTAAGAAAATTTATATGCGTTTCTTCATACTTTTCAAGTTGTTTTCTGATCATTTTCTAGGTCTTTCGATTATATTAAATTACTTCACAATCTCACCTATCACATTAATTGCATACAGTGGCAAGTTCGTTAGCCATTCTTCTTTTCTATAATCTGACATTGATGTCCTTATTGCATACTTTGGATTATACTTTGCACAATAACTTTTTAAACTCTTTGCTTGCAAATTTTCTGCTGCTTTTACTTCGAGTGGTACAATCTCACTTTCACTTTGGAATATGAAGTCTATCTCTGCTGTTCCTTTATCCGTCGACCAGTAGTAAGGTGTTACTTCTTTTGTTGCAACTAGTTGTTGTAGTATATATTGTTCTGTAAGTGAACCTTTAAATTCTTCAAATATTTTATTTCCTTCTAATATTGACTTTATATCTAGGCTAGTCAAGGCTGAAAGTAATCCAACATCAAGTATAAACAGTTTAAATGCACTCATATCTTGATAAGCAGCGAGTGGCATATCTGGTTTTGATACTCTACCTACTTTATAGATTAACCCACAATCAAGCAACCATGTCATAGCCAGTTCATACTCTTTTGCTCTTGCCCCTTCTCTTATAAGTCCATATATAAATTTACGATTTTCTTTGGCTAGTTGTGATGGAACGCTATTCCATAGCATTCTTATTCTCGGTACTGTTTCATTTGGTGCATGTTTAGAAAAGTCCTGTTCATATGCTGATAATAATTTTTTTTGTATTTCTCTAACCTCGCTGTAATCTTGTTTTCCTATAAAGCTTGCAACTGCCTCTGGCATTCCTCCTACATAATAATATTGTTTCAGCAAGTCTATGTATCTTCCTTTAAAGCTTGTAATCAACCCAAAGTCTTGTTTCGTCAAAAGTTCTGCTAAATTTTCGTTCCCTGTAGCCATCATAAATTCAGTAAAGTTTAATGGATATAAGTCTGTAAAGTCCACTTTACCTACTGGAAAAGATGTACCCGGGTGTAATGCAACGCCTAGTAAGCTCCCTGCACACACAATATGATACTGTGGAGCATTTTCATAAAAATATTTAAGTGATGTTAGTGCTCTTGGTACTTCTTGTACCTCATCAAATATAATAAGTGTATTACTTACATCTATTGTAACACCTGACTCTATTTGTAGTGCAGTAATTAATCTATCTATATTTAAATCTCCTTTGAACAGATTTTCCATTCTCTCATTGTTATCAAAATTTATATATGCATATTGCTTATAGCATTCTTCTCCAAACCTTTTCATTAACCATGTCTTTCCTACTTGTCTTGCTCCTCTTATAATCAATGGTTTTCTGGTCCCACTATCTTTCCATTTTTTTAATTCATCTATCGCCTTTCTGTACATACCAACACCTCTACTTTGCTTTTTTCTTTTATTGTATCATACCTAGTTGCAAAAGTCAAACGACTTTTTGTATTTTATTACACAAATTATGCATCACTTTTCTACATAATTATTCAATATGTGCCAAACGTACCACCCCCTACGTTAACAGTACATATGCCAAATCGCTATAAATCCCACAAATACAACATTTCATCGTGTACCAAGTTTTAAATCACTCACCTAACTTGTCTAACTTTTCTAAAATTTTCACTATTCAAATTCACTTCAAACCCGCATCCAGCAAGTAGTTATCTCGTGTACCAGAAATAACGTACCCTGGGGACGGTACGGCATTCACGGTACCAGAGATTATCAGAGTCAGATCGGTTCGAATACCTCACACGGTTGCATACGTATGTATAATAAGGATGTCGCTGCTTTGTATAAGATTATTCCCCACGGCACGAGGGTAACTATAACACAAGGCCTCTACGGACCATTCGGTAGCTACTACCGTTTGCTAAAGTCTGGTACGCGTGGTGCTGATGTATATGCTGTTCAGAAGCAACTCAAGGAACTCGGGTTTTACAATGGATACGTGAGTGGGATATATGGTAGGGATACTGACTATGCAATTAATAAGTTTCAGAAAAAGAATAAGATGCGAGTACATAACGCTATTGGTGTAACAGAATTTAAAAAGCTGGGGTTCATTCAATTTGAATGATATGCCCTAGTTTTTTTGTTTCAAATGTCCAATTGGAAAACCTGACCCCATTTGTGATACTATTCTTTGCACCTGAAACAATTTCTTCAAATGACTCTGGTAATAACTTCATATTATGTCTCACGCTATTTCACTCCTTCATTATATTCCCAAAAGCTAAGCTTCCCCTTTGCCTTCGGCTTATCCTCAAATTCTACTACATCTTCTAACTTAAACCCATATCCATCATACTCTGCTAGCCATGATCCATACACGTTTTTATCTCCTTTATTCAACTTTTCCGCAAGTTCTGGGGTAATTTTCACGCAATCTGTCAGAGTTACTTTTCCTAGTATGACTCCCGTTGGCATATCACTTAAGTCATACCCCTTAAATCTTGTCTCAAGTGCTTTTTTATCAATACTTTGTCCTGCATGAATGAAAAATTCTCCACGGTATTTGGTCTTCCATGTACGAAACTCATATTCTTTATAACCTTTGATGATAAGGCTTGCATATGGTTGTTTAATTGTCAGTGTTTTCATCCTTATCTGCCTCCCTACAAAATCCATTCTCGCTTCTCGCAGTCCCACACCTTCATGAATGGTGTATCCGCTAATATACTTGCAGTATCGGTTCCATAAACCTTGTAATTTGTTCTGTTACCATTTCAAAGCTTAAGTCCACCTTCACAGAGTCATTAACAAATTTCGACCACCTATTTACCATATCCGTATCGCTAACGAAATTTTTTATGCGTTTCATAGATTCATCATTGTATCGTGTTCTTCTATTAGCAAGCGTCGCTCTTACAGCTTCCTTTACATCTTTGCCAAAAAAGTTGTTTGTCATTGTCAAATGATAAATATCATAGAAATATTTCATCCTACCATTTCCTTCTAGTCTATCTAACATTGCATCAAATTTTTCTGCTATTGTAGACTCAAAAGAATATGTATATATCTCAGGATGTTCAAACCCATCAAGCAATGTATTTAATGTCCTTTTTACCTTTTCAGGAAATACTACGTCTCCAACTCCAATATCTATCGTAAATGGTGTGACTGTATTCTTTATTTTCCCGATAAGACTAATCCTCCAGCCTCCGTAATCCCTTTGTTCGGCTATTTTGCCCATCTTGTTTATTTCTATTTCTACAAAGTCATTCTTAGTCTTTGTTCTTATGATTCTCTCTACCATGTCTTTTACCACTGACTCCTCATTTGAAAGTCCTGATAACAAAAGCATTTGTGGCTGAATATCCATCACTTTTGCTTTATTCTTTAATCTTGCAATTATCGATGCACCAAATCTTTACTCATAGCCAAACCTCCACATATGTCTTGATTTTTTTGCTAACTCTAAGTAACTTCCCATACTCTATAAGTTTTCCTATATTTCTGTCGCTGTCACTTATATATGCTTTTATCGCCTTGTTAAATACTTCTGTGTCCATTTTATTGATGTATCTTAAACAATCACAAATGGTCCTTTCTTTATCATATATTTTAAATCGAACCCCATTTGTTTCGTGCATCGTAGCACCTATATTAAGATATGTTTTACTCACATATACTGGCTTTACTCTTGGATATGTAATGTTATATTTGCTTCCTTCTGTAGATTTATCAACAGCCAACTGCCAGTAGCTAGGCACACGATCTGTATATTCATAGATATATAGTGCGCTGTGTAGGCACATAATGGCATCTGGAAATAGCTTCGATATGATTACCTTCTCGTCTACGTTGTGTTCGGTATATTCATAATATCCGTGCTTGATCTTTGCAATCACACCGTCTTCAACTAGTTTTGCAATCTGCCTGCTTGTTACACCAGCCTCTTTTAGCACTGATGTTTGCACTATACCATTATTTTCGTTAAAAATTCGTTCCATTGTATCTGTTTTTCTCATTTTTTGCACCTCTTTACCTGCTTTATATGCATATTAGCCTGTATATAAGTGCATTATACCATAAGTTTCATAAATTGCAAAGATATTTTTATCCATACCCTATCAACATTTTCTTGCTCTTTATGTACTAATGCTTCTAACATGTTTATTCTTAATGCATTACACATACTTAATAAGAATAAAAAAACATCTGCTATTTCATCATTCACTTCTGTATATTTTCCTGACTTTGCAACATCTTCTACCGAATTACTTTTAGCGGTTGGTAACCTTTCTTGCCAAATTTAATCATCAACGGTAAAATTGTTTCTTCAGGTTTTACTTTGCTGGGTAAAATCTATCTATCATTTCACATCTTTCATATCAACCAAACTGGCACATACCAATTGTTTTTATCGATTGGTATCAAATCTTGTGTCATGCAAATCACAGCTCCTATACCTACCTTAAGTCCATTTGCTTCAAGCACACCAAAGTTTTTGATTGCATCCTTGCCTGGATTTCCGCTTTTCTTTATCTCTACCGGATATACTGTCCCATTTTCATATATGATCACGTCTATCTCTTTCATATCTTTATCCCTATAGTAATATAGCGGCGGTCTTTTTCCTTCGTTATAGTAGCTTTTTATGATTTCGCTAACCACCCAAGTTTCAAATATCGCACCTGACATTGCACCTGCTTCTAATGTCTCCGGTGTGCCCCATTTTGTTAAGTATGTACACAGTCCCGTATCCAAGAAATATAGTTTTGGTGTTTTTACAATTCGTTTGAGTGCATTATTATAATACGGTTCCAACAAATACACAATACCCGAAGATACAAGAATAGACAACCATTGTTTTGCTGTTGGTGCACTGATGCCTACTTCTTTTGCTATTTCCGCATAATTCAACATTTGAGCTGTCCTTGCAGCTACACATGTGATAAACCTAAAGAATGCCAGTTCATCTCCGACCTGTGTTATATCTCTTATATCTCTTTGCAAGTAAGTTTGCATGTAAGAGGCGAAAAAGATATCTGTATTTGTATCCTCTGTATAGAGTACTGGCATTCCACCCTTAAATATCGTTTGGTATACTTCTGTCAAGGTTTGTGATTTAAGAGTCTTCACCTCTTGTAATAGTTTGTCCTTATCGATGATGAAATGTTCACTTGTTTTTCCTAGCACCTCAGCATTCGATAGTCCTAGCAAATGTAATATTCCTACTCTCCCCGCAAGTGATTCACTTGCATGCTTCATCATATGGAACATCTGTGATCCCGTAAGCCAAAAAAGTCCGTTCTGCTTTTTCTCATCAACATACATTTTGATGTACGTTAATAACCCAGGTGCATACTGAATTTCATCAATAATCACTGGTGGCACATATCTTTGCAAAAAAAGCGCCGGCTCATTTACTGCCATTTCCCTAATCATAGGATCATCTAGTGTCACATATTGTCTATCATCACTCGCTAGTTTTTTTAGCATCGTTGTCTTTCCCACTTGCCTCGGTCCTGTAATCAAAAGGACTGGGAATGTTTTATTCACATTTTCTATCGTTTTTTCTATGTTACGGTTAATGTACAAAACATCCGCCTCCGTCTAATCTAAAATATAACTTTATTTTAGCCGATTATTTTAAAATTGTCAAGCCTTTTTTATATTTTATGCATATAAATTTTTATTATTCGTATGTCTAACCACTCCCTCCAAAGCTCATGCAAAAAGCTCTGAAGCACCCAGATATGGGACACTTCAAAGTTTTTCTCAGACAAGTAATTATCCCCGAGTGCCATATGGTACTCTGAATGGGGACTGTACGGCATACACGGTACCAGAGATTTTCAAGGACAGATTGGCTCAAATACATCTCACGGTTGTATCCGTATATATAATAAAGATGTAAAGGAACTATACAAACTCATTCCACACGGCACGAGAGTGACTATAACACAAGGACTCTATGGACCATTCGGTAGCTACTACCGTATTCTAAAGTCTGGTACGCGTGGTGCTGATGTATATGCTGCATAAAATCCATGCCAAAATTGACACCAAAGTCAAAGGTAGGTAAGTGTGGTTTAGTGGCAAAAAATGATTGCATAATTGCAGAGCAAAAATTAGTGCTTGAACCAGAAATAGCTAAGTATGATCCAATGATACGTTATAATTTAAAAGCATACTTTAGTGAGAACATGTATAATGGACTATCTGAAGAGCAAATAGATTCGCTGATAATGAGTGAGATATTAAATATACCTAAAAAGAAAATACAAGAAGAGTTAGGATTAAAAGATAATAAAGCATTGAATAAAAGTATATCTTGTGCCAAAAGAATATTGGGAGGAGATATAAAAAATGCACGTGAAATGCTAAGTGCCTTTAAAAATGAATATAACTACATTTGGTCAAAAACAGAGATCCAATCAGCAGAAAAATCAGAGAAAGAACCAAAATTAGAAAGTCAGGGGGACTTTTCTGAAAGTGACAAGAGTGTACTACAAAAAGTTAATGAAACTGTAGAACTTATTTTTGGGAGTAGCAGTAAGTATGAAAATTCAGGATACAAGAATTATGATCAGGAAAGAAAATACCCTGATACAAATTAGTACGAAAAGCCAGAGAGTTATGAATTTTAATAGGTGGAGAAACATGCATATAAGGACAGGACCGAATAAGTGAATTATTCGGTCCTGTCCTTATATGCATAAGTGTGTTTAATTGTTATTTTTTATTCACCTTTTTAAAATCAGCTTTAAATTTTTCTATTCCTATTTCAGTAAGAGGATGTTCCACCATCTGCTTAAATACTTTATATGGAATAGTTGAAATATGTGCTCCTGCTTGGGCTGATTTAATCACGTGCATCGGATTACGTATACTTGCTGAAATAATCTCTGTTTTGATTTCATATATACTAAATATTTCAGCGATTTCTTCGATCAAGTTTACTCCCTCTGAACCTATATCATCCAATCTTCCTACAAAAGGACTAACAATCGTCGCTCCTGCCCTAGCTGCTAGTAACGCTTGGTTTGCTGAAAAAACTAAAGTTACATTCGTTTTAATCCCTTTTTTAGATAGTTGTGCTACTGCCTTTAATCCTTCAGGATTCATAGGTATTTTGATATAAATGTTTTTATGCAATTTTGCTAGTACTTCCGCTTCTAAAAGCATCTCTGGTGCAGTATCACCCATAACTTCAGCACTGATAGGTCCATCTACCATACTACAGATTTCTTCTATTACTTCTTTCAAATCTCTTCCTTCTTTTGCTATTAAACTAGGATTTGTTGTAACCCCAGACAAAACACCCCACTGACTAATTTCTCTTATTTCTTCTACATTCGCAGTATCAATAAACAATTTCATATTTCTAACTCCTCCCATTTTATATATTATATATGATATATTACCTATTATATACTATGCTGTTATAATTTTCAATATAATATATAATATTTTTTCAAGCCGGATGGTGGTAGTGCTGGTATTCACATTTTACATTATCACTGCTATTAATTACATTTTGTAAATGTTACCTAACCAATATTTTTATACGTGAATATTTCAATCCTGACCTTATTTGTATTTTTTCTATTTGTATTTTTTCTCGTTGTATCATCCTAAAGCAAAAATAATTTTTTATGTCTTTTTAATTTACAAAATCCATAGTTGGAATTCAACATAATAGATTCCATGATATGTCACCATATTTTTTTAAAATAGTACCCTTATTTTCTTCACAATACTTACGAGAATAATTTTCAGCTTCTATTTCAATAGGTTGATTCATATATGCCTTTCTGGCCTCATCTTCAATACTTTTATAGTTAATAATATCATTCAGATATTTTTCTCTTTCATACTCTATTTGATATACATGATGTAGTTCGTGATATAAAACATATGCAAAATTGAAATGTCCAGAGGCTTTGTATGCAAAAATTATAACATTTATATTTGAAAAGTCTTTTCCAACTAAAACGTACCCCTTTCTTCCATTTTTAATTGCTGATAATTTAAATTTCTCTTTAGCTTCCTCATCAAAATGGCTAAGATGAGGATTATCCTTGACATCCTCTAATGCTTGGTTTTCACTATCGTATACAAGTATATTACATTTTAGACTTCTATACTTTTCAGGTAAAAGCTCTATAAAATACTGTATATCACCATTCGTTAACTTTTTAGTATAATTGTAAATATTCACACTAATCCTCCTCGTTATTTTAAACCTTTTAGCTTATTTTATTATAATATATCGTGTTGTTTTTCTTTTGTAAAAATATGTAAATCTTTTGCTATTGTATTAAAAATTAATAGAATCAGATTTCATCATCTCGTCTAAACCTCATATTGCTTATATTTCTCATAATCTGATTTTCTACATTCAAGTGATATTAGAGTTCCCTCATTTTCATGGCTTGCCCTTTTTATATTTGCATTCTCATTCAAATAAGATACTATACTCCCTTTATCATATGGAATGAGCACTTTAAAGCTTATATAGTCTGCAAAAATTTGCTCATGTATTTTATTTAGAAGTTCATCTAACCCTATATTATTCTTAGCAGAAATGTATACACATCCTTCTTCTGCTTTCTTTTCTTCGCTTTCTACTAAATCTATTTTGTTGTATGCATAAATCGTAGGAATATCAACTACACCAAGCTCTTTTAACGTCTTATTTGTAACGTCTATATGGGTTTTGTACATTTCATCTGAATAATCTACTACATGAATTAACAAATCAGCCTCTGTCACTTCTTCGAGCGTAGATCTGAACGCTTTTACTAGGTGATGTGGCAGTTTACTAATAAAACCTACTGTGTCCGTCAAAAGAAATTCTTTATTATCTGGTAACACAATGTTTCTCACCGATGTTTCTAGCGTAGCAAATAACATGTCCTTTTCAAATACCTTTTTATCTGCGGGGTGACTACATAAATTTAGCATATTATTCATAATGGTTGACTTCCCTGCGTTTGTATATCCTACCAATGCAATTACTTTAATCTCTTTTCTGTTACGCTTTCTTCTTTGCACTTTGCGCTCTGCAACAAGCTCTTCAAGTTGCTTCTTCAAAATGATAATCCTATCTTCTATTTTTCTACGTCCTAGCTCTATTTTTGTTTCCCCTGACCCTCTATTTTTAAGCCCCGATCCTCCGCCTTGGTGTCCTAGTGATTTACCTAGACCCATCAGTCTAGGTAACATATATTGTAGTGTAGCCATTTCAACTTGAAGCTGAGCTTCTTTCGTCTTTGCTCTACTTTCGAAAATTTTTAAAATAAGAAATGTTCTATCTATTACTCTACATGACAATTTTTCTTCTAAGTTTCGAATTTGCGTATGTGATAATTCATCGTTAAAAATTACTGTTTTTATATCTTTCTGGTCGATTATCCTCGCTATATCTTCAATTTTTCCTGTACCTATATAATGCGCTGTATTGATTCTCTCTAGTTTCTGAGTTACTTCAAATACAACCTCTATATCATTTGCCTCTGCGAGGTTCGCAAGTTCTTTCATCGAGTATTCAAAATCACGTTCTCCATTCAGGTCTACACCCACCACTAAAGCCTTTTGCTTTTCTTCCATCATATTTTCCTCCTCGTTCATTATTATTGTGCTTCCAGAATCTACAATACGATTTAGGAGAGCAAGAAGGTTTTCAACGTCCACTGGGTGCAATCCAGTCGTAAGTTCATCCACGAGGTATCGAAAGTTTAATATCTTTTAGATTTCCCTCTCTAGCACCACAAACGATAATATTAGACATTAAATCCCCCTTTCTTTACCGAATACAAAAAGCTAGAGTTTATTCAGTTTGAATAACGGCACTAGCTTCTTTGTTTAGTTATTTTTTTAATAATTCTAATCTATCTCTTGATTAAAGTTTATGTCATCAGCAACACTATCACCATATTCAACTTGTCCTTTTTTATTATCTAAGCTTTTATTTTCAATATATTCCTTTAGCTTCAAGAAGTCTTCACTGTAAAAATTATAATTGCTAAAACTATTTTTATCTATAGTAGTGACATCATAAATATAGTCTGTTTCATTTTGGTTTAATCCAATTCCAGTTACTTCAACCTTATCTAACTTTCCTTCAAACATATCTATCATATCTTTTACTGGTACCATATACACACCCTCTACTTCTTTCTTCTGAAGTATAAAGTCCTTTAACTCAAAACTACATTCTAACATATGCGTTGTACAATAAGTTCGCTCTTTTATATTTCCTTTGTCAAATTCAAAGTTCATACTATAAGCTTCTTCTAATTCATCCATTCCTATGTTTATACCTAATTCTTCTTTAACTCCCCTTATACTAGCATCTATGTCACTTTCTCCTGTTTTTATATGTTCACTCACTGCAACTGCAAAATTTAATGCACCTATTCTTTTGTGCCTACCCCTTCTTTGGAGTATTACATAGTACTCATCATTTATCTTTTTAATTGGCTGAACTCTTGATATCTTATGCCATATCCCTTTATGCTCCGCTTCTATTTTATCCATTATGCCAATATGCTTTAACTTATCACCTAGCCATTCATATACATCAATTAGTTCACTCATGTTGCCACTCTCCTATTAGTCAGTTCTCCAAGTTTCTTACTTTTCTTACTAATTAATGAGTTATCGTCACTTTTTTACTGACTTCATCCCAAGATACATTAAAACCGAGGTTGTCAATTACATATCGCAAAGGTACCATTGTTCTTTCATTAATAATTTGTGGCGCAACATCTGTCATCTTCTCTATTCCGTTAACATTTGTTGTCTTATTTCCAATCCATAATTCAATTGCTTTTGTACCAAGTAAAACCGAGATTTTTTGGTCGGCGTTATTCCAAGCAACGCTTCCACCCAGTTCTTCAACAATTGCCCTTATAGGTACAAGTGTTCTATTGTTTGATATCAGAGGACAAGTTCCCTTACCTGGGTCAATTTCCTTTTGTACCCCTCCAACTATCATATGCGGATTGTTAATTTGCAAAACAATAGAATTATCCTGAGTATTCAACTTTCTCCACGTTTGATATGTTCCAATGATTACTTCAACATCGGCAGGATTGCTCACAGATACTTGTAAAACACCTTTATCATTTATAGTCATCCAGCTGTCCCTATATTCATATCCATCACTGCCTTCATATTTAAAAAGATCTGTACTCTTATAACTATTTGGCGAAATTAGTGTAATGCCTTTCCACTTTTTTTCACCTGCTTTAAATCCTAAATCAATCAGTGTTCCTGTCACTTTTTCAAGAGCTGCCTCATACGTGTTTTCTACTTTTGATACAGAAACAATTGTTCCTTCTGCTCCATCTCCAAATCTTTCCCATCTTCCAATCAGTTCCTCCCCATCTGCTGCTTGACTAATAACCGGAATAACCAACATAGTTAACAAACACATTAAAATCAAAACCAATCCTGTCATGTTTCTTGCATTTTTCATTAGCATATTTATTCTCCTCTCATGTAATATATTTAACTTTCTTTTAGTGATTATATAATTTTCGAAAAGTTTTGTCAAGAAATTTACAATAAGAACAACTGTTAAAAATAAATATTTTCATACCTCTGTTTTCATAACCTTGAGTTAAATTTATCACATTATATCTTCATTTTTATTGCTATTTTGCAAAATAAGTGAATTATTTAATAATAAATAATTTAGACCTGTGAACTCATTTTCACTTATTAACTACTTATTAACTACTTATTTCTATTAATATAATTCATCGTTAGTTCTAATACTTTTTCTGATTCACCTTCATTTTTAAATCTATGTCCTGCATCTTTTATAACTTCTAGTGTTATCCCTTCTCTGTGTTCTTCTGCAAACTTTATTATGTGTTCGATAGGTGCAACGTCATCTTTATCTCCATGTATCATAAGCGCACATATTTCTTTATTTTTGTATATTTGGTGTATATTGTATTCTTTAAGTTCATTGTAAAAGCCATGCGACACTTTCATATTATTAAATCCCGCATAAGTATATCCTACTTCTACCATGTTTTCTAGTGACCCGTTTATCAACTCGTTTTCAAATATATAATCCATCTCTATAGCAGTACACCTAAGAATTATATTTTCAAACCTTTTATTCTTCTTTCTTATACAAATCAAACTCACATAAGCCCCAAAACTAGAAGCAAAGATAGAAATAGATGTATTAGCATCTTTCGATATTATATAATCATATACAGTCTCTAAGTCATCTACACAACTATCTATGCTTAATTTTTCTGAGTTTACTTCACTTTCACCATGACCCATAAAATCAAAACTAATTGTTGATATCTTATATTGCTTTAGTTTATCCGACAACTCTAATATCGTAGAACTCTCCTTGTCGGCAGCGAATCCATGACAAGCAATCATATAACTTTTTATTTCACTAGTAACCGGCAAACTCATTTGGCATTTTATTTTATACCCCTTTTTACTTTCTAATTCAACTTTTTCCATTTCATCCCTCCGTATTTATAATCCATGCTCTACACTCTCGTCTGTTAAGTCCTTTAAGCCCTCAAATCCTAGCATTGGTCTTATATTTTTCTCTAAATATTCATCTACTACCATTCCTGTACCTCCGTTGTCCAATTTAGTTCTTACAAAGAGGGTATCAGGTTCAAAATATATCATTGCATCTTCATATGATGTAAAATCTATTCCCTTATCCTCGCACTTTTTTTCTCTTTCTGGATCAACAATTATTATTTCACTTTCATTTTCAATTGCTACACAAACATAATGCATAATCTTTTTATGTTTTTCTGGAAGTTTAGCTATCAAAGTTTTTGTTTTTATTCCATTTAGTTCAAGTAGTATTCTTGCAGCTTCACTATAACCAGCACACATAGCTTCACCTAACATAAGAGCTCCATACGCTGTTCTATAAACATTTTCTCCATGGTTATAACTTTTAAAATAGTTTTTTCTCATGGAAACATTACCCTTTATATACTCAGAAACTTTACTTATTTTTTCAAGCATGGTACAGTCTCCAAGTTCAAGACTTTCATTTATTATTTCTACCGCAAGCTCCAAATCTTCTAACATGGTTTCCGTATAAAATTCTGTTCCGTGAACTTCTTCAGATATTATTTTCTCAATTAAAGATCTCAACATCGTAAAACCCCCCTTATCGTAAGTTACCCTATAATGTAGTAGTCGAATATTCTCGTTTTTAATATTTTTACATATTTTAACATATTAAAAGTTAATTGTAAAGCTTTTTTTGTAATTTTATCATTTTTAATATACTTACCTTTATATCTATATAATTTTTATTTATATTAATACATCTTAATAAAATGGTATATAAATAATTTTTAAAGTTATAATAAACTTATATTCGTAAAAGGAGGTAATCGTATTGGAAACTTCGAATTATTTGATATGTCCGACATGTACTACTAACACTAACTTCATGGGAAAATATGAGGCTACTTATATTTATTCATATATCATAGATTCAAACTCACCAGGTCGCAAGAATGATGATTTTCTATATCCTTTTTTATATGATAAAAGAGAGCTCACAAACCATAAACAGTATTTAGAGTGTTGTACATGTGGTGCAAAGTACGATTTAAACTTTAACATAGGTAATAATAAAGGTATAACTTATAATGAATTAAAGGATATTATAAATTCGGATCTTGCAGCGAATGAAATAGTTAAGTCTTAATATCGAACCTTTTATATTAATAGAGACAGTTGACATATAAAATACGTCAACTGTCTCTATCTTTTATCCTAAATAATTCCACCTAACCCTTATATTTCCTATCTCGTCATATAACCTACGCCTTACAATGAACATAATATCTCAACAATTTTATGTTTTATCATTTTTAGTTTTTTTGATATTCCTATATTCTGAAAAGCTTGTAGGAGTTTCCCATAATCTAATAGAGGATATATTTTCATTATTTATATTCAGTTTATGAAAAATAACCCCAACCAAATTTTCACATGTACTTCGCCCTTTAATTGAACACGTTTTCAATCCCTTAGACTCCAAAAAGCTTCCTATCTCTTTTTCTTTCTCGTTTTCTATGTTATATATAAAAGAATGATCAAATAATTCTATAACATATTCTTTTACCATATTTTTAAGATCTTTAAAATCAATTATCATTCCTTCAGAGCTTACTTCTTTTTTTAGATCACCATTTAAAGTAACTTGTAATTTATATGTATGTCCATGAACATTTTTACATAACCCGTCGTGACCTTCTAGCATATGAGCAGCATCAAATGTGAATTCTTTCGTTATCTCAACCATTAACTAACCTTCTTTCTATTTAATATTACACATCTCCTGTGTTTTTAAAAACTTAATTATTATTTTTGTAATCTTCTGCTTTATTATTCACAGTAGGTATACTTTTATCATATTTTTGCACTATTTCATAGATTAATGAAGATATTATACAAATTACAATAAATAATAACAAGACTATATATCAAACATTGATATCTGCTTAAATATATCCCTTTTTTCAAGTGTACTGTGTTTAGTTTTAATTTCAGCAATTTCTAACAATTCCTGAAGGAAAATCATTTTTTCCCTTTTATTTATAATTTCTAATAACTTAACAAAAATTTGTGCAGTCAATATACAATCTGGTAATGCTCTGTGTCTATCTTTAGGACTTTCTATCACCAAAGCTTGTGCTATAGTATCAAGTTTATAATTAGGCAAATCTGGAATCACATTTTTTGCTAGCAAAATTGTATCTATAAACTTTGTCTTTGCTAGATTTGGATTTTTCTCTGCGTACCTTGAAATTATATTTGCTTCATATTTAGCATTTTGTGCGATAAATATGTACTCTCTTTGTCCACAAACTCCATCTAACTTTTTCATTATTTCCACTGAGCTTGGAGCATTTACTAGATCAACTTCCGTAATTCCTGTTTGCTCAGTATCGAACCTCGTTAAACGTATTCCTTGTGGTGGTTTAATAAAGGTACACTTTCCAAATTTATAATCTATTTCGCATGCATTATTTATTCTCAGTATACCTAGTTCTATAGGTTCTGGCGGGTTTCCTTTTGGTGTAACAGTTTCAAAATCTATAACCAAAAACGAAGTATCTTTTAGTAGTCTTTCTTGTGAATCTTTCATTTCAATCACCCTCAATATCCATCTATTTCATCACATTACTCTTAGTATTCAAAATTATTATAGCATATTTTCTGTACTTATTATAGTTTTTTATATAAAATAATTATCTTTATAGTTGAATCACTTGTGCAATAAGTAGTAAGTCAACACCTAAAGAGCAGAGTCTGGGGTCAGGACTGAGTAATTCCCTAAATTAGAAAATAATGTCATGTGGTTGTATTGTGGACAAATCGTTGAGAGTTTCATCTTCATTATTAGATAACGTTGCCTCATTAAAATACTCTCTTTCATTTACTTTTACTTTTTCATCCAAATATTTTTCATTATTAATAAAAAGATCGTTAACATATTCACTTAAAGGTATTAACGCAACTTTTTCTAATTCATCCATCTGAACATCTGTTGGATTTTTCAAATATTCAAGATAGCTCTCTCCTCCATTTTCATAGATATCCTTGTCAACCTGCGCTAATATTTTTCCAAACTCCATTTTGCTTGATTTGGGGAATACTATCGGAGTTAGCCCTTCTTTTTGATTTAATATTATATTAAAAAGCAATCTTCCAGTTCTTCCATTACCGTCCCTAAAAGGATGTATTCTGATAAAGCGGTATAATACTTTCGTTGCATCTGCTATGTATTCGTCATTTGACATATCTTCTCTTTTACTTATTAACTCCCATATATGCCCTTCTAGACTATCTATAGACTCACGAATCCCTTCTTTTGGCATGAGACCACTTTCTTTTTTACCCTTTGTATTAAAAGCATTACTTCCCATATTACTAAGATTTATTTCTCTATAATTTTTTATCTGTTCATTTCCTGGCACATTATGTAGTTTACTTTGTATTGTAAACAATATATCATCTATTTTTGTATCACCATTTACTTTAAAATCTACTCCCCAAGATATCATGTTACAAGTATTTATAATATTTTCAATATCCTCTACCTTATCTGTAAAACATGTTAAATTATATTTACTTCCTTTACACACATCAGAAACTAGTAATGCAGCAAGAGTTTTTTTATCATATTGGTTTATTTCTTTAGAATATGGTATGCTTCCTCCGAACTCTGTACTAAACTTTTTTTGTTTTATCAGTTCTTTTATGTATTGAACTCCCACTTTTACAAAGTCTTTCTCATTAATAACACTTACAACTTCATCATCTACATTTTCTTTTACTTTATTACCAAATATTTTTTTAGCTATATTTACAACAAAATTATCTTTGCGATTATATATTAACTGCTTATATTCCCCTATATTATTTCTTATTATTTCCTCTACTCTTTCAGTCAAATACATCGTTAAATCTGATATATACAAGCGTTTTATATCTTTGCTTATTACACAATCTACTCCTAGTATATCTTTTGCCGTTTTTGAATCTACTTCAGCATGGTAAACTATATCTTCTACTACTTTTTTCACATCATCATACACCATTTCACTCTCATGATATATACCATCTTTGCAAACCATTCCACCTACTTCTTGTCCTTTGCTAATTGTCATTTTACATTCATTCGTTATAATTGCTATAAGCTTTTTATCATTCATAATATCACCTTCTATTAACTGTATATTAACTGTATTATATGTCATTTTTTTCCATTTGTCAACATTTTTATAAATTTAAATATTTAAAGTTTTTATTTTTTCTACGTATGAACTTGTTGTAAAAAGCTGAAAAAAATGGTATTCTAAAACAAATAAAATGAATTGGTATCTTGTGAAAATATACATAAAAAAGTAGCAATTTAGATTTACTATAACCCCGTCTTGCAAACCGTCCTACCCCAAATATAAAAAGTGCTATAATGATATCAGCACTTTTTATATTTTCTCTATATTTTTCTATCACTTTATACAAAATTTTTCTACTTAAAACCAATAATGTCATTATTCATAGACTTTCCTTTTCTATGATTACCTATGTCCAAATAGCTTGTCTATATACTCTGAGATTCCTTCGCTTAGCGCTCGACCTGCCCCTTCTTCTTATTCATTTTCTAATTCAATTATCGGTTCATCAACTTTTAATGAGTTATCATTTGTTGGTTTTACCATATCTATTACTTCTAATGTTAATCCCATTGCTTGGGATAATTGCAGAAATGTATCCAAATTTGGAGGACATTTCAGCTTTTCAGTTCTAGCTATAGCTGGTTGCGGTATTCCAGATAATTCTTCAAGATCCCTTTGAGTTAAGTCAAGTGCATATCGAAAGTCTATCAAGTCAAATATTAAAGAGCGCCAGTCATTACTTATATAAGACTCAGCTCCTAATTCTTCTTGGAGCAATAATCGCTCATTTTTAGTAAAGTACCTCGAAATCTCACCAATTTTTAATGAGTTATCATTTATTGTTTTTGCCGTATTCGTTACTCCTAATGTTAATCCCATTGCTTGGGATAACTTTAGAAACGTATTCAGCTGTGGAACAGATTTTAGCTTTTCAGTTCTAGCTATAGCTGGTTGCGGTATTCCAGATATTTTTTCAAGTCCCCTTTGAGATAAGCCAAGTCCCTTTCGAGCGCTAATCAAATCTAATACTAAAGAACGCCAATCATTACCTGCAGACAACTCGGCTTTTGAATCTTGTTCAAACATTAAAGGCCCATCACAAAAATATTTATTTAAATCTTCCTCAACTATAAAGTCATTTTTTTTATCAATAGTCATTTTTATCCTCCAAGCAACATAAATATTTTTAGTAATTTTTTTGCAAACTATATTGTTATACAATTAATATCTAAATTTACATCCTATTCAAAGGATATTATACCATAAAAGTAATATTTGTAAATATAATAACTAAAAATCAGCTCCAAGTGAAAATTGCAATATGAAATGACCAACTTTTTTAAAAATATTTTTTAGGTTAAATTATTTTTATTCCTTTAATTACTTCCACCGTATCTTTTATATTTTCTAATATACTTTCTATTGGTTTATACGCACTTGGTAAGTCATCTATTGTACTGTCTAAAACGCCGAGGTGCTTTTTGTTTATCACTTTTATGGTAATGTTCATTTCTATATATCTTCTTTAATAAATCCTAGTTTCTCTATTACTTCCTTTAATTTTTCTAAATTAAGTGGTTTCCAAGCGTAAGCATCACAACCTAACTCATATGTAGCACTAACTGTTTCCTTATCATTTAATGCTGTTGTCATTATTATTTTAGCCCATTCATTCTCTTGTACCCCTTTTTGTTTTTCTATACCTCTTATAGTTTTTAAAGCTGCTACGCCATCCATTCTTGGCATCATTATATCCAAGCATATTAGTTTATAGGGTTCACCTTCCTTATGTGCTAGTAGAAACAATTCCACAGCTTCTACTCCATCAACTACCACATCACACCTGCCATATGTAGACATGAATGCTTTGATGAGCATTCTACTTATAAGATCATCCTCTGCTATTAATATTTTCATGATTCATTCCCCCATTTTTATTAAACTCACTGTCTTATATATCTCTCTCAGTTCATCACCGTCTCAGTACTTTCCAAAATCATCGTCTAAGTTTATCTTTTTCTTTGCTTTAACCGATTTCTTATCCATAATATGCTCTTTTTTATTGCTGTTCATTTCTTTGAAATCACTTTCTTTATAATATAGTGGATTTCTTTTTAGCTCAAATTTTGAAACAAGTTCTTTCAGCATTTCTGCTTGACTTGATAGCTCTTCACTTGCAGATGCACTTTCCTCTGCTGTAGCTGAGTTTGTTTGTACTACCTCTGACACTTGTTCTATTCCTTTATTAATTTGCGTTATTCCCGTTGCTTGTTCGTTTGAGGCAATTGCTATGTTTCCAACAAGATTGGCTGCTTTTTCTACACCAATTACAATGTCATCAAGTGCAAAGGCGGTTTCGTTAGCTATTTTTGTACCACTTTCAACTTTTTTAATAGATCCTTCTATTAGAGATGTAGTTTCCTTTGCTGCACTAGCACTTCTTGCAGCAAGATTTCTAACTTCTTCGGCAACTACGGCAAATCCTTTTCCGTGCTGACCAGCCCTTGCAGCTTCTACTGCCGCATTCAAGGCTAATATGTTTGTCTGGAATGCTATTTCGTCTATTACTTTTATTATTTTAGATATACTTGTTGATGATTCACTAATCCCAGTCATTGAATTCAACATTTGTTGCATTTGTACATTTCCACTTATAGCTTTATCCTTAGCCTCATTTGCTAACTGGTTTGCTTTGTTTGCATTATCTGCATTTTGTTTTGTTTGCTCTGCTATTTGTGTTATAGAGGCTGTAAGCTCCTCTATAGCGCTTGCTTGTTCTGTTGTTCCTTGCGAAAGTGCTTGACTACCTTCTGATACTTGTTTAGAGCCTGCCGATACTTCTTCAGCTGAGTTATTCATCTCACCAAATATCTTGTTTAACGAACTTATTATTAAGTTTAAAGCGTTCTTTATCTCTATGAAATCACCTTTATATTCATTTGTTACCTCCAAGTTTAAGTTGCCATTTGACATTTTTGTTAATACATTTGTTATTTCGTTTATGTATCCTTGAATTGTTCTTATAGTGTAGTTTAGTGCATCTTTTATTTCAGCATGATCACCCATATAGTTCCCTATTACTTTTACGTTTAAGTTGCCGTTTGCCATTTCTTTTAATACCGCTGAAGCTTCTTTTACTGGCTCAATTACGGCATCTAGTGTTTTATTTATTCCTTCTACTATTTTTTTATAGTCTCCGCTATGTTTGGTTGCATCTACCCTAGTTGATAATCTTCCTTCTACCGCCGCTACTACAAGCATATTTGAATCTGATATCAAATTTTTAAGTGCATCAACTATTTTTTTAAACGAAGTTGCAAGGGCACCTATCTCATCTTTACTGTCTATCTCTATTTTTATATCTGTATTTCCTTCAGCTAATTTGTTAGCTGCGTTCACTATTTTTGTTATTCCTTTAGAAATTGATTTTGATATAAGTAATCCTAATCCAACAGCTGTCCCCATGGCAACTATTACAATAAATATAAGTAAAGTAATAGTATTTCGTGACGTTTTTTCCAAATCTCTAGAAACATTGTATCCTTCTGTCACATTCATTTCCATAAGCTTGCTGATTAATATAGTAACGTCCTCCACTATCTTAATACTTGCAGGATCTCTTAATAGTTTATATGCTTCATCTTTCATATCTTGGCTAGATAATTCTACCAATCTATCCTTTAGGTTTCTATAATCTATCAAAAGAGTTATTAACTCATTATACATGTCTTTATCTTCTTTAGTTATACAAGTTTGTTCATACAACTTCATGTTTTTATCAATTACTACATCTGCCTGTATCATTGTATCCACATATTTTTTAATATTTTTTTCAAGTATTAAATCTCTTGTTGCTGCTCTTTCTTTTTGGACTGCTTCTGCAATAAATCCTATGTATCCCTGTGCACTTCCATAATTTTTAAAAAGATTTGAATATCCAGTAGTCTCTGTTTTTAAATTAACAATACCTATTACACCTATTATTCCTGCAATTACCGCAACTGTAATAAATCCTATTATTAACTTTGCTCCTATTTTCATATTATTAAATAATTTCATTCCTAATCCCCCTTTAATATAATTGAAAGTTGAATGTTAAAAGTTAAAAGTTTTTAGTTTTCCATTTTCCATTTGTTCTACTTCGTCTTCATCAAGTATCATTTCACAGTCGAGTAATAATTTCACTTCATTACCTACCTTGCCTAGTCCTTTTATGTATTTTTGGTGAAATCCTGTCTTAAAGTCAGGTGGTGATACTATATTTTCATCAGCTATTTTAAGTACTTCTGCTACCTGATCTACTATAAGTCCTATAAGTATATTTTTTATTTCTATAACTATTATACACGTCCTATCATTGTACTCTAAAAACTCTTTCTTAAACTTCAGTCTAACATCAATCACTGGGATTATGCTTCCTCTGAGATTTATAATTCCCTTTACATAGTTTGGGACTTCAGGCACCTCTATTACAGGTTGTATTCCTATAATCTCTTTTACATATTGTATTTCTATCCCAAAGTATTCATGCCCTATGGCAAATGTTAAAAATTTTCCGTGCTGCGTATCTTCCTCTAACTCTTCATTAATTTCATTCAAATTCACTGACATCAATATCCCCCCAAACAAATTTATTTTTCTTCTACTTTCTAACAACTATAACAAGACATATGTTTAGATTACTCCATTTATAATTCCAGCTGTATCTAATATTAAACTAATATTTCCATCGCCTAGTATTGTACACCCTGCTATTCCACATTCCTTGGTTATGTATCTTGATAAATATGGCGGAAGTGGTTTTACGACAACTTGCTGTTCCCCTAGTAGTGCATCTGCATATAGGCATATTATTCTATCGCCTGCCTCTACCATAACTATTATTCCATCCTCGATATTTGTGTTTTTAGTTTCTACTTTAAATAATTCATGTAAACGCATTATAGGATAACAGTTACCCCGTACCATGACCATCTCATTGCCACTCGTATCTATTATTAATTCTTCTCTTTTCATCTTAAACGACTCTTTTATAGACATTATAGGTATGGTATATACTGAGCTTCCAACTGATACTTCCATTCCATCTACTATAGCGAGTGTAAGCGGTATCTTTATATTTATTGTTGTACCAATATCAAACACACTTTCAATAAATACAGACCCTCCTACTTTTTCTATGTTTTTCTTTACCACATCCATGCCTACTCCACGACCTGAGAATTCTGTAACCTCTTCCTTTGTAGAAAATCCAGGTACGAATATAAGTCCAAAGATTTCCCTTTCTGTCATGTCTGACTCGTCTTTAGTCAATATTCCATTTTTTCTTGCCTTACTTAATATTTTTTGTTTATCTAGACCCTTACCGTCATCTATAACTTTTATGACAACTTCCCCACTAGTGTTTTTTGCCTCAAGCATCACTCGTCCTTTTCTTTGTTTGCCCTTGTCCACTCTTTCATCATTTTCCTCTATTCCATGGTCCATACAGTTTCTTATTAGATGCATTATAGGGTCTGATATATTGTCTATTATATTTTTATCTACTTCTGTTTCCTCACCTATTATTTCAAGTTCAACTTCTTTTCCTAACTTCTTAGACATATCTCGCACAACTCTATGCATCTTAGTAAATACCAATGATATTGGAACCATTCTTATTGCCATTACTATGTCTTGTAACTCATCTGTCAGTTTTCTTAATTGTATAGCGGCTTTATTAAAACTATCTAAGCTTAGTCCTTCTAAATCCTTATTTTTTATAACCATTGACTCTGTTATAACTATTTCCCCAACCATATCCATTAGTTTATCTAATCTATTTACATTCACACTTATTATATTCTGTTTCATACTCGGGGCTGTTATTTCTTTTTCTTGTACAGCAGTTTCAGGAACATATATTCGCACGTCAACCTTTTTATTCTCTTCTTGAACTTCTAATATATTTTCATCAAATTCTTCTACAGCTTCTATATCTATTGTTTTAACAAAAACCTCCATTTCTATTAGCTCTTTTATCTCTTCTTTTGTCTTAGGTGTTGTTATGTATATAACAAACCCGTTTAGTACTATATAATTAGTACAATTAGCATCCTCTATCAAGTCTTTAGGTAAGTGAAATAATTCTTTACAGCTGTCTTTCAAGTTATGTATTACTGTATACGCACGTATATTTTCCATTTGACAATCTTTCTCAAATGTTACTTTTACTATAAACTTTCTCATTGTCTCTTCTTTTATTGTACTACCTGGACTTATATAATACCTTTGTTTTTTATTATTTGGTTCTCTTTTTATCTCTATACTTTTATCGCCTGATATTAACCCAAGATATTCTTTTATATCTTCGACTAGTTCGTTCTCATCACCATCAGCCATAATGCCATCTTTAATTTTAGATATTTCTGCTTTTATAAAATCTAAAGATTCTAGTGTTTTGCTAGATAATTTTGATACATCTGCTTCTAAGTTTTTATTTTCTCTTACATAATAAAATAGATCTTCCATGGAATGTGCTAGTTTTGTAATATTAGAAATCATCATCATTGCTGAAGACCCTTTTATTGTATGCATTATTCTAAAAATTTCATTTATTTCATCTTCTGATAACCTTTCACTTTCTTCTACTTTCATAAGAATTTCTTCAAGTTGCTCTATAAGATTACTTGTTTCAAATATATACATCTCAAGCATTGGCTCATTTGTAAAAAAAGAATTTCCTTCATCCATAATGCCGTCACCCACTTTCTAATCATATTAGAATATTACATTTTTTCTAAAACCTTTAACACTGTTTTTTCAACAAAGGGTTTTACTATAAAGCCCTTTGCTCCCAACAGTATTGCCTCCCTTATAATTAACTCTCTACCCATTGCAGATATCATTATAACTTTTGCAGTAGCATCAATCAACATTATCTCTTTAAGAGCTCCTAGCCCATCGAGTTCGGGCATTGTTATATCCATTAATACCAAATCTGGTTTTACTCTTTTAAAAAGATTTACTGCGTCTCGCCCGTTACTAGCTTCCCCAACAATATTGTGCCCCATAGGTTCTAGCATAAGCCTAAGCGCGTATCTCATAAATAGTGCATCATCTACTAAAAGTATATTTTTCATATTTCACCCTCCTAGGTAGTGTCTTACTCAATCTTTGTATTCTAACCCTAATTTTACTGTGAACGAAAACTTTGTACCTTTCCCTACTTCACTCTCTACCGTTATATCCCCATCCATCATATGTATAAGGTCCCTTGTTATTTTAAGTCCAAGCCCTGTTCCTTCATACTTTCTAGTGGAAGATATATCTACTTGTATAAAGGGTTCAAAAATTAAGTTAAGATTTTCTTTTTCTATTCCTATCCCCGTATCCTTTACTTCAAATATAATATATATATTTTCTTCATTTTTTGATAATAGTTCTACGAGAAGGCTTATTTCACCATTAGATGTAAATTTAACCGCATTACTAAGCAGGTTATTTAAGATTTGTTGCAATCTATAAGAATCACCTATTACTTTTATTGGTACTCTAGAATCTACTTTTATTTTAAGATTAATGCATTTTTCTGCTGCCTTTACCCTTACCGTAGAAACCGAGCAATTTATAACTTCATCTAATTCAAACTCTCTCTTTTCTATTTCTAACTTTCCGGCTTCTATTTTAGACAAATCTAATATGTTATTTATAAGATACAGCAATACTTTTGAAGCTGATGAAGCTTGTTTTACATATTCCTCTTGATCCACGCTTAAATTTGTGTTTTTTAATAGCTCCAAAAAACCCATAATTCCATTCATAGGCGTTCGTATTTCATGAGATACATTGGCTATAAACGCTGATTTTGCAATATTTGCTGCATCTGCAAGGTCCCTTGCCATTTTCAATTCATTCTCCATATCATTTCTTTTAATTGTAGCGACTATATATCCCTCAAACGCCCTTATAATGGATTTTTCATCTTCTAACCATACTCTTTCTTCTTTGCATTCGGCAAAAGTTATACATCCCCAAAATTTAGTACATATTATTATAGGCATTACTAATAGTGAACGTATTTTCCTCTCTTTTAGTACATCCTTTATCCTACTCTCTTTTAAGTCTTTAACAAGACCCTCCACCATTATTCCATTATTAAGCAAATCTATAGATTTTCCAACCATTTCAAACGGTATATTCCGCAGATATGAGCTGTCTTCTATAGGCTTACCATCCTCCGAAACCCACTCTAACCTTTGGCTAATGTACCCATTTTGATTTTCATCATAATAGCTTTTAAACAAATGTGCCCTACTAGTATTCAAAGTTTTACCCATTATCTCTAGGCTTCTCTCTATCGCTTTCATAATATCTCTTTCTCTCAAAAGTTCATTTGCTACCTCAACCATAGCGGAAAGCAGCTTTTCTTTTACACCAAGACTTCTTTGTATGTTTTTTTTATCCGTTACATCCTGACTTATACAATAAAATACATATTGACCGTTCCATACACCTTTTATTACATTAGTTTCTACTTGAAATATCTTTTTACTTTTTGAATAAAAACGTAAATTTGAAGACCCTTTCTTGACTTCTAGTATTTGTGCAATATACCCTTCGGTAGTTTCTTTATCCTCTGGCACTCTAATATCGAAAACAGAAATGAGTTTTATGCTTTCCTCTGTATATTCTAGTTTATCTAGAGCATATTTATTTGCGTACTTAATTCTGCCATCCTCTCCAAAAATAAAAACAAAGTTCTCTATGGAACTCATAAGTTTTTGAATTTCTTCCTTACACTCAGTACATAATTCCTTAATAAAAACTTTATCTCTCATACCTTTCACATCCTCGTTTTGTTTTACATAAGTATACCATTTTGTCATTAAAAACGCAATGCGTTTAGAGAAAAAGATGGCGTAAAAAGCATGTAATATATGTAAAAAAAGGCTAGGGCTTATTCGATTTGAATAAGCCCTAGCAAATAAATTATTAAGTTGATTATAATATTCCCTCATTTAGTCCATAATCTCAACATGTTGTTTAATAGGTAATTTTATTATAAATTTGGTTCCTTTCCCTATTTGACTTTCTACCTCAATATGCCCACCATGTTTATTAACAATAATATCATATGTTATGCTAAGCCCTAGTCCAGTACCCAGTCCAACTGGTTTTGTTGTGAAGAATGGTTCAAAGATTCGTTTTAGATGATCCTCTGATATTCCCATACCATCATCAGCTATCTCACAATATACAAAGTCATCCTCTTTATAGGTATGTACAGTAATGTTTCCGAATTCACCCTTTTCTTTGATTGCATATACTGCATTAATAATCATATTAAGTATTACTTGATTTACTTCGCCATCTATGGCCATAATATACGGTACTTCTTCTAAATCTTCATTGACCTTAGCATAATGCTTTATTTCATTGTTTGCTATAACAAGCGTATCCTTTATACCCTTGTTAATATAATACTGAACAAAATTCGTTGTTTCCGTCCTTTTTGAGAATCCCAAAAGGCTTTTTACTATTTTGTCTATCTTATTTAATCCTCTACTTGATTCGTTCACAGCGTCTCCTAGATCACTATATATAAATTCAATATTGTTATCTTTTATATAGTCTCTTAGTGCGGAGCAATTAGTTTTATACTCTTCTAACGTTTGTTTTTCATAATTGTCTGTTCCTTTTTGTTGCAATTTATAAAGTCCTTCTAGCTTTAAAACGTACCTTTCTAATGTTTCCAAATTACTTTTTACATATCCTAACGGAGTATTTATTTCATGTGCAATTCCAGCAGATAATTGTCCAATACCAGCCATCTTCTCTTGCTGAATCCTAAATTCCCGAAGAAAATATCACATACACGTTTATACGCTCAAAGCACTTTGAACTAGAGCATCTTCTGATAGCTCAAAGCATTCTAAAATCATTCTTTGCTTTCTTGTAATAGGATTTAATAAT
>Ga0209000_1000657_pt1 | contig 29439 bp, 31 predicted proteins | sample RifGroD2_FD_183998 | JGI IMG/M metagenome (GOLD analysis project Ga0209000, IMG submission 183998) | Groundwater microbial communities from Rifle, Colorado, USA - Groundwater D2 (SPAdes) (version 2) | ecosystem: Environmental > Aquatic > Deep subsurface > Groundwater | place: Rifle, Colorado... | reverse complement strand
CAGCAGAAAACAGCACAACCCATGCCATAACAAATACTCCAATAATATGGAGAGTAATAAACAAAACAGACATAAACAGTGATGGAACACAAGACCTGATGCTGCTGAGCGATAGGATAATAACAATGAAACCATACGATGCACTAGATGCAGCAGAAGCAGACGCAAACAGGAAACTAAACGGAAGTAATAGTTGGCTCAAAAGTAACATAAGAGAATGGCTAAATAGCACAGCGGGAGCAAATAGTGTAGCATATAGCACACAAAAACCAGACGCAGCACATGTATGGGTAAGTGGAACAGCAGTAAACCCATATAGTGCAGAAGCAGGGTTCCTAAACACAAATAACTTTACAGCAACAGAGACAGGAAAAATATTATCAGTACCAAACAAAAGCATAATAGATTTTAATACAGATGCACCAGCAGATGGAGGAAGTGTAGAACATGGATATGTAACTACAGGAGTAGATGAATCGGTAGCAGCAGGAACAAACTATACAACAGCATACTATAAAAACACAACAGACAAAGTATTCCTACCAAGTCTAGGAGAACTAGCAACATATGTAGATGGAGAGACAAGTCTAGGAACAGATTACCAAATAGGGTATACAACGCAGCAAGCGAGAGACCAAAGTAACTATGAAAGTGATCCAGCAAATGATACAACAGCATGGTACTACTGGACGAGGGACGCATATACAGCCGGCTCGTACGACGTTCGGGACGTGCGCCCGGATGGCGCGGTGGATGCCGGCAGCGCCTTTGTCGGGTACCACGGAGTTCGCCCAGCTTTGTACTTAAGCGAGTCGAGTATGACGTTAGATGGAGCGAGCGGGCTCAGTGCGGAGAACGCAATGACGATAACGTGGAACTAAAGGCGTGGGAGCGATGTAGATAAGCACAAGCCGTGGAATAAGCGGTGTACACGATAACGAGCTTCAAATATAAAAGCCCTCGACGGGCTTTTATATTTGGTATAAGTTTTATTTTGGGGAGCAGATTGTGTGAGGGAGATACTTTTTTAATATTTGCGCCGTAAGGCGCCGAATTTTGGTAGAATAGAAAATCAAACCTTCAAACCCCTTTAAATCACCACGGGGTCGGTTCCTTCTTTTTAGGAACTGTCCCCGTAGAAAAAACAAAAACAGAATGATACATTAACTTATCCAAGTAATAGGGTATTACACTATAAAGCTACTAATTCCAAATAAAATAATAGGGACAGTTCCTAAAAAGAAGGAACCGACCCTGAAAGATTTAAAACGGGACATCCAAATTTAAAACACCCAGAATAATAAAAAAAATAATAGAAAGAGAGGAGACGATACGAATGGCATATGAAACACTCGAAAAAATAAGCGAAGACGAAAAGGAAAGAGACAAATACCTAAGAAGAGAAATGTGGCTACACGATGAGGCTATGTGGAAAGGGGAAAGACGAAGACTAGAAGAAAAGTCGAAAAGAGAGGGAAGAGAAGAAGGAATAAAAGAAGGGATGGAGAAAGGAATAGAGAAAGGAATAGCGGTTGTTTTTTGCATTTTCGAGATAATATTGTATATCTCTCAAAAAATAGAAAAAGTTATAGAAATTTAAAAATAGTTTATTGACAAATGTTGTATATTGTTATAACAGTATTTAATGCATATTCATTTAGGTAAGCATCGTAAAAATTTTTTCATTATATTGACTAATTTTAACATTGACTAATTGCAATATGGCGGGACACAAAGCACCCGCCCTACATGTAAACAAATACGAACTGTAACCATCAAGAGCTGAGACCTTAATATTTTTATTGATTTAATATAAAAATTGTGTTATAATTTCAAAGTAATAAGATTAAATTTAATTTTTATAAACTTATATACAAAAAGGAGAGATTAAAAGTATGAAAAAGGTAGTAATGACTTTATTAGTATTATTGTTTTTACCAATGGGTATGTTAAGTCATGCAGAGGGTAATATTAAGGTAATGCTCGATGGCAATGAGATAGTGTTTGCAGATCAGGTGCCAGTAATAGTTAATGGCAGGACACTAGTACCGGCAAGAGCGGTATTCGAGGCATTAGGGCTTACTGTAAATTGGGAGGATGCAACACAAAAGGTAACCGGAGAAAAAGAAGGCAAAAAGATAGAACTATACATAAATAATACGGAAGCAGCTATAAATGGAGTAAGTGCCAAATTAGATGTGCCAGCACAAATAATAAATGGAAGAACAATGGTACCGATAAGATTTATAGCTGAAAGCTGCAATGCTGATGTAAATTGGGATGCTGCTAACAATACGGTTGAGATAAGTATTGATATAGCTAAAATAATGAGCAAGACAACTTTAGGGGGATTAAAGTATGGAATGAATTCTAATGAGGTTGTAAAATTAATAGGAAATCCAGAAGAAAAATCGCAGGAATTCTATCAACAATATTCAGGACGTTATTATGAACAATGGATGTACGAGAATAAAGGTATTGAAATATTAATGGTAAAGATAGATGCAGACACTAAGATTATTAATAAGATAACTATATCTGGACCATGCAATTTTGAAACTAATAAGGGTATAAAAATAGGAAGCACTAAAGAAGAAGTTATAACTAAATATAAAAGTATAATTAATTCACAAGATAGTGCAGATGATTGGATTGTTGTGGGATCAGTATATGGAGGAGTAATGTTTGAAATAAAAGAAGGAAAGGTTTCAAAAATGTATATGGGTGCATCAGCCGAATAAATACATGACTAATATAATTCAAATATTTACTCTTAAAAAGCTTGTATAAAATGATATAACAGTATCTTTTTATAGCATGGATATAGATGGATTATATATAAAAGTTTAATGTATTTTCCAAAAACTAGTTGACAACAAGCCCTTTTTTATGGTAAAATACTTACGTTAACATCAAACACATGTTTTGATATTTTGAGAGGGTGCCAATAGTTTGGTTTCTCGAGATGATGAAGGACATGGAAGAATATAAAAAACCAGGAGGGCAAAAAAATGTCAGTAATTTCAATGAAAAGCTTATTAGAAGCAGGTGTTCATTTTGGACATCAAACAAGAAGATGGAATCCTAAGATGGCTGAGTACATCTTTACATCAAGAAATGGTATATACATTATCGACTTACAAAAATCATCAAAAAAGATTGATAATGCTTATGCTTTTATCAAAAAAACAGTAGAAAAAGGTGGAACAGTTCTTTTTATAGGAACTAAGAAACAAGCACAAGATGCTGTTAAAGAAGCAGCTGAAAAATCAGAAATGTTTCATGTAACTAACAGATGGTTAGGTGGAATGCTTACTAACTTTAAAACAATAAAGACAAGAATTAAAAAGTTAAAAGATCTTGAAAAAATGGAAGCAGACGGAACATTTGAGGTTCTTCCTAAAAAAGAAGTTATAAAACTTAAAAAAGAAATGGAACTATTAGAAAAGAACATAGGTGGTATAAAAGAAATGAAAAAACTACCAAGCGTGTTATTTATAGTGGATCCTAAAAAGGAAAGAACAGCAATTCTTGAAGCGAGAGCTCTCGATATACCTACAGTAGGTATTGTTGACACAAACTGTGACCCAGATGATGTTGACTATGTAATACCAGGAAACGATGACGCTATAAGAGCGGTTAAGCTTATTGTTGATAAAATGGCTTCTGCTGCAATAGAGGGAAGAATGATGTGTAAGGATGAGAATAATGCGAATGGGGAAAACTCAGAAGAAGAATTTTCATTTGACGAAGAAATAGAAGAAACAGTAAGATAATAAATTAAAGGTTAATATTAAAATATATATAAGCTTGTATGGACAGTTTTTACCTTAGTGGTGATATTCTGTCCGTACCTTTTATTTTTATTATACAGGAGGGGTATTAATGGATGTTTCAACAAGTGAGATAAAAGAACTAAGAGAGAGAACAAGTGCAGGTATGATGGATTGCAAGAAGGCTCTAATGGAAACTGGCGCAGATATGGAAAAAGCTATAGAATGGTTAAGAGAAAAAGGATTATCTAAAGCTGCAAAAAAAGCAGGACGTATAGCAGCAGAAGGTATGGTAGAAGTTTGTATAACTGACAAAATTGCAGCTATGGTAGAAGTAAATAGTGAAACAGATTTTGTTTCTAAGAATGAAGATTTTAGATCTTATGTTAAAGATGTAGCTGAACAAGTTGCAAAAACAGAAGCAAATGCTACAGAAGAGTTGTTAAATGAAAAATGGTTGAAAGATAATAATAAAACGGTTAATGATGTGTTAACTGAAAAAATAGCTACAATAGGTGAAAATCTGAGTATTAGAAGATTTAAGAAACTAAATACTACTGATGGAGTAGTTGTTCCGTATATACATGGTGCAGGAAAAATAGGTGTTTTTGTAAAACTTAATACTACTAATAACTCTGATGCAGTTATAGAAGCAGGAAAAAACATAGCAATGCAAGTAGCAGCTATAAATCCTTTATACCTATCTTCTAGTGAAATACCAGCTGATTATGTAGAAAGCGAAAAAGCAATCCTTAGGGAGCAAGCTTTAAGCGAAGGTAAGCCAGCTGAAATAGTTGAAAAAATGATAGCAGGAAGATTAAATAAGCAATTACAAGAAGTTTGTCTTCTAGAACAAAATTATGTAAAAGACCCAGAAATAACAATAACAAAGTATTTAGAAGCGGTATCAAAGCAAGTTGGTACAGAAGTAAAAGTTACATCATTTGTTAGATTTGAAACAGGTGAAGGTATACAAAAGAAAGAAGAAAATTTTGCTGATGAAGTTGCAAAACAAGTAGAGAGTATGAAATAAAAAGTGTTTAATACGAGTTTAAAAAGGAAAAAGATTTGACTTGAATTTACTAATGTAAAGTTCAGGTCAAATCTTTTTTTAATGAGCTTAATGATAAGCCATAGCAAGCTAGGATTATTTATTATTCAAATTATCAATGTATGTTTTCATTTGGTCTTCGGTCATTGCGCCTATCCTTTTATCTTGAATATTACCCTCTTTATCTATAAAATATGAAACAGGTATTGAAGTAATATTATATAACTCAGCTACACTTTGCTCTCTATCTAGCAAAACATTAAAACTATAGTTATTATTATTTATGAATTCATAGACTGTATTTTTATCTTCACCTAAATTTACAGTTATAATAGCCAAATCCTTATCTTTATACGCTTGATATATCTTTTCTATTTCGGGCATTTCAAGCCTACAGGGAGGACACCAGGTTGCCCAGAAATTTAAGAAAACATTTTTTTGACCTTTGTAGTCACTCAAAGATACTTTGTTTCCGTTTAAATCTTCTAGTGTAAAATCGATAGCTTGAGTAGCTATTGATTTTTTTGTAGTAACTGGAGCTTCGTTATTAGAGGAAGTAGAGTTAGTAGACTCAACATTGGTAGGATTATTTGATTTATTTTCATTATAATTATTGGTAATATATATTGCTGTTGCGAGGAGCACTATAGCAAGGCTCCATATAATAATACTTGTTTTCATATATAACTCCTTTCTAATAAAAATTAATAAAATCTAAGTATCTACTTAAAATAGTCAGGTTATTAGTAAATACTAAAATTCCCATAGTTATAATCAAAAGACCACTTACAATAGAAACAATTGGCATAAACCTTGAAAATCTGGCAAAGTATTTTGAAAAATTGTTTATAGCTAAAGCTGTAAGCAAAAATGGTATTGCAAGACCCAGAGAATAGAAGAATAAAAGAGCAGTTCCTTTTTCTAGGGTATCCATGCTACCTGCATAAATCAGTATAGAGGAAAGTATAGGACCAATGCAAGGAGTCCAACCAGCAGCAAAAGCCATGCCAATTAATACAGAACTCAAATTTTTAGTAGTTGTATTTAATTTGATAAATCTCTTTTCTATATAAAGGGACTTGAATTTTAAAATTCCAATGGTGTGAAGTCCTAATAATATAATTATAATTCCTGCAACTTTTCTAAAGGTGAGCTGGTTATCGATAAAAAGTTTTCCAAGTGAGCTAATAGTTAATCCCATAATAAAGAAGATGATTGTAAAACCTAGTATAAATCCAAGGGATTTTCTAATGATTGTTAGTTTCTCTGGATATGTATTATTGTTTGATACGTTAGTACCAGTAAGGTAACTTATATATCCAGGTATAAGGGGTAATATGCATGGAGATAGGAAAGAAAGAAATCCTGCAGAAAATGCAAGTAAAAATGATATGTCATCCAATATACATCACCTCGATAGAGTAAATCTTCACAATAATAGTATGCATTATTAAGAAGATTTTATCAATAATTATAGAGTATAAAATCCAAGAAATATTTATAAATTATCTAACTGTTGAAATTATATTATAGGAAATGATTTAAATAAAAAACGACCAAATTATTGGTCGTTATAGTAGCATGTAAGTAAATGTTAGTTATTTACATTTTGTTACATTCATCTGCACACATAACACAAACGCTTGCACATTCTTTGCAATGCGCATCTTCAAACATATCGCACTCGCTTGCACATTTACTGCAAATAGAAGCACAAACCTTACAATGGTCAGTTACAAATTGTGCATCCATAGACATAAGAGAAGCAGACATTTGACACATCATAGCACATTCTACAAGAACCTTTATGCAATTTGCTCTTTCCTGTACATTGTCTTCTTTTAAACATGCATCAAAACATTCATAACAAGCCTGAGCACATTTTACACATGCTGCTATACAAGCTTGATATTTATCAGTTGTTGCGGTTACTATACCCAATATAATCGCCTCCTTTCTTGGAACATATATACAAAAGTATTATTATCCCAAAGTTCGTTTATTATACAATCAATCAACGATTGGTTTAAAATGTAGAAATCTGACGAAATATGCATGGAAACCAGAGAAGACTAGAATAATTCACAAGTTGAAAATTCAAGTCTTTTTTCTTGAAAAATTTATATAGTAATAGTGCAGCAAATAAAAACAAGCAAAAGTGTCATAAAAAGAGAGTGCAAAATCTTATATCTTCATAAAACCTTCATAATTATGTGATAAAATGTTAGTAGAGATTAAATAGAATGAAGGGAGAGGGTTTGTGATGAAATTAGAGGGCAAAATATTAAAAATAGAGGGTATGACTTGTGTTAGCTGTGAGAGGAAAATAGAGAAAGAGCTACAGAAGTTAGATGGGATAATAGAGGTAAAAGCTAGTTATGAAAATTCAAGTGTTATAACTAAATTTGATTCTAATGTTATTAACTTACATAAGATAACGGATACTATAGAAAAAGCAGGCTATAAATTAAAAGCTGGAGAACAAAAAATGTCTATGGAACAACTATTGGGTATAGGTATAATAATATTTGCTATATACATGATTATTAATAGTACTATTGGATTTAATTTTATACCAGAAGTAAGCCAAAATATGAGTTATGGTATATTATTTGTAGTTGGACTTTTAACTTCCTTGCATTGTATAGCTATGTGTGGAGGCATTAATTTATCTCAGTGCGTGTCATACAAAGTTACAGAGGAAAAGTCTAAGTTTTCTAAGCTTAAACCAAGCTTTTTATACAATGTAGGGAGAGTTATGTCTTATACAATAATAGGTGGAATTGTAGGTATGCTAGGGGGTATTATTAGTTTCTCAGGTTCAGCAAAAGGTTTAGTTGCGATAATGGCAGGTGTGTTTATGGTCGTTATGGGACTTAATATGTTAAATATATTTCCATGGTTTAGAAAGATAAACATAAGGATGCCTAAAATATTTGCAAATAAGATTCATAGTAGCAAAGGGCATGGACCATTTTATGTTGGATTACTAAATGGACTAATGCCTTGCGGACCACTTCAAACAATGCAGTTATATGCACTCGGAACTGGTAGCTTTATAGCTGGAGCTACATCGATGTTTGTGTTTAGTTTGGGGACTGTTCCTTTGATGTTTGGATTTGGAGCTATTAGTTCAATACTTAGCAAGAGGTTTACCCAAAATATGCTAAAGGTTAGTGCAGTCCTTGTAATGATTTTGGGTATAATAATGGTAGATAGGGGACTGAATTTGTCAGGGCTCGACTTAGCTATTGCAGCTCCACAGGAGGTAAGTAGTAGAAGTGATAACATAGCAAAAGTGGAGGAAAATGTTCAGTACGTAAGCACGACTATGGATGGAGGGGACTATACACACATTGTAGTACAAAAAGGTATACCTGTAAAATGGACGATAACAGCAACAAGTGATGATTTAAATGGATGTAATAATCCTATGACTATTCCAAAATATAATATAGTAAAAAAACTAGTTCCAGGTGAAAACATAATAGAGTTTACCCCAGAAGAGGAAGGAAATATAGTATATACTTGCTGGATGGGTATGGTTAGAAGTACGATAAAGGTTGTGGGAGATGTTAATAAAGTAGATATATGGGAAACAGAGCAAGAAGTGGATGAGTACGGAACTGGAGCAGGTCTTGGCGGTTGTTGTGGGGGTTGACAAACTTAGGAAAATATGTTAAAAATATAATAAGGTGGTGCGACTAATGAAAAAGCAAATATATAAAATATCAGGAATGACATGTGCATCTTGTGTGGCAAGAATCGAAAAAAAGCTAAGTAAATTAGATGGCGTACAGAGCGCAGGTATTAATCTTGCTACAGAAAAGGCAACAGTTGATTATGATAACTCTAAAATAAAAGATATTGACGTTATTAATACTATTATACAGCTTGGATATGGAGCCCAGTTAGATGAAGATTTAACACGTGATAAGGAAAAAGAGCAAAGAGAAGCAGAAGTAAAAAGACTAAAAATGGAGTTGTTAATATCAGCATTACTCAGTTCTCCACTTATTGTGGCAATGATTTTGGCATTACTTAATATAAGGGTGGACTTTTTACACAATGAATATTTCCAACTAGTTATAGCGACACCAGTCCAGTTTATAATAGGATTTAGGTTTTATAAAAATGCGTATCATGCTATTAAATCAAAAAGTAGCAATATGGATGTTTTAATATCTATGGGAACATCAGCTGCATATTTTCTTAGCGTATACAATGTGTTTTTTCAAACTTTGGAACAAGGTACTATGATGAAGGATTTATATTTTGAGGCTTCAGCGGTAATTATTACACTTGTTTTATTAGGCAAATATTTAGAAGCAGTTGCGAAAGGTAAAACGTCTGAGGCGATAAAAAAGCTTATCGGTTTACAGCCTAAAACAGCAAGAGTAATAAGAAATGGTGAAGAGATAGATATTTCTATAGAAGAGGTTAAAGTTTACGAAATAATTATTGTAAGACCGGGAGAAAAAATACCAGTTGATGGGAAAATTATAGAAGGAAACTCAGCAGTTGATGAGTCAATGCTAACTGGGGAGAGTATGCCGACAAATAAGAAGGAAGGCGATACTGTAATAGGTGCAACAATTAATAAATTTGGTGCGTTTAAATTTGAGGCAACCAAGGTAGGTAAGGACACCGCTCTCGCACAAATAATTAAGCTAGTTGAAGATGCTCAAGGCTCAAAAGCACCGATACAAAAAATCGCTGATCAAGTTTCAGGTATATTTGTACCAGTGGTGATAGGCATTGCTGCGATCACATTTTTAATATGGTTTTTAGCATTTGGTGAATTTACGATGGGAGTGGTTAGCGCGGTTGCTGTACTTGTTATAGCATGTCCTTGTGCACTCGGACTTGCAACACCTACAGCCATTATGGTTGGGACAGGTAAAGGTGCAGAAAATGGTATATTAATCAAATCTGGTGAGCATTTAGAAACTGCACATAAAATAAATGCTATAGTACTAGATAAGACAGGTACGATAACAAAAGGGACACCAGACATAACTGATATAATATCTTTAGGCAAATTCAAAAAACAGGATATATTGAGGCTTAGTGCGATATCAGAAAAGAAATCGGAGCATCCACTTGGAGTCGCAATATATAAAAATGGAAAAGAAGAGTTTAAGGAAATAAAAGATCCTGATAAGTTTGAAGCAATACCAGGACAAGGTGTTTATAGTGAAATAGAAGGTAGACAATTATATATAGGAAATAGAAGACTTATGAAAGATAAAAGCATTGATATTTCAAGTATTGAAAATGAAATCACTAAGCTTGAAAGTGAAGGTAAAACAGCAATGCTTATTGTGATAGATAATATTATATCGGGTATAATTGCTGTAGCGGATACAGTAAAAGAAACATCAAAAGCGGCAATAGAGGAACTAAAGGGTATGGGGATAGAAGTGTATATGATTACTGGAGATAACAGACGAACAGCAGAAGCTATAGCAAAACAAGTGGGCATTAAGAATGTTTTAGCAGAGGTGTTACCTGAAAATAAAGCTCTTGAGATAGAGAAATTAAAGGAACAAGGAAAAATAGTAGCAATGGTTGGAGATGGAATAAATGATGCCCCTGCACTTGCGACTGCGGATATAGGAATGGCAATAGGTACAGGAACTGATGTTGCTATTGAAGCGGCAGATATAACACTTATGAGTGGAGACTTGAGAGCTATACCGGCAGCAATTAGATTATCAAGTAAAACAATAAAAAAGATAAAACAAAATCTGTTTTGGGCATTTGTCTACAATATAATTGGAATTCCATTTGCAGCATTTGGCCTGTTAAATCCAATTATTGCAGGTGGAGCAATGGCATTTAGCTCAGTGTCGGTAGTAACGAATTCTTTAAGCTTGAAAAGGTTTAAAGTTGTTAATAGATAAGCTATAAGGAAGTGACTAAGTGAACAAGCAAGATATAAAAATTCTTATAGTAGATGATGAACCAAAGATTATAGAGGTTGTTAGGTCTTACCTTGAAAAGTCAGATTATATAACTTTTGAAGCTTGCAATGGGAAGAAAGCACTTGAAACTTTCGAGAAAGTCAGACCCTCATTAGTGATACTCGACTTGATGCTACCTGATATCTCAGGGGAAGACGTGTGTAAGGCACTAAGAAGGATTTCAAAGGTTCCTATAATAATGCTAACTGCGAAGGTTGAAGAGGAAAGTATTTTAAGAGGGTTAGACGTAGGTGCTGATGATTATATAACTAAACCATTTAGCCCTAAGCAATTGGTCGCTAGGGTTATAACTTTACTAAGAAGAAGTGGTGAGGGCAGTAACCTTTTTGCAAATATTATATCTTGGAATAATGAAGAACTAGAAGTAAATATTCTAAGTCATGAAGTTAAAAAAGATGGAAATATAGTGAACCTAACACCTAATGAATATAAAGTATTTATTACACTTATTAAATACCCTAAAAAAGTATTTACGAGGGAGGAGCTTGTTATAAGTGCTTTAGGTGAAATGTACGATGGATATGATAGAACAATAGATACGCATATAAAAAACTTGAGACAGAAGCTAGAAGCTGACCCGAAAAATTTAAAATATATTTTGACTGTTCATGGTGTAGGATACAAATTTGGGGGTGAGTGATATTAAATATAAATTAAGAACTAAATTATCACTATCGTATTTACTTATTACTTTGTTTTGTGTAGGAGCAATTAGTATATTTGCAAATATTTTTTTAGAGAAGCAGTTTAGAGAATACGTAATAAAAAATCAAGATTCAAAAAATAAGGAAATCTTGAATATGATTACAAATGAATATTTTAAAAATGGGAAATGGAATTACGATGATATATCAAGTATAGGAATGAATGCACTTGAAGGTGGGGTAATAATAAAGGTAAAAGACGTGCAAAGCAAAACAATATGGGATGCAACTGTTCATAATAGTGGATTGTGTAATCAGATGATAACACATATGTCTCAAAATATGAATAGTAGGTACGGCGATTTTGAAGGTAAATATACAGAAACAACATATCCTATTATGAATATACTTAAACAAGTAGGAACTCTGCAAATAGGTTATTATGGACCATTTTATTTTGATGATAATGATTTGAGGTTTATTAATACTTTAAATTACTTTCTTATTGGTATAGCTTTATTTTCTTTTGTTATTTCTCTATTACTTGGAACGATAATGTCAAGAAGACTAAGTAGTCCGATATCAAGAGTGATAAGTTCATCGAAAATGATATCGAATGGATATTTTGAGGATAGGATAACACAGAAGTCTAATATTATAGAGATACACGATTTAATATCGACTATTAACAATCTAGCAGAGACCTTTAAAAATCAAGATAAATTAAGAAAAAGACTTACTTCTGATATGGCACATGAACTAAGAACTCCTCTCACTACACTCCAAAGTCATTTTGAAGCCATGATAGATGGAGTATGGGAGCCTAATGTTGAAAGAATCAAGAGCTGTCATGAAGAGATACTTCGTATAAACAGGATGGTTGGTGATTTAGAAAACCTAGCAAAGATTGAAAGCGAGAATATAGTATTAGACAAAACAGAGTTCGACTTATCAGAACTTACTCAAAAAATAATAATGAATTTTGAGAGTGACTTTGCAAAAAAGAATATAGAGATTATATATAAAGGCAAAGAACAATTTATAAACGCGGATAAAGATAAAATTAGTCAAGTATTAATAAACTTGCTATCTAATGTATTAAAATATACAGGAGAAGGTGGAAGGGTCAATGTAACTATCAGTGGTATCAAAAATAAAGTTAAAATAACAGTAAAGGATACAGGAGAAGGAATATCAGAAGAAGACTTACCGTATATCTTTGAACGATTTTATAGAGTTGACAAATCTAGAAATAGATTAACAGGTGGCTCGGGAATTGGACTCACCATAGTTAAAGCAATAGTAGATGCACATAATGGAAGTATTAAAGTCAATAGTAAAATTGGTGAAGGTACAGAATTTATAGTTGAGTTATTAAAAGATTAAGGAGCATTTCATAGTGAGATGCTCCTTTTTGGTTACTAGGAAACTCCTCCGATTTTGTCATTGCGAGGAACGAAGCAATCCCATGTTTTATGGAACAAATTAATAGTTCACTTTAGTATTTCGTAAAGAGCAGGGATTGCTTCGTCGAAAGAACCTCCTCGCAATGACACACGCGCGGAGCGCTTTTCTTGTTTACGAGGTTGTAATTTGATGAAAAATAAGAAGTTTAAGTATTGAAAAAAATAAATTAAAATGATATAGTAAGTATAAAAGCGAAAACTTATATAAGGAGCGTATAAAAATGAATGCAATAGAAGTAAGTAACTTGAGTAAATCCTATGATGGTAATACGTATGCACTTAATGATGTGAGCTTAGCTATCTCTCAAGGTGAAATTTTTGGATTTTTAGGGCCTAATGGTTCTGGTAAAACTACGACTATAAGATTATTAAATGGAATACTAGCAAAGACAAGTGGAAACGCATCAATTCTGGGGCATGATACCTCAAGTGAATGTTCAGAAATTCATAAACTTTGTGGAGTGATGACAGAGACTGCACTTATGTATGAAAATTTGACTGGGTTTGAAAACTTAAATTTTTTTGGGAATATGCATAATATGCCGGCTACAAATATAAAAGATAAAAGTATAGAGCTTTTGAAAGCTTTTGAGTTGGCTGATGCGAAAGACAAAAAGGTGAAGACATATAGCACAGGGATGAAGAGAAGATTATCACTTGCTAGAGCATTACTACATAGTCCTAAAATATTGTTTCTTGACGAGCCAACTTCGGGGCTCGACCCTGAGTCTGCCAAACATGTGACAAAAATGATACATCAACTTGCTACCGAGCAAGGCGTAACTATATTTTTGTGTACGCATCAACTTAAATATGCTGAGGAAATATGTACACTATATGGATTTATAGATAAAGGAATTATGCTAGGATTCGGTAGTTTTGATTCATTACTGAAACAAAAAAACAGTAAAAAATATTTAGAAATAAGAGGAACTAATATTCCAGATATAAATGCATCAATAAAAACAGAAGAAGGTAATATAAAAATTCCAGTGAGCTCAGATCAGGAAGTGTCGCAAATAATTTCTGATATATTATCAAGAGGTGGAAAAGTTTACGATGCAAGGCAAATTGGTTGGAATCTCGAAGATTTATATTTTAGTTTTCAAGAGGAGGTCTTAAAATGAAAGCTTCACAAAAAGCAATGATTTATAAAGATGTAAAAGAGATAATGGCGAGCAGACAGATGTTCATACCTATGATGAGCGTGCCTATAATAATGATGGTTATTATACCTATCATATATTTGATAGGCGCAAAATATAGTACGGCAGGTTGGAGCGGAATGGATTCTTTAATGAATATACTGGCTACTAAGTTCAGCAATCTAACTAATCCACAGCTATTGATTCAACTAGGTCTCAACTACATGTTTCCTGTATTCTTCTTGCTGATTCCAATTATGGCTTCAAGTATCATCGGGGCAAGTAGCTTTGTTGGAGAAAAAGAGAGGAAAACGATGGAATCTCTATTTTATACCCCTCTTACTATACGCGAATTATTTGTTGCTAAAGTAATAGGAACATTTATTCCTTCTTATTTGCTATCACTTATTTCCGGTGTGTTATTTGGAATAGTAATGAATGTGGGTGGGTGGTTTTATTTTGAAGAGCTGATTTTTCCTAATATTAAATGGACAATTCTTATATTTTGGCTTACACCAGCAGTTACATTACTTGGAATAAACTTGATGGTATTTATTTCTGCAAAGGCAAATACATTTCAGGAAGCACATCAAATGGGCACATTTTTAATACTTCCTGTAATTTTTGTAATAGCAGGACAAATGTCAGGGTTATTTATACTAAGTAATTTTAGTATAATCACTGCAGGAGTTGTAGTATATATAATAGATTATTTACTCATGAAAACGGGAAGTAAAAAATTTGTACCAGAGAAACTCATATGATTTGGTACTTTTAGTAAAATGCACTGTTAAAAATATCTGTTTTTATTGTACTTTTTGATAAAAAGTGATAAAATATAAATATATTAAAATGAGGAGGAGGTAAATAATATGGTTATAATTGAAAGAATGAACGAAATAATGTCCAGGACATTAGAAGTTTATAGTTCTAATGCTATGGTAAGAATAAGTGTATTGGTTGTAATTTTATCGGTAATATTTTTATGTAGGAACTTATTTACTAGAATAATTTTATATATTGTTAAAAAAGCAATGCATAAGTTAAACAACCCTAATGTTGAAAAGTTTGTTAAAGTATTAGAGAAGCCACTTATGATAAGTATAACTACCTTGTTTATGTATATCGCTATTATAAATATCCTTGAGTTATCTGTTTTTACAAATGGAGTATTAATTCAGATTGTCAAAACTATAATAGCTATAAGTGTTTTTGTAACAGTATATAAAATGGATGATATTGTTGTAAACATCATGAATAAGGCATATTTTAAATTTGCTAAAAAAGAAAGAGAAAATGAAAGTGAAAATGCAAATGTAAATGAAAATGTAAATGAAAGTGAAAATAATATACTGATACCTTTTTTGAAGAATGTTTATAAAGTATTAATTTTTATTGTAGGGTTTATTATAGTTATACAAGAATGGTATGATATTGGAATTATAGTAGCAGGACTTGGTGTTGGAGGAATCGCAATTGCTTTAGCTGGAAAAGAAATGGTTGCTAATCTTTTTGGGAGTATAGTAATAATAGTTGAAAAAATATTTGATAAAGGTGATTATATAGAAACAAAAAGGGGGCAAGGAATAGTTGAGGAAGTGGGATTCAGAAGTACTACGATACGTACTCTTGAGGATTCACTGATTACGATACCTAATTTTATTGTGAGTACAGAAGAGCTGATTAATTGGTCAAAAAGGAATAAAAGAAGAGTTAAATTCATTCTTGGTATTACATATGACACGACGCCAGATCAAATTAAAATTTTGATACAAGATATAAAGCACGTTTTAATAAAAGATAATGGTGTTGAGAATGATACATTTAATGTTGTATTTAATTCATTTGGTGATAGTTCACTCAATATACTAATACAATACTTTGCAAGTACTATAGATTATAATGAGTATTTAGAAACAAATGAAAGGGTAAATTTTGAGATAATGAATCTACTAGAAAAAAATAATGTATCTGTAGCATTCCCATCTCGGAGTCTTTATATTGAAAAAGGTAATGTGTAGATTATTATAAAAAGGTAATCTCGGATAATGAGATTACATATTAATCAAAAAATATAGTATAGTACTCGAACTTTGGAGGTTTTCCAAAGTTTATAAAACAAAAAAGGAATGCTGTAAATTTTTATTTATAGCATTCCTTTTTTATTATACCGTCACCTTAACTACATTATATAGAGAATCTAATATCATCCAATTTTGTTTATAAAATCTATTTATAGTCCAATAGCTAACACCAGCTAAATTATATTCATTTACTAAAAGTAATTTCTGATATATACTTCGGGCATCTTCAAACCATACAATATGTTCTTTTTTATTTTTATCGTAGTAGGTGTAATATGGACTTTGTGATTTTTGGTCGTATTTAATTTCGGCATTTATACTCCTAGCGAAATTGACTGCTGCAGTATTCCCAACGGTTCTTGCGGCAGTTCCACGGACCCATGGAAGGGTCCAATCGTATCCATAATTAGGTACACCCATGAGGATTTTACTAGGTGGAATTGCAGTTACAGCATAATCAAGTACTCTTTTTACTTGGTCGAGAGGAGCAACTGCCATAGGGGCACCATACGTGTAGCCCCATTCGTAAGTCATGAGTATTACTCTATCAACTAAGTTACCATGATATCTATAATCATGAGCAGTATATAAAAGACCTGTTTGAGTTTCACTAGTTTTTGGGGCTAGGGATGTAAAAACCTTATATCCGAGTGGGCGAAGTAGAGTTACAGCTCTATTTAAAAACCTATTATATGTATATCTATCGTACTCATAAATATACTCGAAGTCGAAATTTATGCCATAATATCCTTTAGAATTTAAAGCATAGACGATATTATTTAATAATGTTGTTTGCAGATCGTAATTATTAAAAATTTGATGTGCTACCTCACTACTAAAATCTCTATTATTTACAACCATAATAGGAGCAACACCTTGGTCCTTAGCAAGTTTAATCAAAGGCGTATCATTTATTACTTCGATAGTGCCATTTGCATTAACATCATTACTAAAAATACTTAAATAAGTGAGATAGGGTAAGGTTCTATTTAATACATTTACATCTATATCCGGATAGGTGTATGCATTTACTTCAATATTACCCAGTTTAGTAGTAGGAGTGTCGATGACTAGCGTTTGACCTACAATAAGTGGAACTGACACACTTATATCATTATCAGTAGCTAATTTGGTATATGGAATATTATATTGCTGAGATATGGTATATAGAGAATCTCCTTTTTTTACAGTATATATATTCATTTAACTCAGCCTCCTTTATACATTTTATGAGTGAGTTAAAGAATTATGTTTTGAAAATTTTAAAATTGAATAGATACCAGTTTAAAATAAATGATATATATGATATAATCAATAATATCAATTCACATTATTTATCAAGGGGGAATAAAATTGAATACACAAGATATTATATTAAAAACTTTAACAGAGTCTGAAAATCCACTAAAAGCAGGAGAAATAGCGGAGCTTTCAGGTGTTGATAAGAAAGAAGTAGACAAGGCGATTAAAATATTAAAAGATGAGGAGAAAATAATATCTCCAAAAAAATGCTATTATGGTGTAAATAAATAGGGAAATGAAGCTAAATAAAATGCAAGTATAGATTTTCTATACTTGCATTTTATTTAGCTTTAGTGATAAACATTTGTGTAAACATTTTACCATAAGTTCCACCATCTTTTATTCCTATACCAATGTGAGTAAAGCTTGCATTTAAAATATTGGCTTTGTGTCCTGGTGAATTCATCAATGAATCGTGTGCATTTTGAACAGTTTGATTACCTGCGATATTTTCACCTGCGCCAGAGTAAACTATGCCAAAGCTTTTCATCATGTCGAATGGACTACCATATGTCGGTGAATTATGATCAAAATAATTATTATTTATCATATCTTGTGCTTTGGTTCTAGCAACATCAGTTAACTTAATGTCTACAGTTAATGCAGGTACATTATTTTGAGTTCTAGCAGCATTTACAAGGCTAACCATTTGCTGTTCGTCACTAGTTAAGGATGTGGTTGTAGTGCCTGTAGCTGGAGGTGGAGTAATGTTTGTATCGGTAGCAGTATTTGTAGTAGGTGTTGTGGGTGTAGGTGAAGGAGTAGTGACTCCAGCTCCAGTATTTTTAGAGGTTGTGTTGATAAGAGGAGCATTATCAGCTGTTATAGTTTTACATTGATTTGTAGGTATAAAACCAATTTTGTTTCCGGGTAGCCTTACTGCATAACGATCAGAAACTTGATTTATTACATCTAAAGTTGCATTTTTATTTACTGTTTGAAGTACCGGTGAGCTATCATCGACACCTACTCTTACATTTGCTTGGTTGGTAAGTACTTTTACTTTTTTTACATTAGCAACTCCAGAAATCGAAGATTCTATACTTTTTGAAACCTGATTAGAGCATGCAGTAAAAACGAGTAATAAGACTAGGGATAAGAATAAATAAAGTCTTTTCATAATTTTAAGCCTCCTGATTTGAAAATAAATAAGTATACATAATATAGTATTGCATATATTTGGGTTTTTATTTAATAACTTTAGAAATAATGTGTATTATAAAAATTCCTGAATAAATGCATACAGATTAATTAAAAATGTATATATTTACAAAATTCACTTGACATATGTAATAATATGGAATATAATAGTAAATATTTTACATAAGATAATATTATTATAAAAGGAGTGGTAAAAATAAGATGGCGAATGAAATGTTAACTGCAAAGAGTGAAGTAATGAAAATTGAGGAGGCGGCTGAGAATACTTTAACTAAATTAAAACTTTTAGGTGTTCTGGGACTTTTAGGAGGTGCAGGAGTTTTAGCAGCTCCAGTTATAGGGACGAGTTCCACACTTTTAGCAGCTTTTGGTGTAGGTAAATTTGCATCTGGATTTGCATTAGCCTCAAAATTTGCGGTTGCTATTGGAGTGTCAGGTGTAGCTGGTTGTATTGATGGATTAATACGTAAAGGTAAAAAAATTGATAAATTGAATAATAATATTGCAGTAGAAGAAAAAAAGGAAGCAAATAAGGCTAAAAGAGAAGAAGAGAAAATGAAAATAGATTTGTTAAATGCACAAGCTACCATTGCGTTGGCCGGGGAGATTAAAAGATCTAATGATGTTGCAGAACATAATATGGGAACAGGTATAAATTATGGAAGAAGGCTTGCAACACATAAACAAATCGAGAGTATAGATATTAATAATAAATTAACATCAGTAGAATCTTACATGCTGATGTCAGGAGAACCCCAAATAATTGAGGGAGAATGTAAAGTCTTACAATAAAAAACACAAAAATATCAGAACTAAACAAAAAGATGAACGAATTCCTAATCGTATAGGTGTGTTCATTTTTTTGTTATATTTTATTTTGAAAAATAGTTTGATAATATATTGATATATGGTATAATATAGTGAAATGTTTATTCATATTAATTACGGTTATATTTAACACTACCAAAATAAAACAGGAGGTAGAAAGATGAAAAAGATATTAATTGGCGGGAGTATGAAGTTTAGAGATACAATAAAAAATACAATGAAAGAACTAGAAAATATAGGGTTTGAGCCATTATTTCCTAATATTGATTATACAGAAGAAAGTAGAGATGTTGCTGAAACTATTGAGGAAAAATCAAAACTGGTTTGGGATCATCTTAAAGCAGTAGAGCAGGCAGATGCACTATATTTTATAGTACCTAATGGTTATATGGGAACGAGTTGTAAAATAGAGTTAGGATATGCACTTGCACTTAAAAAGCCGATATATTTTTCTGAAACAACTAATGATATGGGACTTGATTGTTATACGGAGGGATTTATAAAGCTTGAAGAATTACATGAGTGGAGGAGTATATTATGTACGAGCTAGTTAAGATTGGTGAGAATACATATTATATAGATTGTCCTTCTAAAATCGGAATTTACAAGTCAGGTGACAGTGTATATCTTATAGATAGTGGCGAGGATAAGGATATAGGAAGAAAAATATACGATATATTACAACACAATAAGTGGGATTTGGCAGGGATAATAAATACTCATTCTAATATTGATCATGTAGCTGGAAATAAGTATTTGCAGGATAGAACTGGATGCGATATAATTTCTACTCGCATAGAGAATGTATTTATAGAAAAACCAATGTTAGAGTTTTCTTTTGCATATGGTGGGTACCCAATTAGTAGTCTTATAAGTAAGGTGATACCTACTGAAATATCAAAACCTACAAAATCCATAGATATGGGACTACCGAGAGGATTAGAGGCTATAAGATTACCGGGTCATCATTTTGATATGATAGGTATAAGAACATCAGACAATGTGTTTTTTGTAGCTGATAGCTTAGTTAGTGAAGAAATGTTGTCTAAATATCATATTATATTTATTTATGATGTAAAAGCTTTTTTAGAAACCTTAGATATGTTAGAAAGAGTGGAAGCGAGGATGATTATACCCTCACATGCGGAAGCAGTATCCGATATTGGACCACTTGTTAGGGCCAATAGAAATAAAGTAATTGATATTATAGAATTCATACTAAAAATATGCAAAAAAAATCAGACTTTTGAAGATGTGCTAAAAGGTGTTATGGATAATTATAATAGACATCTTAATTTTATTCAGTATTGTTTGGTTGGAAGTACTGTAAAATCATATCTTACCTATTTATATGACCAAGAAAAACTGGATTGTGTGTTTAAGGAGAATAAAATGTATTGGGTGGTAAAATAACGGGTATTTGAAGACTAAGAAAATAGTAATTTTAATAAATAGACATGATAAAATTATCTAGAAAGTAGGTTCAACTATGTGGTTTGTTTTAGCAATTTCTGTAGCAATAATTTGGGGTTTTGCCGAGCTATACTTTAAAAAATCTACCCAAACTGAAAGTAACACATTATTATTTTTCTGGCAGTATGTTTTACAAGGTATAGTTTATATGTTAGTTTGCTTTGTCCTGGGAGAAGGGTTATTTGAAAATTTTAGGCTAGAATTACTATTAAAGATATTACCTATTGCTTTAGTTAGTTGGGTGTCGATGTTTATTTATATTAAAGCAATAGCAAATTCTAAATTATCTATTGTATCTCCAATTATGTCATCCAACTATATTTTAGCAGTAATACTGGGTATAGTATTTTTGAATGAAAGAGTTACCTACTTGCAGATAATTAGTATAGTACTCATATTAATATCAATGTTTTTACTTGTTAGGTGTAAAAATACGGATAAAAATTGTGAGGTTAGTAATAAAAAATATATATATGGAATAATCTTAGCGCTAATATATTTTATTGCAATAGGGGGAAATAGTTTTGCTGAAAAAGCATACTTAAACTTTTATGTTACGGCAATAGAATTTATATTTTACTATGGAATACTGTGCTTAATAATGACTATCATTATGTTTTTTACTATTAAAGGTGTAAAAAAAGATTTTATATTCAAAAAACCTAACAAAGATACATGGAAAGGAATAATTTATAGTAATTTGGGTGGAGTTATATATACATATACACTGTCAATGAATAATATTTCACTTGTGATACCAATAATCTCGTCATATGTCGTAGTCACTGAAATATTGGCCGCAGTTATATTAAGAGAAAAGGTTAGTATTAAGCAGAGAATATATATTGTTTTAATAATATTAGGAGTAATAATGATAAGTTTGTAAGGGTTAAACAATAAATAATGGAAATATATAATACAAATGTATATAATAATGCTTTTTATTTATACTATACTTGAGGTGATATATATGTCTAAGAATACACTTAAAAATAAGGTTAAATGTAGTGTTGAAAATTGTTCTTATAATGAAGAGAGAGCATGTAGCGCTGAAGCTCTTGAAGTTAATTCAATGACAGGCAAAGATAAGGCACATATAAGTGATGAAACTTGTTGTACAACATTTAAAGATAAATAATAATAAAATAAGATTCAAAATAGATACTAAATAAAGGTAACGATTCATTTTATAGTGAATTGTTATTTTTTTTTGATAATAATACTAGGTGTTAGGAATTAATAATTACATGCATATGAAATATAAGGTTAGACTAATAAGAAATGCTCAAGGGGTGATATTAAACGAAAAATCTAATTATATTCATGGTTGTTATAGTTTTATTCTTGGGATTTAGACATGTAGAGGCATCACCTAATTATAATAATATAGACACAATGATAAAGAATTACATGAGAGATTTTAATATTCCTGGGATTGCAGTTATAGTTACTAAGGGCGATAATGTTGTCTATTTAAAGTCATTTGGAATAGGACATGATAATAAGTCATTAGGTAAAGATACGAAAATGTACATTGGATCATTAAGTAAATCATTTACAGCTTTAGCAATTATGCAACTAGAGGAGTCAGGAAAAATTGATATAGATAAACCAGTTAAGACATACTTACCATATTTTAAGGTGAACAATAATTATTCCACGGAGAACATTACTGTTAGGCATTTATTAAATCAAACAAGTGGAATGTCCGAGATAAATAATATATCTAAACTCAAAAATACAACTTCGCTTAGAGAAGGGGTACTTGATTTGAAAAAGGCAAGACCTGTATCAAAACCTGGGGATGAGTTTCATTATTTTAATCCCAACTATGTGATACTAGGAGCAATCGTTGAAGAAGTGACAGGAGAAAAGTACGAAAAATATATGAAGGAAAATATACTGGGCCCTTTAGGGATGAAAAATACAGTACTTGATATTAAAAATGGTGTTACAAATCTATCCAATGGATTTGGAGCTTTTGCTGGTTTTCCTGTTAAGAGGAGAGAAGAATTTATAAAATCAGCAATTTCAGCAGGGTTTATTATTTCAACACCTGAGGATATTTCTAAATATATCATTTTTCAAAATAAAACCAATAAGACTTTTAGAAATGTTTTATCATATAGAAATATAGACGAAATGCATAAACCAGCTTTGAGAACAAAACCGTATTATGGTATGGGATGGTTTATAAATGAGAAATATAATAATACTAAAGTAGTTGAGCATAATGGAGAACTTAAAAATTTTCACGCAGATATAGTTTTATTACCCGAACTTGATTATGGGATATCGGTTATGACAAATCAAAACCATGTTTTATATGATATTTTTGTATATCCAGAACTACGAGAAAATCTAACCAAATTAGTGCTGGGGACGAGCTATAAAAATAGTAGTACATTTACGGTTGTCTATTTACTATTAATTACTGTTGGGATAATTACAATTATAGTTAGTATCTATATAATAATTAGAACAAAGAAATTATTTCAAAAAACTATAGAAAAGGGTTTGAAAAGAGTATATATTAGTATTATTATTGACGTAATAATGCCAATAATTTTTTTAGTGATGTTCTCATATTTTTTTAGCAAAATGGTTCAAACCGGATTCAGCTTTGAAATGATATGGGGGCTCACACATGACTTGGTCATATGGTTCTTAGTTATTTGCATATTAGCGTTTATTAGGGCTTTATATAAAATATTAATTTTGCATGAAGCAATAAAAAAAGGAATCATTAAGCTATAAAGGAATAAAAGGACGGTGTGCATAATACAAATATAATAGTAAATTGCATTTTAAAAAGGAGGAAGATATGAAAAAAATTAGTAATGCTTTATTATTAATATTAGTTTGTATAGTTATTGTAGCTGTTTCAAGTTGTAAGAATGCAGAAGATACCAACAATAATACACAAAAAACAGGAGAAAAAATAAACACATCGGAAGAACAAAGTTTAGAAAAAGAACCTTCTAAAGAAACTGCAGCAAATGTTATCACAGAAAATAAATATTTAGAGGTGGAGTATCCTACACCAAATGCAGAAATACCAAATCCAGTAACAGTTAAAGGTAAGTCCAATTTTTTTGAAGCAAATACTAGAATAAGGATTAAAGATGAAAAAGGTGTAACACTAGCTGATAGTTTTACAACCGCAGAAGGCTGGATGGATAAATTGTATCCTTTTTCAAAAGAAATTTCATATAAACAAACAACTGCTAAAAGTGGATTTGTAGAAGTATTTGAATCTTCTCCTAAAGACGGCAGTGAAATTAACAAATTAGCAATACCTGTAATATTTAGTGCAAAAGCTCCCGTGAAATAGGGAGTTTTTTAAGTTACTAATGTAATTAAGTATAACAAGGTTAATTCCCAATACCTAGGTTAGTAATCGAAGTATGGAATTGAGGTTCTCCCCTTGCGAAGGGGGAGTTAGAGGGGGTCAGAGAGTTGGTATTAAACCAATGTGACCCCACCTAACCTCCCCTTCGCAGGGGAGGAACCAAAAACAATAAATTAAGCGGGACAAAATACATTTTACAATAATTGTAATAGTATTATAATGGAAGCATTTAACCATAAGGGGGGAATTCTAATGAATTACAATAATGAAAAATATGAAGTACCAACATATTATAAAACAATAAATGAAGCATTGAAACTAGCGAAGGACGCCGTTGAAGGTGAAAGGGAAGATGAGTTATTTTATGATTATATAATTTCAATTGCACCTACTAGGGAAGAAAAAGACATAATAGCGAGTATTAGAGATGATGAGATGAAACATAATAAAATGTTTAGAGAAATATATAAATATTATACAGGTCAAGATATAGTAACTCCAAGAGATGTAAGGTTTGAAAAGCCGAAATCATATGAGGATGGACTAAAAAAGGCATTGTTTGGAGAACTATCGGCGGTAGAAAAATATAGAGATATAAGAGCGGGCTTACCGAATGAATATTATAGAGATATGGTTTTTGAAATATTAACTGATGAACAAAAACATGCAGATAAGTATAACTATTTGCTTAACTTGAACAATAGTGAAGAGAAAATGGAAGAAAGTTACACACCTGATGAATGGGTAGGCTATATTGAACCTCTGGTAGAACATGCATTGGATGAGGTAAAAGAGGGTATAAACCCTAGACATTTATTCCAAGAATTCATTCTTATGGGTGTGCTTGTAGGGATGGGAGAAGAAACAGAAGACGCATATAAACAAGTGGAAATGTGGGAAAAAACAGGAGCATCGAAGCTGCTTGTAAAAAGTAAAAAGATAGGTGGAAGCTATGAAAGAAATAATCGTACCATATAATAGAGAAGCAGTGGTGCAATATGCACATAAATGGTCAGATAAGCGTAACCCAGCGTACGTAGATTTTCAAAAGATGGGAGGAGATTGTACAAACTTTGTTTCTCAAGCGGTTTTTGCAGGAAGCAAAGTAATGAATTATACACCTACCTTTGGCTGGTATTATATAAACTCACAAAGGCGGTCACCATCATGGACAGGAGTAAATTTCTTATATAATTTTCTTATAAAAAATAAAGGTGTAGGACCATTTGCTGATGAAGTTAGTATGCAGGGTATTATGATAGGTGATATAATACAACTAGCACTTAATGACAACAAAAATTATAAACATTCCCTCGTTGTAGTTGGGATAGGAACACCAATAAATTTAAGTAACATACTTACAGCTACACATACAATAGATAGGGATAATTATGCCTTAAATAATTATACATGGGCAAATAGTATGAGATTTATACACATAAAGGGTGTTAGGAAATAAACAACAGGGACGGTTATTCTTATAAGTATTACAAGAATAACCGTCCCTGTTGTTTAAAAACAAAGTAATATTTTACAAATATTAGGGAATAATAATATTAATCAAGCTTATAAATAAAGGAGGTACATATGCAAAGTATATACTGGTATTACAGTCTAGCCATAATTGGTATTGTGGTTGCCATCTTTACAATATATAAAAAGAGACGAGTTACGGAAATTAGTACATTTATTATGTTTTATATATTTGTTACATGTATTACTTGGATAGGTGAATTTACTGCACTTGGTTTATTTAACGGTTACATACATTGAAGCCTTTGACGAAAATGAGATAAATGAATATTAGATGAGGTGAATTGATGTTTGACAAGTATCTGTTATTACAGTATAGTGACTATCCTCTTTGGAAAGAAATAGTGGAAAAACGAATTGAACTTAAAGACCTCAATGTTAGATTTTATTTGGAACATTGTTTATTTTCATTAAACTGGTGGTTAGAATTAATTGTAGTTTTTATTGTATGGTCTTTATGGTGGAAATTTGTAGATAAAACAAGGTTACTTGAGATAACTACCTATGGTATTATGGTATCAATCTTAGCAACATCGACGGATTTAGTTGGTATGAATTTAGTACTTTGGGGATATCCAATAACGCTAACACCACTCGGGCAACTACTATCTGCAGCAAATCTAAGTATGTTGCCTGTAATATATATGTTAGTGTATCAATATTTCCGTAGTTGGAAGTTATTTATTATTGCTGTATTTATTATGTCAATACTGTTATCTTTCGTTGTAGAACCATTGGTTGTATGGATGGGCATTTATGAAATGAACAATTGGAGTTACTTTTACTCTGTTCCAATATATATTATTTCAGCTATCTTATTAAAATGGGTTATAAACATGATATTAGCAAAAGAAAAAAGTGCAAAGGTATAGAATAAATGGGATTAGTATTACAACTTGAAAGCTGTAATACTAATCCCGTTTATGTTAAATAGATAATACTTTATTCGAAACTATAAACTTTTGTGAGCCAGTGACTAACGGGAGAGAAATCAAACTCGAAGATTTGGTACATAACTGTTATAATAAGGGCAGAAAGAAAAAACATAGAGAAGACGTAAAGTTCCTTCCATTGTCTTTCTTTTATTAAGCTCGGTAGCTCAATTACAGCTACAATTCCGAAAATGAGTAGTATCACTAATGATTTACCTAACATATTACTTATCACTCCTTATCGTGAGTATATTTCAAGCTATTTAGTGTTTGACCTGTATTGTTTAAGTTAGCTTTAACTTGCACTTTTATATCTATCTTTTGAAATATATTATTCCAGTTATCTTTATGTTTTAGCCAATAATCAGGATATTTTCTATATATTTTATCTCCAAATCCAAATATATCAGATGATAGTTCTTTTTGAGTCTTTTTAAAGGTAGCTTCTACATTTTTCTTTACGTATGATTCTACTTGTTTATTAAGACTATCAGTTTTTTTTGTATCAACTTTTGTAGAGGTATTGATTTGTGCAATAGTATAATAGATATTAAGTTTAAGAGTAATGCTTGGTGTGTTTTTATGCATGTTGGGTATTATTTCAGGTATACTATGAATAGAACGTATGGTGAATTCATCTTCTTTACCTTCTTTTGATGGAGGTATCGTGATTCGGCTAATGTCTTCCATACCATAAATTAAAACAGCTCCTTTGGTTTCATCATCGTCGAGAAACCCAACTAATTTATCATCTTTACATATACCTAATTTTGTATAATCTAATCCAATTTCTTTTTCCTTACTTTTATCTGTCGTTTCCTCAGCATCTTTTATAATTGATACTTCAGGGATAACGGGGTCCATTCCACCGCTCAAATAAGCCATTATAAAGTCTCTTAGTGTGATTGGTTTTATTTGTGAACTTTGTTTACTAAGTAGTCTAATTCCAGCTAATGGGGCAGCCATAGATGTTTCGATTTTAGGTTTTGATTCTAATAATTCTTTTAAGTCTTCCTTAGTTACTATTAAATAACTATTTAAGTGTACTTGCTGAAAACGACTTAATAAATCTAATTCATCAATAATACCGTGTTTAGCCATTTTATCTGTAATAACAACAACAGTAATATGTTTCCACGAAAGATTCTGTGAGCCTTGACTAGTGATATCAGCCATCGCATCTAGCAGGGTAGTTCCATGTCCTTCTAAGACCATATATGTTTTAGATGCTTGTTGTTCGCCATCGGTACTAGTCGTAGCAGTAGAAAGAAGTTGAGCATAAATTTTTATTTCGTTATTTTTCTCGTCAAAATCAATTCCAAGAGCAACTGGAAAATTTATTCTGTCTATTTCCATTTTATTTGAGCAACCAGATAATATGGTGAGTAAAAACAATATAAAAATTATTTTTTTTGTTATTGAAGAAAATACGTTCAAATCAAACACTCCTTTTTCCTCTAATTAATGAAACAATTAATAAAAGTATGGGAATACCTAATTCGATTGGAAGAGAAAAGGCCCCCCAAGCCTTGCTCAAGAATTCAACTAAATCTACGTTGCTTTTGAATATGACTATAGACATCGAAAATAGTAGTAGTCCTACCGGAAGGACTAGTGTATTTAAGTTTTCAATCTTAAACCATTTTGATATAATAAAAACAGTTACGTAATAAAAAAAAGAAAGTTTAACTATGTTTGCAAGTATCCAAGGTATTAAAAAAATAATTTCAGCACGCTCTAGATAATCTTCTAGATTAATCACATTAACTGCTTCTAGGGTTGAAAATGTAAGGTTAGCTGATAGCTTTGCACCAAATACCATAATAACAAGTGCAACAAAAAAGGATAAAGTGATTATTGCCCATAGTACTCCGATTATTGAATTTACACGAGTTTCATCAGGCTTATTTATAAATGGCATTAAAAATGCTATACATACTACTTCACAAAACCAACCAGCAACTGAAACAGAGTCTTTTAGTATTGGCGATATTCCTTTACTAAATACAGGGGTTAATAATTCAATGTTCATATCTTTTAGTAAAAGAGAGAAGCATATAAACATAGCTAAAAAAGTAACCATAAGAATCAAAACATTGACCCTAGTGATAACTTCTAACCCCTTTTTTACTGCATAAGCGCTAATAATAAATAAAATAATTGTAATACTTTCTAAGGTGGAATTAGTAAGAATATTTGAATTTATAGTTAAAGATATCTCTCTAATAATAACAGCTGTTGTATATAAAAAAAATAGGATAAATATAAGACCAATAATTTTACCAATCCATTTTCCTAATATAAGTTCACTATATTCAATAAGTGTTAATCTAGGATATCCCATTCCTAAATGTGTGATTATAAGCACAACTATAATACCAACTGAGCCACCTATTATTACTGAAATCCACCCATCTTGACCTGCATTATGTGTAACAAAAGCAGGGAGGAAAAGAGTGGCTGTAGCTGTAACAAAAGTAAAAACCAAAGCCGTAAGCTGTCTGCCAGATATTACTTCCTTGTTCATGTTTCTCCCTCCTCTTTTTTTCCCTCTCCCTTTGTTGTAGGGAGAGGGTAGGGTCAATGCTGTCAAGCTATAGTTCCAAATTATTACAGAACTCTTTTTTGAACCAGCTGGAACTTGTTTTCCTTTAACCCCTTGTGCCTCTTAAAACTTCTACCCTTCTTTACTGGAACCAAATATCTGG
>Ga0209000_1000654_pt1 | contig 29630 bp, 22 predicted proteins | sample RifGroD2_FD_183998 | JGI IMG/M metagenome (GOLD analysis project Ga0209000, IMG submission 183998) | Groundwater microbial communities from Rifle, Colorado, USA - Groundwater D2 (SPAdes) (version 2) | ecosystem: Environmental > Aquatic > Deep subsurface > Groundwater | place: Rifle, Colorado... | reverse complement strand
TTCTTACCTACGCTTAAACCTTGCCTCACGGCTTCGGCTCCAAGGCTAGATACTAGCGATTGGCTAAATCTTACTAGACTGGGGTTTCACCAGTTATACGCGTGACACCGAACTGTCGCACCACCTACCTTTTCATAACGTCAACTAGAAGAACTTCAAGTTCTTCTAGTTGTTTTATTTAAACGTTATATAAGCCTTTTTGATTAATTTCTCTTTGCTTCTTCAAAATTGTTTCTGTAACCTCAGAATTTATTAATTTATCTGCGTCCACTACTATATCCAAGTTGTTTTTACGCATTTCTGCCATTTGCCTAGATAATTCACTTCTTTTTTCTCCATCTTGTTCAGCTTTAAATTGTTGCTTTAGCTTATTAAACTCATTCCCTGCCTTTACAGCATCCGTATCATCTAATTTTGCTCTTGTACTATCTATAATTTTATTATGCTCCTTTAGTGTTATATCATTTTTTAAGAAATTTTCATCTTTTACGTTTATTCCTGCAGCTTTTCTTTTTTCAATATACTCATCTCTATTATTTTGGTCTTCTTTTATTTGAGTTGCGAGTTTAATATGAGGGGCGTTGGCCATTTCTTCCAACTTGCTATTTCTACCAGCTACATCGCCTGCTCTATCTAGCTCTTCTATCTCTACCCTTCTCGTTCCACCAATATTTGCAGATGATAATAACCCCTCATTTAATTGATCGTGAATTGGAGTTCCTGTTCCAAATTCCGAACTTGGAATCCCTCCCCTTATAAGTTCACTCATAGTTGGGTTGTTATTATTTTGACTCTGACTTCTTGGGTTGCGCACAGTTTGTGTTGCTGGTGTTATTAGTCCTGTGTCTAAATTTTGACGGAAAGCGCTACCAAGAACGTGTTGAGTGGGTCCATAGCTTGTTCCTCCACCTAAAGTCGGATTTGGACCCCCATTACCGGGAGAAGTTCCTCCTTGTGGTGGGTTATATCCGCCACCGCCAGGTGCTTGAGAAATTAAATCTGCTATATAATCTAATCTTCTTGGAACCGCACCTCCATCACCAGCATTATGTCTACCAAAGTATTCTTTTGCTCGCCTAGCCCTTGGATCAGTATCTTCCTTCCTCATATCCTGTGCCATCCTTGAAACCTCTGCGTTAGTTATTTCCATAGCCTCTGAGGTTATTGAAGTATTCGCCATATCCTGTAGTTGCCTAGTTTGTGCTTCTTTTTGACCTTTAAGATAATCATTTCTCATTTCCGATGCAAAACCAGCATTTTTAAATCCTACACCATGTAAAACTCTATTTCCTGCTCTCGCATTTGAAAGAAAATTCAATCCTTTGTTTTTTGCATCTCCATTCCATTTAGCATTAGCTTTATCAAGTCCCGCATTGGAAACACCCTTTGCAACTGTCATTGCCTTGCCTGTAAGCACACCAGCCTCTGCCTCTTCGTTTATACCAAATGCCTGTGCAAACCAGCCAGCTTGGATAGACGCTTTAAACATCGCTGCTAATTTTATAACCAATGACATCCATACAAGATACATAAGGAAACTATAACTTGTACTTAATGTAGTACCTAGCGTACTAATTCCTATAGTGGCCACAAAAAACACCATTGCATATATAAATTGTGTTGCTGCATTTGTAAATAGCTCACCCCACCACATTCTTATAAGCTTAAATTCTTTACTTATTGCCCATGTTAATGCAACTAGTGGAGTAACTATATACATTACCGTGAGCACTACTTCCCTTATTAAGAATATAAACGTTATCTGCACCTCTATTATTAAAAGCCAGACTCCCCCTATTATATCACCAAAAAAATTTCCTGTTTTCATATCTTCTGTTATGCTAAAGTCATAATTAAAAGGTAATATCATTGTTAACATATTAAAAAACATTATTACCATTCTAAATATATAAGGACCCATCAATATAAACAAACAAGCAGTTAAAAGTCTTCTTACATCATCTTTTACCTGTGCTACTTGACCATAATTATTAGAATATATTATATACATATATCCCGTCTTTATTATTACTATAAAAATTAGTGGAAAACAGATTAATGCAAACACCCAATATCCACTGTCATATAAGCTTAATTTGTCATTAGTAAATGGCCGTAGGAACTTCTCATAATTCGTTACATCACCAGTAGCGGCATTTACTTCTATCTTGTCCCCTGCATCCCTCATAGTGATCAAATTCTCTACAGAGTCATACCCCGGTATAAGACCATGTAACAGTGCTCTTATACCTTTAACAAGATAATTGCCCGCGTTAAATAGTATCTTAACTAGAGCATTTCCTTGATCATCATCTGGATTCTCTAGTCCTGAGCCAACCGTAGTCACTCCCTCACTGAAATGATACATATCGTCAAGTGTACTCTGCAACTTACTGAAGCAAAAAGTAGTGAGAGCAAATGCAAATGTAACTACAATAATTCCTATAAAAACATTTTTAAAACTTTCCATCAACTCTATACGTTCTTTTGGGCTTTCTTTTGTAGCATTTCCTAGTGCTTTAAATCCTATAACAACAACAGCTATAAATACGATAAAAGCCATAATTGGGAAAGCCATCGACTTTACCCAACCCATTAATGCTGCTATATTTTCACCAAAAGTAGTACCACCTCTATGTACTCCCCATTGAGTTGCTGTAGCTTCGCCTTCTGCTAGATCATCAATATGATCTTTTTTATCTAGTCTCTGCTGCTCCGTAAGTGTTTGAAATAAACCTACTTCAGGATAATCCCTGTGCAATCCCAGTAAATACTCATTATTTAGACCACCATTTTTAAAATACTTTTTTGTTCCAGCATCATCCCAATAAAGATCATCTAAAATATTTGTTTCTAGCAGAGCTAATCTCTGTTCATTATACTGCGCTACCGTTGTTATTTCTAGATCTGCACCTACATCATCATTATAAATTTTTCCATATTTTTTTAAAAGAAGGTGTATTATTTTTTCAGTAACCTGTGTCCTATTCCTATTTGTATACTCTGAAAACTCATGAGAAGAATCATGAGCTTGAGTTGCCAATGTATCATATAATGAATTTAATAAAGGAGCCGTTAAAATTAAGGCTGCGGCTTCGTTATCTGTAAAATATGTATCCGTGCCGACTAAAGTATTCGTAGACGTAGATACTTTTAGCCCATAGTACCCCGGATTTTCTTCATAACTTTCCGCATCTGCTGTTGCTTTATCTAGATCCATGTCAACTGTGTAATATATAAATGTTGGATCCGCATAAACCAAATTAGGACTCAATATATTAACCATTAATAATATCAAAATTAATATCGACACTATTTTTTTAATATTATACATAATTCTTCACCGCCGTCTTTTCAGTTAATTTTCTATTATTTATATTATTATACCTTATAATTGGTAATTTGTCAATATTTAACAAATTGTTATGTTACTACATAGTCCCACTCAAAATCAAATGGTACCATTCTCATAACTACTAAGTCAGTATCTGTCATTAAAAGTCCTTCCCCTTGGCTAAATGAAGATATCATATCTTTACATGCTTCTGATAATGACAAATATGCTGATACTTCTCTTGCCACATTTGGATCTTGCTTCATTATAAATTTAGTCGCACATTGGTTTATAATGGCTTTCCCTGATTCTGATGATAAAAATTCATTCATTTGTTGAGAGGCTATAAGAAGTGATATCCTGTATTTACGTCCACGTCTTGCAATTGACTCTAAAAATACAGCGGCTTGAGGATATTTTGCAAACAACCAGCCTTCATCTACTATAACCCGTTTATGTATACCTTTAAACTTCCAGTTAGAGAATCTTCCCCAAATCCACGACATTACATTAACAACTGCAAAGAACTTCATGAATTCGTCTGTCAAATGTTTTAGATTTATTCCTATTATTCTTTTTCTTAAATCTATTTTTGTCTGACCGTCAAACATAGATAACGATCTTCCATCAACCAATATTTTCATCATTTCTGACAACCCGAAAGTCGCCTCGTTTTTAGAAAGCTCTATTCTCAACTCGGAAAGAGTTGGCATATCTTTCTTGATTTTGCCTGTAAAAAATTTGCCATTAATTTCTTCTGTTACTTCCCTATATAAAGATTCTGGATCTCTAGTTATCCCTTTATTTGCATATAAAACATTTATTGCTTCTTCCACAGCTGATATCTCTTGTCCTTGTAGAGGCTTTTCTCTGAATTTTGAACAGAACATAGATAGCAATTCTCTTATTTCTGACAGCTTACTATATATATCTACTACTTGTCCCTTTTCATCTTCTTCTACCTCTAATTCAAATGGATTTATTCCTGAAAATTGTCCGGATTTTATCTCAAAATACTGTCCACCCAAGAATTTTATAAGCTTTTCATATTCATTTTCTGGGTCAAGTATTATAATCCATTCACCTGTTGCTGCCGCACGCGATGCAATTGTTTTCATAGTAACAGACTTTCCAGCTCCAGCCATACCAAATATAGCCATCATCGGATTTGTAAGTAACGGTGGTCCTATAAAGCTGTCAAAAAACACAGGTGAATTAGTATATAGGTTATTACCTAAATATATCCCCCCTGGATGAGACATTTCTGTATTTCCAATAGGTACCAAGCTTGCAATAACCCCTATTATTGCATTTCTCATGTTCCCCATGTATTTTATATTTCTATATGGAAGTGATGTTATATACGCTTTTGCTTGATCATATATACACACCCTTGGTCTCATACCTTTTCTCGCACAAATATCTTCCAACCATTCACCTTTTTGATCTAACTCTTCCAATGTTTTTCCCCAAACTGTAATCATTATTTGAACATAACTCATTCTATCCCTGTTGGTTTGAACTGATTCTCTCATACTATCAAGGTCTGCTACTGCTTGTTGTGTACCATAATCTATCATATGTCCTCTTTTTTGTTGCATATACATATTTGACTGATAAGTAACCAATTTGCTAGTTAGCTTTCTAACAACCTGGGCGTCCGGTATGTTTTCTACATATGTACTTATACTTATGTTATCTATCTCAAACAAATCATTTAAAATTCCAATATGCATCTTTCTTGGATATTTATCTATAACATAAATTCTTGCGTATTTCCCCGGTCCTAGGTATACATGATCTTTATCTTCCTCAAATACATCTGGCAAAAACAAATCTATTATATCGTTCCTTTTCATAAATTTTCTTTCATCCTCTTGAGCCTTTTCTTGTGTTTTTGCTGTCTTTTTCTTTTTATCATAATCCATAACTTGCACCTCCACTTTTATTTTGGTATATGAACTCAATCACTACCTACTGAAGTAGGTAGGTTCTAATGGTACTAAAGTACCTTGAAGACTTGCAACCCACCACCCTCTTACATCATCCTGAGGAGTGTCTTTTGCGACGTGAGGATCTGTATATAATCTTTAAAACTTAAAAGCAGATCCTCACGTCGAGGAGAACACTCTCCTCAGGATGACGTAAGTGGGTTAACCTAATTATTTTCCAACACTATATGTACTTAATACATCATTTTCCAACATATGTTCTATAGAAATATTAGACCCTTTGTTTAAAACATTTGCAAATAATTGCGCTATCTTTTCTTTTTCTAATACGTTAACCCTCATTTTTGCAGCATTAAGAGCTCCGACAACTGTTTCTACTCTATTCCTAAGCTCTGAAATTGATCTCTTTTTGTCAAAAACTCCATCTATGCCTATTATACAGTAGCTTTTCCTAACGTAAACATTTCTTGAGTTCTCGAGATCAATAAGCCTATCGTATAATAAATTAGCGTACTGTTTTAATCTTTCATCTATAGCTTCGTCATTATCTCTCGTCACAGCAAGTGCTTTTTCTGCTGAAACTTTAGTATCTACTTTTGTAGCTGTAGTAAAAAACTGAATTGGAAAATTAAGAGAAAGCCCCAAATCAAGTAATGCATTCTCAAATACATTCTTCTCATCTTCATTAAGTAGTGCAAAGTCAGGAGAAGATATAGAAAGTATAATCCTCAGTGCATTGTTTTTTTTCAATTTTATTATAGAGTTCTCTATGTCTTCTATTTCTAAATATTCTTGAAGCTTACTTCTCTCAACTTCTTCTTTCTCAATATTTCTCACTTTTTCCGTACTATTAGGATTTAAATCAAAATTTCCTATACTAATATTTACGCCTGCACCCGATTGTTTTTTATAAACTATAAAAAATCCTATAGCCGTAGCTACCGATGCGAAAATCATAATAATTGTGATAGTATTGCTAATATTCATCTAAAACACCCCCGTATAAATTATATTTATCTAGAATTACTTCCTATACTTTATCATTATACTTTATCACCTTTTTTCTGTACTTAAACTTAATCATCTTAAATACATATGCATCAGCATTCATAGAATCCATTGACCCAAATGCCATAAATCCTGCTATTAAGACAGTTACAAACAGAATCAATATTTTTATAAGCATTACTAATATATTCATGTTAGTAATATAACTCATATCTGCAATAAATTCAACTATTAATACTATGATTGGAATTGCAAGCCACCCTGCTTGTCTAACAGATACATATCCACCTATTAGTTTATCCTCTTCGTTTATATCAAAAGGTACTCCAAACATCCTCATATCAACACCCCCATTTATTAGTGCATAGTGCACAATAATGATTTTTATTATTAAAAATTAAGTTTATATAATTGTAGTCTCTTTTGTTACAACTTTGCAGTAAAACCTATTCTTATTTTACAACATTTCTTTTACAAATTCAATACAAAATAACAAAATAACAAAAAAAGATTAGGTTTAACACCTAATCTTAAGTTTTTAATTACTATTACAATAAAATATTTTGTTGTATTTCTATATTATATGTTACCGCAGCTGGAAGAGCCTCGTTAGCTGGTTTTATTAATACTCCAGCAATTGTTAGAGCCATCCCTATAACAAAAGCTCCTACCGCAAGCCACATTAATGACTCCATTGATTTTGATCTTTCGTCTGCTTTGTCCTTGTTTTTAAGAATATTAAACCCTACCATTAGAACAGCTGTAAATATTAAAAAAGATCCTATAGGCAATGCAAAAGTATTTATAACGGTTATAATACTTGAAAGAGTGCCACTTAATTCTACTGCAGTTACCGGTAAAGTCTGAGCTGCTAATATTACATTTGGTACAAAAGCTATTATTGCTATTGCTGTTAAAAATAATCTTGTTAATAATTTTTTCATGTCTTCATCTCCTTTTAAATTATATGTAATGTTTGTGATTTACATATTTATCTTTATGCATAATTATAATACTTTTTTGTGATTTTGTCAATATTTTGAAGACAAAATGTCAAATTTTTTATAATTTAATTTTTTACAATACTTATGTTGCTTGATTCCATATTATTCCTGCTATAACTACAGCGCTACCTATAATAAAAGCACCTACCGCTAACCATAAAATAGAGTGCAACGCTTCCTTTCTTTTGTCATTATCCTTTCTGTGCTTTATAAGATCAAATCCTATCATTACAACAGCCAAAACAATTAAAAATCCACCTATTTGATAAGCAATTGGCATTATTTTCTCAATAATAACTCCAAAAAACTCTTCTAAAGTATCCGGCGTTCCATTCGTGGTTACTATTACAGACTCTTGTGCTGCGAGTGCTGTCGTACCTGCAAGGAAAAAAATACCGTTAATAGCAGCTGTTAATTTTTTAAACATATGTACCCCTCCTGTTATTAATTTACATTACACTATTTACAATGTGCATGTTTTGAAATTAATTTTAAACCAATGCTTCTTATATTGGCTATGTTATAATTTATATTGATTGTATTGCTTTCCAATGATAAGTATAGTATAATATTTTTAAAAAATCAATGCTTTTTTAAAATTTTAAACATATTGTAATATTTTCGGAGGTCTTTTATGGATAATTTGCATTTTTTACTTGAAACAAGTGCCAAGGAGCTTGGTGTTAACCTAACACCTGAACAAATAAATAAGTTTATGCTATACAAAGATATTCTTATAGAAGCTAATAAAAATTTCAACCTTACTGCTATTACAGATGAGAGGGACGTCATTCTTAAACATTTTATTGACTGTATATCTCTTGTAAAGTTCTTTGATTTTAGTAATATAAAAAATATGATAGATATAGGCTCTGGAGCAGGATTTCCGGCTATACCCTTAAAAATAGTACTACCTAATTTACATGTTACTATCATTGATTCATTAAACAAACGTATTAATTTTTTAAAAGATGTCTCTCATAAGCTTTCTCTTTTAAATGTAGAATGTTTACATGCTCGAGCTGAAGTTTTGGGGCAAAATACTGTATATAGAGAGCAATTCGATATGTGTACCTCTCGTGCGGTTGCTTATTTACCTGTCTTATCCGAATATTGTCTTCCTTTTGTACATAAAAATGGGTATTTTTTAGCTATGAAGGGTCCTACAGGCATCAATGAAGAAATAAAGGAGACTCTCCCTATCATAAATGAACTTGGAGGAGAATATGAAAAAAAAGAAACATATATCATTCCTAATACTGATATATGTCACAATCTTATATTTATTAAAAAGATTAAAGATACTCCGCAAAAATTTCCTAGAAATGCATCAAAAATAAAAAAATAACTTAGCTTGTTTAAATTTTTCTTTTATGTTATAATATAACAAAATCTTAGTGAATTGTACACTAGAACGGAGTGATAAAATGGGCCGTATAATTTCTATAACTAATCAAAAAGGTGGAGTCGGTAAAACGACAACATCTGTTAATTTGTCTGCATGTCTAGCAGAAGCTGGTAAAAAAGTTCTTATTGTAGATCTTGATCCACAAGGTAATACAAGTACTGGACTCGGTATCGACAAATCAAAGCTAAAACGTACTATATATAATGTACTTCTTAGTGAAATAAGCTTAGATAAAATACTATTAAAAACAAAACAAAAAAATCTTACCATAGCTCCTGCAAACATGGACTTATCCGGCTCTGAGATAGAATTTATCGGTATAGAAAATCGTGAATATTTACTTAAGCAGGTACTCGAAAAGGTAAGGGATAATTATGATTTTATAATAATAGATTGTCCTCCATCACTTAGTATGCTTACATTAAATGCAATGACAGCATCAGATACAGTTATTGTTCCTATTCAATGCGAGTACTATGCTCTTGAGGGACTTACGCAACTGATGCATACTATAAATTTAGTGAAAAAACGTTTAAATCCCGAGCTATTTATAGAAGGAATGATTTTTACAATGTTTGATGCTCGTACAAACCTATCTCTACAAGTAGTAGAAGAAGTAAAGCATCATCTAAAAGAAAATGTGTATAAAACTATTATACCAAGAAATGTGCGTCTTGGAGAAGCTCCTAGCCATGGACTACCTATAAATCTATACGACCCTAACTCAAAAGGCGCTGAAAGTTATAGACTTCTTGCAGAAGAAGTTATAAAAAACACCACAACTTAAATACGGAGGTTACTATGAAAAAAGGTCTTGGCAAGGGAATTGCTGCTTTAATAGAAAATAATATTGATGTAGAGCCAAAAGAAACTATTATTAATCTTAATATTGATGATATAAAGCCAAATAAAAATCAACCCAGAAAGATTTTTGATGAAGATAAGCTAAATGAACTTGCCGATTCAATAAAAGAACATGGCATTATTCAACCTATAATAGTTAAGAAAATGTCTTCTCATTATCAAATAGTAGCTGGAGAACGTCGCTATAAAGCCTCGCAAATAGCTGGTCTTAAGGAAATACCTTCTATTGTTAAAAACTATAATCCTAAAGAAACAATGCAAATAGCCTTGATTGAAAATATACAAAGAGAAAACCTCAATGCTTTAGAGGAAGCTGAAGCTTACCACAAGCTTATAGAGGCACTCGATATTACCCAAGAAGAAATGGCTGTAAAAATAGGTAAAAGTAGGTCCGTAGTCGCAAATACACTTAGACTTTTAAAATTGAGTGATAAAGTAAAAATGTATCTTTTAGAAAAGAATCTTTCAAGTGCTCATGCAAGAACTATTGTTAATATAGAAGATCATAACTTACAAGAAAAAGTTGCAGATATGATAATTGATAAAAATTTAAGCGTTAGACAAACAGAAGAATATGTGAAAACAATATTTGATAAAAACAAAAAAAAGTCTTTTGTAAAAACTAATAAATCTTCTACCTATAATGAAATAGAAGAAACCATTAAAAATACTTTAGGGACAAAAATAACTATAATAAAAGGCAAAACAAAAGGTAAAATCGAAATAGAATACTACAGTGATGATGATTTACAAAGAATTGTAGATATTATATGTAAGTAAGCAATAATTTTTTTAGTCCCTCCCCTGCGAAGGGGAGGTTAGGAGGGGTCACTCCTATTATACTTTATTATTGTAACTCTATTTCTAATATTTTTTTAACAAAACCAGAATAATGCATATTTTACTTGTTAAAATTTTACCATACTCTTTGATCCCCTCTAGCTCCCCCTTCGCAGGGGGAGGACTTCAATTACTTGCTATTCATATTATAACCGAAGACTATAACTTATATGACATAATAAAAAAACGATAAAAATATTTTTATCGTTTTTTATTGCTTATCCACAGATTTTTTGATATTATATATTTAATCTGTGGATAAATTTAATTGTTTTAACAGCGCCATATTAGTGTGTATAACATTGTGGGTATTGTTTATAACTTTTAAAAACATCTTATTTATACCATTTTTAATGTTAATAATTTTATACACATTTTGTTAGTTCTTTTAAAGTTTTCTTTGTTTTTTCTTTTATATTCACTGTATTAACATTATTAACATGTTTTTTTGTCAACATTTTTTAAAATAAACTGATTGATTATTTTAAAAGTTTATGTTAAAATGTAAAATATATCCGTATATATCATTTGACAAGCGGATACCACTGTAAAACTGGAGGTTTTTTAATGCAAAATATGGATATCTCTCAAATATGGAACGAAGCATTAGAAGTATTAAAAAATGAAGTTTCTGTCGTAAGTTATACTACATGGTTTAAAACACTTATTCCTATAGAACTAAAGAATAATACAATAATTCTTCAAACTTTTGAAACATTTGCACAAGGTATCATATCTCAAAGATATAGTTTACTTATACAAAATGCTATTCGTCAAGTAACTAATATGAATTTTGACGTAAAAATTATTGTTCAAGATCAAGTAAATAATTCACAAACAAGTGTCAGCAAAGCACCTGTTTTAACAAATGAAGTAAGTTCTAAAAGTAATTTGAATCCAAAATATACATTTGAAACGTTTGTAATAGGTGGCGGTAACAGGATGGCTTATACTGCATCTTTAGCAGTGGCAGAGGATCCAGCAAAGGCATATAACCCTCTTTTCTTATATGGTGGAGTTGGTCTTGGTAAAACTCATTTAATGCATTCTATTGGGCATTATATACTGTCACAAAACCCTAATACCCGAATATTATATATTTCTTCTGAAACATTTACCAATGAGCTTATTAATTCTATTCAACTTAAGAATAATGAAGCTTTTAGAAATAAATATAGAAACATTGACGTATTATTAGTAGATGATATTCAATTTATAGCTGGTAAAACAGGTACGCAAGAAGAGTTTTTTCATACATTTAACACTCTACATGAATCCAATAAACAAATTATTATATCTAGTGATAGACCTCCAAAAGAAATAGAAACACTCGAAGAAAGGCTTATATCTAGGTTTGAATGGGGCCTTATCGCTGATATTCAGCCCCCTGATTTAGAAACAAGAATTGCTATTTTAAAGAAAAAAGTAGAAGGCGAAAAATATAATATTCCTGATGATGTATTAGTATTTGTAGCTACTTCAATAAAATCTAATATTAGAGAACTAGAGGGTGCAATAAATAGAATACTCGCTTTCTCAAAACTACAAAACCTACCTATAGATTTAAATCTTGCAAAAGAATCTTTAAAGGATTTTATCTCAGCAAGACCTAAAAATATAACTATCGAATATATTCAAGAAATTGTATCAGCATACTATAATTTAAAAATAGAAGATTTTAAGTCTAAAAAGAGAAATAGAGCAATTTCATATCCTAGACAAATTGCTATGTATTTATCTAGGAGCTTAACAGATATGTCACTACCTAAAATTGGTGAAATGTTTGGAGGAAGAGACCATACTACTGTAATGCATGGATACGATAAAATATATACAGACATAAACAACAGTTTAGAAATGAAGAAAATTATAGAATTATTAGAAAACAGAATAAAAGGGAATTAGTCGTATAATTATCTTATAACTTGTGTATAATTTGTTTATTGTTTTCATATACTAAAAAGTTATCAATAACTATTAAAATTATGCATATAAAATTAAAAAGTTATTAACACCTTTTTAAACCTCTGAACTTATTGTTTTATAAAGCTTTGAATGGCTTGTATACATATCCACAGGCCCTACTATAACTACTGCTAAAAAAAGAGATATAATATAATATTTTTTTAAAAAAGGAGATGTACACAATTATGATAGTAACATGTTCAAAGAATGATTTAATAGAAGGCATTAATATTTCTTCAAAAGCAATTTCTAATAGAACATCTATGCCTATACTTGAATGTTTATTTTTAGAGTGTAATAATAATGAATTTGTTTTAATGGGAAATGATTTAGAAATAGGTATTATAAGTAAAGTAAAAGCAACAATAAAGGAAAATGGTAAAATAGCTGTTAGCTATAAAATTTTTTCGGAAATAATAAAGAAATTGCCAGATAAAGAAATATACATAGAAGCAGATGATAAAAATATTGTTATTATAAAATGTGATATGTCTGAATATAAGATAATGGGACAAAAAGGTGATGAATACCCAAAACCGAGTATTATAGAAAAAAACAATGGTTTTACTATATTTCAAAGTGAACTTAAAAACATGATAAGGCAAACACTTTTTTCTGTTGCTATAGAAGAGTCAAAACCTGTACTCACTGGAGAGCTAATTGAGATAACAGATGGATTTATAAATATTGTTGCTATAGATGGATATAGAATTTCTTATAGGAAAAGTATTGTAGAGTCAAAAGATAATATAAAAATTGTAGTTCCTGGGAAAACAATGACTGAAATTATTAAAATTCTAAGTTCTGATTTAGAAAAAAAAGTAACTTTATATTTTGATAAAAACCATATTCTTTTTGATTTAGATGATAGTATAGTTGTTTCTAGATTGTTAGAAGGAGAATTTCTTTCATATAAACAAATATTGTCAGATAATTATAATACAAAAATAAAGATAAATAGAATAGAATTATTATCAGGACTTGAAAGAGCCTCACTTATATCAAGTGTTACAAAAAAAGATCCTGTTAAACTAGAAATAGAAGAAAATAAGATTATTATTAAATCTAATACTACATTAGGTAGTGCTTATGAAGAAGTTGATATAAAGAAAGAAGGAGAATCTCTAAAAATATCTTTTAATCCAAAATACTTAATAGATGCATTAAAAGCAATAGATGATGAATATATAAATATAAAACTTACATCATCTTTAACTCCATGTATAATAGTACCTCTTGACTCTGATGATTATAAGTATTTAGTACTACCAGTGAGATCAAATGACTAAATAATAAAATATAAATGTGAAAAGAGGATAAATATGAAGGAAATAAAAATAGATACAGAGTATATAAAATTAGGACAGCTCTTGAAATTAGCAGGAGTAGCTACATCGGGAGTAGAAGCTAAAATATTGATACTAGAAGGCAATATAAAAGTAAACGATGAAGTAGTTATACAAAGAGGAAAAAAATTAAGGGATGGGGATATAATAACGTCACAGGAAGGGGAGTATAAAATAGTTAAAGGGTAAGGATAAATAGTTTACAAATAACTAATATCTGATAACTGATATCTATAAGACTATGTATATAAATAATCTTAAATTAGAAAATTTTAGAAATTACAAAACATTAGATATAAATCTAGATAAGGGACTAAATGTTTTTATAGGAAATAACGCACAAGGAAAGACAAATTTATTAGAGTCTATATATATATTGGCTATGGGTAAATCATATAAAGAACATAAAGATTTAGAATTAATAAATTGGAATAATGAAGAGTTATATATAAAGACTATTTTGTCAAAAAAAGATAGGGAAGAACATATAAATATATATATAAATAAAAATAAAAAGAAAACTATTTCTATTAATGAATTGTATATAAATAAGTTAACAAAATTGATAGGGATTATAAACATAGTTATTTTCACTCCTGACGATTTATTATTTTTCAAAAATGGTCCAGATGTAAGAAGACAATATTTTGATGCACAGATATCTCAAATAGATAGAATGTATTTTGAAAACATACAAAAATATTACAAAATAGTAAAAAATAGGAATAATTTGTTAAAAAATAAAAATGTTTCACGTGAAACATTATACCCGTGGGACATTCAGTTGTTACAATATGGAAAAGAAATTATAAGAAAAAGAAATGAATATATAAAAGATCTCCAAGATATAATATTTGATATACATAAGTCGTTGACATCCAATGTAGAAAATATAGAACTTATATATAATAAAAATGTAAAAGAAGAAAATTTTGAAAATGAATTAACTAATAGTTTCGAAACTGAAAAAAAATATGGATATACTATAGTAGGACCTCATAAGGATGATTATAATTTTACTATAAATAATAGAGATCTTAAAAAATATGGATCTCAAGGACAACAAAGAACGTCTATACTATCTTTGAAATTTTCAGAAATAGAATTAATAAAAAATGAAACAGGAGAGAATCCTATATTACTTTTAGATGATGTTTTATCTGAGTTAGATATAGAAAGACAAAAACATTTAATAAAGTATATACAAAAAGTGCAAACAATACTCACAACAACAGAGTTTGATGAGAAAATAATGCATGATCTTAATATAGGTAAGATATTTAATATAAAAGAAGGAAAGATTGTGTAAATAAAGTGCCTCTCAACAATAGCAAATAAAAAACAAAGATAGGTGAATAAAATGTATAACAGAGAAGAAGAGTGTATAATATTAGATTCGAAAAAACTAAATACTTACGACATAGATAATATAAGCACTATGCTTGAACAAGGGAGAATAGTAGTTTTTCCAACAGAGACAGTATACGGTATGGCTTGTAATGGGTGTAATATAGAAAGTGTAAAGAAAATATATCATATAAAAAGAAGAGAATATGAAAAACCTATGATGATACTTATAGGGAATATGGGAGATTTATATAAGTATATAGATATTGTGGAAGAAAACACAAAAAAGCTTATAGAAAAATTTTGGCCTGGACCATTGTCCTTAATTTTAAAGAAAAGCAACTTAATACCTGATTATATTACAAATGGTTCAGATAAAGTATGTATAAGATATACAAGTAATAAAGTTGCACAATTAATTATTAATAAATGTGATTTTCCTGTTGTTGTAACAAGTGCAAACATTTCAAATTATGAAAACTGTCAAAAATTAGAACAAATAGTAGCTCAATTTAAAATGAATGTTGATTTATATATAGAAGGGGGACCTATTGAAAGGAATATACCATCAACTATAGTTGAAGTAGATAAAAACGAGATAAAATTAATTAGAGAAGGAGTAATAAAAGAAGAAGAAATTTACAAGTGTATACAATTATAAATAATAATTTGCACTTTGTTAGGAGGTGTTGTGTATGGATGAGAAAAAAGAAGAAGAACATAAAAATACAGGTGAAGAAACAGTTAAAAAATATGTTGATTTATTAGATAATACATTAGAAACGAGAAACCCAAAAGAAAAAATCAAATGGATAAATAAAACTAAAGATTATCTATTATCGCATTCGTACATAATACAAAAATATATAGAGAATTTAGATGTGAGAGAGAAATATAAGGTGATATTAAAACTGAAGAGATTTAAAGAAGAAGAAATTTTAAAAAAAGAAACAGCGGAAAAAGATTATACAAAAGTAATTTTTATGTTTTCACTGTTACTTATGTTGCTCATGGCCGTACTTGGGCTAACAAATAAAGATGAATTATTCATAATATATTCTTTTATAGTAATAATAGCATTTACAATGCTTCTTGTATCTACAACTGGATATATGTATGACGTTTCTGGAACAAGAAGAGAAATAAAAAACATAGAAAACTGGTTAATTGAATTAAGAGAAGAAGAGGAACTAATAAAAGAAAATAATTTTTTAAAACAACAAGGACAAGAAAATATAAACGATATAGATTTATTGAAAAAAGAAAATAAAACGTTTAAACAAAACAATAAAAAACTAGAAGAAGAAATAGAGGAATTAAAGTTAAAATTAAGTAATTATATTAAATAAGATGTTTCACGTGAAACATCTTATTTAATAGCAAATAAAAGGGATTAAATTTTTTATAAAATTTAATCCCTTTTATTTGCTATTGAAGTTAATTTATGGTATAATTAATAAGGTATTAGTTTAAAGAAAGGTTGTGAAAACATAAATGTCAAAAGGAGTTTACGATGCAAGTCAGATTCAAATTTTAGAAGGGTTAGAGGCTGTTAGGAAAAGGCCAGGTATGTACATAGGGAGTACTTCAAGTAGAGGGCTCCACCATTTAGTATATGAAATAATAGATAATGCAGTTGATGAAGCGTTAGCAGGAAGATGTAACAGTATAGAGGTTACTATACATGAGGATGACAGCATATCCGTTGCAGATAATGGACATGGGATACCTACAGGCATCCATCCTACGAAGGGTATTACAGCTGTTGAGGTTGTATTTACTATCCTCCATGCAGGAGGAAAGTTTGGGGGAGAAGGATATAAAGTGTCTGGGGGGCTACATGGAGTTGGAGCTTCTGTAGTAAATGCTTTATCTGAGTATTTAGAAGTAACTGTTTATCAATTTGGCAAGATACACAAGCAAAGGTTTGAAAGAGGAAAAACAGTAACACCTCTTGAAGTAATAGGGACTACTGAGGTAACAGGAACTCTTGTACATTTTAAACCAGACGGACAAATTTTTGAAGAATTGGTTTATGATTATGAAATATTGTCCAAAAGAATACAAGAAATGGCATTCTTGACAAAAGGATTAAAAATAAACATAAAAGATGAAAGAAATAAAAAAGAACAATTGTTTCACTATGAAGGCGGAATAAAACAATTTGTTGAATTTTTAAATAATGAGAAGAAGATATTACACGAAAAAATATTCTATGCAGAAGGTGAAAAAAACGATGTAAATGTTGAGATGGCATTTCAGTATAATGAATCGTACTCAGAAACTTTGTATGGCTTTGTAAATAACATAAATACTCCAGAAGGTGGTACTCATGTAGCTGGTTTTCGAAATGCATTTACAAAAGTTATGAATGATTATGCAAGAAAAAACAATATATTAAAAGAAAAAGATGATAATCTTACAGGCGATGATATAAAGGAAGGTTTAACAGCGATTATAAGCGTTAAAGTTATAGATCCACAGTTTGAAGGACAGACGAAACAAAAACTAGGTAACAAAGAAGTTAGGCTTGTTGTAGATAATATATTTAGTGAATATTTAAATTACTTTTTTGAGGAAAATCCAGTTATAGCCAAAGAAATACTAGAAAAATCTATATTAGCAGCTAGAGCTAGAGATGCAGCAAGAAAGGCGAGAGATCTCACTAGAAGAAAAACTGCATTAGAAGGGACCACCTTACCAGGCAAGCTTGCTGATTGTTCAGAAAAGGATCCTGCAAAGTGTGAAATATATCTAGTAGAGGGAGACTCTGCTGGAGGTTCAGCTAAAAATGCAAGAACTAGAGAAACACAAGCAATACTACCATTGAGAGGTAAAATATTAAATATAGAGAAAGTAGGACGACTAGATAAAGTATTAGAAAATGATGTTATAAAAATGATGATTTCTGCTTTTGGAACAGGAGTAGGAAATGATTTTGATATAAAGAAACTAAGATATCACAAAATAATAATAATGACGGACGCCGACGTAGATGGGGCTCACATAAGAACATTATTGTTAACTTTTATATATAGACATTTTAAAGAACTGATAGATCAAGGATATGTATATATAGCACAGCCACCTTTGTTTAAGGTAAAGAAAGGTAAAAAGGAACACTATTTATATACCGATAAAGAGTTAGAAAATTTGTTGAATGAAATAGGAAGAGATAATATAGATTTACAAAGATTTAAAGGTCTTGGAGAAATGGATGCAGAACAATTATGGGAGACAACTATGGATCCTTCTAGAAGAATACTAATAAAAGCACAGGTTGAAGATATAATAGCAACAGACGAAATATTTTCAATTTTAATGGGAGAAAAAGTAGAATCAAGAAGAAGATTTATAGAAGAACACGCAAAATATGCCAAGAATATAGATGTGTAGGGTGGAGAATAATGAACAAAGTAATGCCGAAAATTAGTTTCACGTGAAACATATATTTGAAGTTCTCCCCCTGCGAAGGGGGAGTTAGAGGGGGTCAGAGGATTTAGACTAAGAAACAAGGTGACCCCACCTAGCCTCCCCTTCGCAGGGGAGGTATACGAGAACAAAAAAGTACAAAAGTAATGAATGGAGGTTTTTAAATGTCGGAAGATATAAATGATGATGATATGGGTATGGATAAAATAATATCAGTTGAAGTGGAAGATGAGATGAGAAAATCATTCATCAGTTATGCGATGAGTGTAATAGTCTCAAGAGCTTTACCTGACGTAAGAGATGGGTTAAAACCTGTACATAGAAGAATAATATATGCAATGCACCATATGGGCTTCTTTAGTAACAAGCCTTATAAAAAATGTGCAATGAGTGTCGGGGAAGTAATGGGTAAATATCACCCGCACGGAGACGCATCTATATACAATACACTTGTAAATTTAGCACAAGACTTTAGCACTAGATATATGCTTATAGATGGGCATGGTAATTTTGGTTCTATGGACGGAGATAGTGCTGCAGCCATGAGGTATACTGAGGCAAGGCTTAGTAAGATATCAGATGAATTATTGAAGGACATAGGTAAAGATACAGTAGACTTTAAGCCAAACTACTCTGAAGATACTAAAGAACCTACGGTATTACCATCAAGGTTCCCTAACTTATTAGTTAATGGTTCGATGGGGATAGCGGTCGGTATGGCTACAAAAATACCTCCTCATAATTTAAGAGAAGTAGTAGATGCCATAATAAGAATAATTGATAATCATATAGAAAACAATAGTGAAACAGATATAGAAGAATTAATGGAAATAGTTACAGGGCCTGATTTTCCGACAGGAGCAACTATACTAGGAACAAAAGGTATAAAAGATGCTTATAGAACGGGAAGAGGATCAATTGTCATAAGATCAGTATGTGACATAGAAGAAAGTAAAAATGGTAAACAAAGGATAATTGTATCAGAGATACCATACCAAGTAAATAAAGCAAATTTGATTGAAAAGATAGCCGACCTTGTAAAGGATAAAAGAATAGAAGGAATATCAGACTTAAGGGATGAATCAGACAGAGAAAATAAAGTACGTATAGTTATAGAATTAAAAAGGGATGCAAATGCAAACATCGTTTTGAACACTCTATACAAGCATACACAGCTTCAAGAGTCTTTTGGTGTAAATAGCCTAGCTCTTGTAAATTACGAGCCTAAAGTGCTAAATTTGAAGCAGATGTTAGAGTACTATCTTGAACATCAAAAAGATGTAGAGACAAGAAGGATAAAATTTGACTTAGCGAAAGCAGAAGCAAGAAAACATATATTAGAGGGCTTGATTATAGCACTTGATAATATAGACGAAGTAATCAAAATAATAAGAGCGTCGGAGGATACAACTAAAGCAAAAGAAAATTTGTCCGAGAGATTTGGACTTACAGAATTACAAGCTCAAGCTATTGTAGACATGAGACTAAAAGCACTGACTGGTCTTGAAAGAGATAAACTAGATGCAGAATTTGCAGAGCTTGAAAAGTTGGTAAATGAATTAAAAGAAATATTGGGCGATGAAAACAAATTATATGAAGTTATAAAAAACGACCTGATAAGAATAAAAAATGAGTATGGAGATGACAGAAGAACTGAAATAACTTTTGATTCTTCAGAAATAAATATAGAAGATATGATAAAAAGAGAAAATTGTGCTATAACAATGACGCATCTTGGATATATAAAAAGATTACCGGCGTCTACTTATAAAGCACAACATAGAGGCGGAAAAGGTATAAAGGGAATGAATACAAGAGAAGAAGACTTTATTGAAAATATATTTATAGCTAGTAGTCATAGCTACTTGATGTTCTTCACAAACAAAGGTAATGTTTACAGACTAAAAGCATATGAAATACCAGAATCAGCGAGAATTGCAAAAGGAACAAATATTGTGAATTTATTAGAACTAAACCCAGAAGAAAAAATAAGTGCAGTTATACCTATCGCAAGCTATGAAGAAGGTATGTATTTAATGATGGCAACAAAAACGGGTCTAGTAAAAAGGACGAGTATCATAGCATATCAAAATGTGAGAAAAGGTGGGCTTATAGCTGTAAGCTTACAGGATAATGATGAATTAATAAGAGTATCTCTTACAGATGGTAGTAGAGAAATATTCTTAGCTACTAAAAAAGGTATGGGAATAAGATTTAAAGAAGAAGATGTTAGAAACACAGGAAGAAATACTAAAGGAGTAAGGGGAATAAGACTTAAAAACGGAGACGAAGTCATCGATATGGCAATACTCGAAGAAGATAAGGAAATACTCATGGTAACAGAAAATGGACTAGGCAAGAGATGTAATGTAAATAATTTTCATTTACAAAACAGAGGTGGAAAAGGATTAAAAACTCACAAAATAACTGCAAAAACAGGAGTAATTGTAAACGCAAGAATACTTTGTGATGAAGATGAATTAATGATAATTACGTCAGAGGGTATAATAATAAGACTAAGAGCAACAGATATTTCAAATATGGGTAGAGCGACACAAGGTGTAAAATTAATTAATCTTGACAATGATGTAAAAGTAGTAGCAGTAGCTAGAGTAAAATTAGACCAAATAGATGGCGAAAATATTGCAGATGAATGTGGAGACGAAGTAGATTTTGAGGCTAAAGATGAAGAGTAGGGACTGCATAATGAGTCTAAAAGTCTCTCGTCTTCAGGTCAACCCACTTACGTCATCCTGAGGAGAGTGTTCTCCTCGACGTGAGGATCTGCTTTCAAGTTTTTAAAGATTAATAGCAGATCCTCACGTCGCAAAAGACGTGCTCCTCAGGATGACGGGTCGAGAAATGGAGTTGGTAACATGTATTCATTTAATAAAATAATAGGTCACTCTGATACTATAAAAAGCTTACAAAACTCCATTAAATCAAATAAAGTATCTCATGCTTATATAATTAACAGTGATGATTTTATTAGTAGAGATATGGTAGCACAAACTTTTGCAAAAACCTTGATGTGTGTAGAATCAGATGTTGAGTCATGTAATGACTGTATATCATGTAAAACTTTTGAGCATCAAAATAATCCAGATGTTAGTTATATAGATAGTGAGGATAAAAAGAGTATAGGAGTAGAGCAGGTAAGGGAAAAATTAATTTTTGATATAAACATAAGACCTTATCAAAACAAATATAAAATATATATTATTAAGGATGCTGATAATATGACAGAGTCAGCACAAAATGCGATACTCAAGACGATAGAAGAACCGTGTGAGTATATAATTTTAATGTTATTATCCACAGATTATAAAAAGTTTCTACCAACTATATTATCTAGGTGCATGCTGATAGATTTAAAACCCATTAATGTAGACAGTATGAACAAATACATTGTGGATAATTACAATAAAAAAACAGAAGATGTGGATATTTACGCTGCCTTTTCAGAAGGGAATATATCTAGGCTTGATAATTTAATAAAATCGAAAGAATTTACTGAATTCAGAAATGATTTAATAGAGATAACTAAGATGTTTTTAAAACTCGATATAGAAAACATAATGAAAATAAAGAAATTCTTCGAGCTTAATGAAAAAAAATACGAAGAAATACTTAATTATATATATATATGGTACAGAGACATAAATATTATAAAAAGTGACATAGGTATTAAATATTTGATAAATAAAGATAAAAAGGAAGAATTAGAGCATCAGGCAAATGAAATAACATATGCCTATTTAAACAGAATAATAGAAAACGTCCAATATCTAAGGGAAAATATAAAAAGAAATCTAAACCTAAAACTAGCAACGCATGTAATGCTGTTAAATGTGAAGGGTTAGGGAAAAAATGTCCTCCCCCTTGCAGGGGAGGAATAATAAGAGCTTTTCTACAACGGAGGTACAAATATGATAAAAGTAAATGGAGTACGATTCAGAAAGAATGGCAAAATTCATTACTACAACGATGATAATCCTAGAATAAAAGTAGGTTATAATGTAATAGCTGAATCTGTTAGAGGGTTAGAGTTTGGTAAAGTAGTCGTTGTAGGAAAAGAAATAAATGAGAATGAGCTAGAGCTTCCACTCAAAAGCATATTAAGATCAGCAGATAAAAATGATCTTAAGCAAAATATGATTAATAAAAAGAAAGAAAGAGAAGCACTAGTAATTTGTGAGAAGAAGATACAAAAGCATTTATTAGAAATGAAACTGATAGATGTAAAATATACTTTTGACAATGCAAAACTCATATTCTACTTTGTATCATCAGGAAGGGTGGATTTTAGAGAATTAGTTAAGGACCTAGCAGCAGTATTTAAAACAAGAATAGAGCTTAGGCAAATAGGAGTAAGAGACGAGACAAAAATGCTCGGAGGAGTAGGAATGTGTGGAAGATGCTTATGTTGCTCTACTCACTTGAACAACTTTGAGTCTGTTTCTATAAACATGGCAAAAGAACAAAACTTATCACTCAACCCAGTAAAAATATCAGGAATATGCGGAAGACTTATGTGTTGTTTAGCATATGAGAATGATGTATATGAAGAGGTAAATAAAAAGATTCCTAACATCGGAAGCAAAGTAAAAACAGATGATGATAGAGAAGGTATTATTATAGGAAGAGATAGTATAAAAGAGTTGGTAAGGGTTTCTTTGACTAAGACAGACAAAGAAACACATTCAGAAATAAGGGTATACAAACCGGAACAAGTAGAAGTTATAGGATGTGCAGGTTGTGGGCATAAAAATGAGTATGAATATGAAATGGATGAAATAGATGAAAAAGCACTAAAAGCGTTAGAAGATAAAAAAGGTGCGGAAGAAAAACTAGATGAGTAGAAACAAGACAGGAGTTTTCCTGTCTTGTTTCTACTGTGTTATAATTAAACTTTAAACTGTTTGCATTAGAAAAGCCGAAGGCTTAAATCGTAGGGTGCGGTACCTGCGTGTCCGCCCGTTTGTGTTTGTAACACTGACTAATGTGAAAAGTGGGGAGGTTGTATTATACAAAGATATGCTTACTTTTTTTCAAAAAAAAGTAACAAAAAAATTGCAACACCCCTAACCCCTCAGCGTTGAGGGGAATAGCCGCAAGAACTCGTGCGTTACGCATTCGCTGCACTTACTCAAACAGTTTGCGGATTAGGAAAAAAGATAAATTTAATTTTGGTTAAAGGCTGTTTACGGTCTGCCCTTTCCGTTCAAAAAGACTGAACGCCGGGACATACCTGTAGGTGCATATAACAGATATATCCTTTAAGAAAATAATCTTTTATCTTGTAAATAAAATTGCGAAGCACCTCTCTCGCAATCGTGCGTGTGAGAGCGTACTTTGCTCGAATAGCTAAGTTTGCGAGTAAAGTCTCCTAGCAGGAGATTTAGAGGTAGAAGAGACTTTTTGTTTCTTTTTGGTCTTTCAAAAAGAAAAGGACTATCTATAACGACATATATAAAATATACAATACATATCTCTTACGGAGGTGAACATACATGAACAATATGCTTTCCATCGACGAACGCATTGATGACCTTGAAATAAAAGACTATCATATAATACAGAACAAAAAAATGTTCTGTTTTGGTATAGATGCAGTACTACTTTCGAGCTTTGCAAAGGTAAAAAAGGACGAGGATGTTCTCGACATGTGCACTGGTAATGGTGTGGTGGCGATGCTACTTGAAGCAAAAACAGAGGCAAAGCAAATTACGGGTATAGATATAATAGATAAAAACATAGACATGGCAAATAGAAGCATAAAAATGAACAAACAGACAGAAAAAGTATCTTTTATCCAAGGAGATATAAATAATAGTAGAGAAATATTTAAAGGAAGGCAATTTAATGTTATAACATGTAATCCACCTTATATGGAAAATAATAAAGGTCTCAAAAATGAATTAACAGAGAAAATAATAGCAAGGCATGAGGTTTTATGCACTCTGGAAGACATAATATCGAGTGCAAGCAGCCTTCTCACAAATAATGGGAGAATATATATGGTACATAGACCACATAGGCTCACAGATATAATACATATAATGAAGAAATATAAAGTAGAGTTAAAAAAGCTTAGAAATGTATATCCGAGAGTAGACAAAGCCCCAGCGATGATACTCGTCGAAGGAGTAAAAAACGCAAAACCAAATCTAGTAATAGACCCACCACTTATTATATATAATAAGGAAGGAAACTATACAGAGGAGATTTTGAAAATGTATGGAAAAGGTTAAAAAAATAAATATAAGAAAAAAGTTATCCAAGTAATCAACAAAAAGATGTGTATATTTATATAAAGTCCCAAAAAACAACAAAACAAAAGGATAAGTTGGGGGTTTTATACAGTGAAATGGTAGTAGAAATACGTATTATATGTGCATAACATGTGGAAAACTATATAAATATCTGTGCGTAATATGTTGATAACATGTGTATAAATTCAAATAAAACTTGTACATAATCATTACGGAAATGTTACAAAAATAACAATTGTTACAGTAGATTTACAAGTTCAAAAGAACTATTGACATATAAAAACAACATTGGTATAATCTCTCTTGTAAGTGGAAAATATCCAATGCCACGAAAATTAAAAAAATTTTAAAGGAGGAATTCATTAATGAAGAAATTAAAAAGAGCATTAGCATCGATTTTAGCAGTAGCTATGTTAGCAACAAGTGTTAACGTAAGTTTTGCAGCTAAAGCTAACTTCTCTGATGTAGATAGCAAATATTCTACTTCAGTAACGAGATTAGCAAGTATCGACATATTAAAAGGATACGAAGACGGAACATTCAAACCAGAAGGCACTATAACAAGAGCAGAAGCAGCAGCGGTTATGGTAAGAATGTTAGGAAAAGAAAAATTAGCAACTTATTCAACAGGTTTAACACAATTTAGTGACATGACAGGACACTGGGCAAACGGTTATGTAAACGTAGCAGCAAGCGCAGGTCTAGTTAAAGGATACGAAGACGGAACATACGGACCAGAAAAAGAAGTAACTTATGCAGAAATAGTTACTATGATGGTTAGAGCATTAGGAGCAGGAGAAGCAGTTGGAGCACAAGGAACATGGCCAAGCAACTACCTAAACTTTGCACTAATGGAAGGTTTAACAGATGATGTAGCTGTAGTACCTAACGCACCCGCTACAAGAGGGGATGTTGCTATAATGGGTAACACAACTCTTGACACACCAATGTGGAAAGCAACAGGATACAACACAGACGGAACAAGAACTTACGCTAAAACAGAAGGCGTTGACGAAGAAACATTATTCACAGAGAAATTAGAGTTAACAAAATATGAAATGGGAACAGTAGATCAGTCATTATATATGGCAAGCGAAGAAGTAAAATTCAGAGTAGACGGTCCAGACTTAAATAGTGATGGTGACCGTACAGATGCTGGAGAATTTTCTCTTGATAAAGTATTTACATTTGCAGATGGTATGGCAGTATCTGTGTACCCAGGTGAAGAATTAGATATTTGGGTAAATGATGATGATGAAGTAATATCTGTACAACATGCAGAAGATTCTGATCAAAACACAGTATCTTTCATAGATGTAACAGATAACTCAGCTTCAAAAGTAGAAGTAAAATTAGCAAATGGTGATGAAAAATCATACGATTATGCAGCAGGAGCAGCTAATATCCTTGATGGAGTTGCAGGAGCAGCAGGAACAGCTGATGAAGATTTTGACTTACCAGGATACGCTTTAGTTGATGATGATGGAGATATATCACATTTATATGTTTACAATTATGATAAAGCTTTCATAGTTGAAGAAGTAGACTTTGATGAAGACGATAATGAGTACAAAATCAAAGCAAACGGAGATGAACAACGTAGTGATTCATCTTTAGCTTATGACTTAGATACAGAAGTTGTATATGTAAATAATGCAAAAGGTCAAGTAATAACACTTGCTGATATCAAAGAAGGCGACATGATAATGTACGCTGGAGCTACTGAGCAATACGTATTAGTATTAGCAGCTAACGTAGTAGAAGGTACAGTAGACGGAAAAGATGCAGAAGAAGTGGAAATAGGTGGAAAAGATTATGCATATAGTCCAAACTTCGAAGGTGCATCAGTAATAGATAGTATATCTGTAGATGACGAAGTAAAAGCTTACTTAGATGCAATGGGACAAATAGCTATGCTTGAAAAAGTAACAGCAGGAAACTCAGCATCAGGGGATTACGGAATAATTACAGATTTCTATGATTATACTGATGATAGAGGAGCAACAAAAGTTAAAATAGAATTATTTAACTTAGCAACAGGAGAGCCTTCAGGGTCAAAAGTATTTGATGCTGAAGAAACAGATGCAGAAGCAGTAGCAGCAAATCCAGATGAGCCAACATTTGTAGGAGAAGATTTCTATAATGAAGGAACTGAAACAATAAATAACGATGCAGCATTAGCAGCAACTGGTTATGAAGATTATATTGGTGAAGTAGTAAAATATGATATTAAATCAGATAAAGTAATAATATATCCAGTTGAAGCAGATGAAATTGCAATTGACGTAACAACAACATTTGATGTAGACAAAGATAAATTTACAATGGATTCAGGAGCACCAAATACAGGAACATATTATGTTGAAGCAGATAGTGTAAAAGTATATCAAGCAACAGAAGAAGATTCTGATCATGTAATAACAATAGCAGATGTAGACTATGCAACATTAAAAGATATGACAGGAATAACAGCTGTTTTAGTAGATTTTGATGATGACAAAGAAAATGCAGCATATGTGTATATACCATTATTACCAGATGGTGCAGATGCGGGTACATTAAAAGATAAAGAAGTACTTACAAAATCAAGTGATGATTTTATAGGAGTAATCACAAAGGTTAAAGAATTAACAGGTGGAGACGTTAAAGTAACAGTTATGACAAAAGAGGGAGAAAGCTTCTTCTATGTAGATGAAGACGAAGCAGAAGACATCGAAGCAACAGGATTCAATGGTGTTGCAAACGGACTTGATCTTGATGATGAAGATGATTGGACAGGATTCGAAGGATTATTAGTTTCTTACTCAACAGATGCTGATAGTTTCGTAACAGACGAAAATATTAATTTCAGCAATGCAATAAAAGTAGCAAAATTCTATGAAGTAAATACAAAAAATGAAGTAGACTTATTAGACTCTTCAGATGGTACACCTTCATATTCAGCATATGCAGATATGTTCGTACTTGAGTCAGACATAACACCTTCTTCACAAGGATTAACAATATCAGGAGCAACATTAGATGATAGAGTAGCAGCAACAGGAACAATAACTTATGCAGCTGACCCAGCTGTAGCAGCAACAGGAACAATAACATTTGCAGGAGCACCAGTAGATGATGAGTTAATTACTGTAAATGGGACTATATATGGATTAGACGTAGATAATGATGGAACAGCAGGCGATGATGTAACAATTGACTATTCAGGAGCAGCTGACGATACAGCAAGAGCAGCAGCACTTGTAGGAGCAATCAACACATATGAAGATGCAAATGATGATGATATAACTGCAGCAAATGCACTAGGAGTTATAACTCTTACAGCAAATGTAGCAGGGGTAGCAGGAAATGCAATAACATTAGTTGAAGCAGCAACAAACGTAACTGTATCAGGAGCAACATTAGGTGCAGGAGCAGGAGTAGACGGATCAAATGCAGGTACAGTAATTGTAAATGGAACAACATTTACGTATGATGCAACACCAGCAGCAAATGAATACTCTTCTGCAGAAGAATTAGAAGAATTAGTAGAAGCAGTAGCAGGAGTAGATAGTACAGTAGCAGGAAATGTTATAACAGTAACAGCTGCAGCAACAGGAACAGCAGGAAATGCTATAACATTAGCAAAAACAGGAGCAGCAGCAGTATCAGGAGCAACATTAACAGGTGGATTAGATGCGGTAGGAACAGTAACTATAGCAGCACTTCCAGTAGATGGAGAGACAGTTGTAGTTGGTGGAGAAACTTATGAATTTGATACAGATTCAAATGTAGAATCAGGAAATACAGCAGTTGATATTAGTGCAGCAACAACTGTAAACGCAGTTGCAGATGCATTAGCAGCAGCAATAAATACAGATGCAGATTTAGTAGCACCAAATCCAGGTGCAGCAGTAATAACTATAACAGCAGAGGTAGCATTAACAGATGCAGTAGCAAATGCTAAGACTTTAGTAAGAAATGTATTCTTTGCAGATGATATCGAAGTATCAGAAGTATCTTCAATAGTTGAAGTAGATGAAGATGAAGATGATTATAACGATGCTCATGAGGATGAAGCAAGTACAGTTTACTATTACTTAGTAGAAATAGATGACGATGGAGAGCTTGTAGACCTTGTTGGAACTGGAGCAGTTTCACCAAACGAAGGAGCAATCGGAGTAATGTTCTTCGATCCAAATCAATTCTAATATTTACACAATATAAACTACAGGAAGAACCCTTCGGGGTTCTTTTTGCTATGCTCATTAGGATAAGGGAAACGAAGAGACTTCAGAAAGAGAAGCCATAGAAAAACACTTGATTTTTTAAAGCAAATACAGTATAATAGGTATGTGTTAATGATAAAAATAGTAGAGGAGATATAGATGAGCAAATATGAGATAATAATATATTGGAGCGAAGAAGATAAAGCGTATATAGCTGAAGTACCAGAACTATCTGGATGTATGGCAGATGGAAGAACATATAAAGAAGCAGTAGAAAATGTAGAAATCGTAATTGAAGAATGGATTGAAACAGCAAAAGCTTCAGGTAGAAATATACCAGAACCTAAAGGAAAATTATTATATGCATAAATTAGAGAAAAGAAAATATTAGATGATTTATCTGTTAGAGAACTTAGCAAAACGAGTAACCATATTGTGGTTACTCATTTTTATTGTAAGCAAATGGGATAAGGCATGAATTTTAGAAATTTGGATATTTTTTAGAAATTACATCATAGAACCTAAATTCCCGAAGAAAATATCACATACACGTTTATACGCTCAAAGCACTTTGAACTAGAGCATCTTCTGATAGCTCAAAGCATTCTAAAATCATTCTTTGCTTTCTTGTAATAGGATTTAATAAT